>Ga0335077_10000558_pt1 | contig 41921 bp, 33 predicted proteins | sample Lox_Sample_31_FD_207151 | JGI IMG/M metagenome (GOLD analysis project Ga0335077, IMG submission 207151) | Soil microbial communities from Loxahatchee National Wildlife Refuge, Florida, United States - Lox_Sample_3.1 | ecosystem: Environmental > Terrestrial > Soil > Wetlands | place: USA... | reverse complement strand
CTTCCGGAAGACCAGATTTTCGCCATCTTCAAGGAGCAGGCAGGCGCGCTGGAAGAGCGCGGCGTGGACCTCTTTATCCTCGAGACATTCAGCGACATCGAAGAACTTCGGATTGCGCTCGACGCGATTCGCTCATTCTCGCGTCTGCCGATTGTGGCCGAGCTAACTTACTCCGAAGAAGGCACCACAATCGGCGGCACGCGTCCGCAGGACGCCTGGGAGGCGCTGAAAGAGAAGAATATCCAGGCCATCGGCGCGAACTGCACCGTGGGTCCGCAACTCTTGATTCCGGTCCTGCGCGAGCTGGCGGGGGCCGCGCAGCTTCCGCTCTCGGCGATGCCCAACGCTGGATTTCCGAAGCGCATCGGCGACCGCATCGTCTATCCGCGCTCTTCGCCGGAGTATTTCGCGCTCTTTGCGCAAGACGCTGCCGAACTAGGCGCCCGCCTCCTCGGCGGATGCTGCGGAACCACGCCGGAACACATTCGCGCGATGGCGGAGGCCGTAAAGAAGCTGCGGCCAGGGAAATTGGCTGCGGGCAAGGAAGGTGGCGCCGGATCGGTGGAGGTGATCGAGCGCGCGGAACGCTTCCGCCGCATCGCCGCGCGCGAGCCGGACAGCGCGTTATGGAAAAAGATTCAGGCGCAGAAGTTCGTGATTTCGGTCGAAATCGATCCGCCGAAGGGCGTCACCGTCGAGCGCATCGTCGATCAAGTGGCGCGCGTGATGTCCTGCAAAGAAGTGGATGCAATCGACATCAACAGCGGAACGCTCGCGCGCGTCGGAATGGACGCGCTCGTGCTCGCCGGCGCGCTGGAAGCGCACGGCTTTGAAACGATTCCGCACTTGACGACGCGCGACGCCAACATCATCGGCCTGCAAGCGATGCTGCTCGGCGCTTGGGCCGTCGGAGGCGTGCGCAACGTGCTCGCGATTACGGGCGACCCACCTTCCGTTGGAGATTATCCCGAAACGACGGGCGTCTACGAGCTTGACTCCATCGGTCTGGTGAAAGTCCTCGCGCGACTGAATCAGGGCACCGACTGGGCCGGGAAAAATCTTGGCGGCGCGACGAACTTCACCATCGGCGTGGCCGTGAATCCGGTGGCGGAAGATCTCGACGAAGAGTTGCGCCGCTTCGAAGCGAAGATCGAAGCGGGCGCGCACTTCGCGATGACCCAGCCGATCTTCGACCCCGAGCACTGGAACGCGTTTCTGAAACGCCTCGGAGGGAAGCCGCCGATTCCGGTTCTGGCGGGCTTGTGGCCGCTGACGAGTTACAAACAGGCGCTGCGGTTGAACAACGAAGTGCCGGGCATCGTGATTCCCGAAGCGACGCTGCGCGAAATGGAAAAGGCCGGAGACGCCGCGCGCGACCGCGGTTTTGCGCTGGCTCGCGTCATGCTGGATTGGGCGCGTACCGCGCGCAGTTGCGGCATCGCCGGGGCGTATCTGATTCCTCCGTTCAAACGTTACGAAGAAATTTTGGAGTTGCTGAACTGAAGACCGGCTGGAACCTCAAAAAAACCAAAACCTCTTTTTGCGGTGCTGCGAGTGCCCCCCATTGGCTTGCCCCTGCAAACTTTCGGACACTTCCGGGACGTACGGCAGCGCGCGTCCTTCAAACGCCGCGAGCGGGTTATCCGTCAGCAGGGCCTGCGCGACGTCTTCTCCCCTCCGCGCTGCGACAAGGTCGAACGTCTCCTTCAGTTTGAGCGGGCGCGAGGTGATGTTGTGGGCGTCGCTCGCGAGGAAATGGATCGCGCCGCCATCGAGCCACCGCTCCCCCGCTTCCTGCGCCGCCTTGCCAAACCTTCCAAGCAGCGATTGCGCTGTCACCTGAACGTAGCAACCCTGCTGAAGCCATTTGACCAGCCGGTCCGGTTGCGCGCGGATCAAGGGATTGCGTTCCGGGTGCGTGATGACCGGACGCAGGCCGGCAAGTTGGAGTTGGTGTAGCGCCTGGTCGAGAGACGGCGGAATCGAGTACTCGGCGAACTCCACGAGCAGGTAGCTCTTCTGGTTGAGCGTGTAACGCGCAGCGTCGTGGCGAATGTCCTGAAGGTTCTCGAAACTGAGATGGAAGTCGCAGCCCGTGGCCAAGACGAGGCGGCCTTCGAAGATAGCCTGAATTTCATCCCGGCGCTGCTTTACCAATTCGGGAACGAACGGGTAATTCTGGTTGGCGTGCGGCGTGCCAATGACGTGAGTTATCCCATCGGCAATAGCCATTTCGGCCATCGCGCGGGCAATTTCTACAGACTCGGCACCATCATCCAGCCCCGGAAGGAGGTGGCAATGAATATCGACCATGTGAAGTCGAGAATATCGCAGCGTGGAACGGATAACAATCGAGAGAGAAGACGTTTTGGGATGCGCCAAAGCGAACCACACCCATTGGCAACGCTCTTGCAAGTAGACAGGCGAAACTGAGTGGAACAGTTTCATTTTCGGAATAGGGGGAGCGGCCCAGGCCTGTGGGATGGAAGGAGTCTGCTGTCCAGGCCGCCTTTTGCGGTTCCGGAGTCGCTTTATCTCATGACCATCACAATTGAGTTTTGGCGGAACTGATTCACACCCACCTCCTTCCGTGGGGAAGAAAGAGAACGAAACAGGAGGCGTGTCCATGAAACTGCAAGGGACGTTCGTAGTGGTTCTGTCGGCCCTGTTGGTATTGCTCCCGGTAGTTCCGGCGGCTGGTTCCTCGGTGGCGGGCCAGATGACGACTCGTGGCGTAGCGGAGATTAACGGCGTGGCGGCTCCGGCGCTGACGTCGGTCTTCGCGGGAGACCGGATTGCGACGGAGAAGGCCAGCACCACGTCTCTCAGCTTTCCGAGCGGCGATTCCGTCGTAATTCCGGAGCTGAGCAAGGCGACGCTGGCGGAAAAGGACGGAAAGTTCGTCGTCAAGCTGGAGGGCGGCTCGATTTCGGTGGTGAGCAAGAGCAAGACGCCGATCGTGATCGAAGCCCTCGGAGCGCGCATTCAGGCCAACACGGACACGCCGGCGGTCTACGGCGTCGTATTGCACGGCAATTCGTTGCGCGTGGTGGCGGCTCGCGGGTCGGCGCACGTGGAAGCCGCGGACCATGCCGGGAACGTGCAGCCGGGAACGGCGCTGGACGCGACGTTTGCTCCCGAGCCTCCGCAAGGAGGGGGTGGCGGCTGGTCAACTGCGACGTGGACCTGGGTTGCCGTTGGAGCGGCGGCGGCAGCGGGACTCGGCGTAGGTATCTACGAAGCGACGAAGGGCAGCAGCTCTTCGCCCAGCAGCCAATAACTAGATGTAGTTCGCAAGCGCGGAGCAGCAAGTCACGCGGGAGGTCCGGGAGATTGCGCGGAACCTCCCTTGGGGGGTCGAATTTACACCCTGCAGTTGAGTCAACGCTCGGGGTGTGTCGGTACCACGGGCGGTTCGGAGAATCGAGATGGCATTGGTTGAAAGACAGGTGGGCGGAAAGCGAAGCGGCGCGTGGCTGGTGGGGCTGGCGGCGGCACTGCTCTGTCCGTTGGCATTGCATGGCCAAACGGCGAGGACGGCGCAGTCCGATTCGGCTTCCGATGGCTATCAGCAAACGACAGACGATTACAACCGGCGGCTCACGCAACTAAGCCGAGCCTATTCGCCGGGCGGCGTCGCGAGTTTGGCGGGCGATTACCGCATTGGCCCCGACGACCTGCTCGAGGTGTCGATTCTGGAGGCTCCCGAGCTCGACCGAACGGCACGCGTCTCTGCGACGGGAAACGTTGCGCTCGCACTGGTCGGCACCGTACGAGCCGCGGGCTTGACCACGCAGGAGCTCGGCGCCGTGGTCGAAGAAATTCTTCGCCGGGACTACATCAAGGACCCGCACGTCACGGTCCAGATAAGGGAAATGCAGAGCCATCCCGTATCCGTGTTCGGCGCGGTGAAGAAGCCGGGCGTTTTCCAGATCCGAGGGCCGAAATCCGTGATCGAGATGCTTTCGATGGCGGAGGGGCTCGACGAGGATGCAGGCGACACCGTCATCATCGACCGGCACGACGAGGTTGGGCAGGCGCGGTCTGCGGGAGATGCCGCCGCTACCAGTGGCGTGGAGGCGCAGGACCCGAGCGACGCCGCCGAGGATGCCCCTCGCAGCTCAGCCGAAGCCGAGGTGTCGCACGACTCACCGCAGCCTGCAACCGGAGGCGCGAACGAAGCCGCTCCTTCGACGACCGTTCAGATCGATCTGAAAAAGCTGCTGGCGACGGGCGACTCGAAGCTGAACGTGGCGGTGTATCCGGGCGACGTCGTCAAGGTGACGCGCGCGGAGCTGGTCTACGTAGTGGGTGAAGTGGCCAAGCCGGGCGGCTTTCAACTGAAAACCAACGAAAACATCTCCGTGCTGCAGGCGGTGGCCCTGGCGCAGGGGTTGACGCACACGTCGGCGGCGACGCGGTCGCGGATCATTCGCACGGATCCTGCAACGGGCCAGCGCGAGGAAATTCCGATCGACCTGAAGAAAGTGCTCGCGGGAAAGGTTGCGGATCCCATGCTCGAGCCGCGCGACATCGTATTCGTGCCCAACAGCGTGGGCCGCACGGCGATGTATCGCAGCATCGACGCGGTGATCTCGGTCGGAACCGGCGTGGCCGTCTACCGGTGGTGATATGGGAATAGAAAACCGCATCGAGCTCTTGCAGCCGGTACCGCGCGCGATCGAACGGCGGCAGCCGCAAATCCTGACGCTGAAAGCGGAGGCGGCGCCTGGGGTCAACCTGCTTTCGTACTGGATCGTCCTGCGGAAGCGGCGCTGGACGGTGTTGACGATCCTCGCGGTGATTTTCGCCGTCGATCTAATCGTCACGGTGAAGGAAAAGCCGCTGTACGAAGCGAAAGCGCTGATCGAAATCGAGCGAGAGAATCCCAACATTCCCACGGCCGAGGACCTGTTCGAAATCGACAACGTGTCGAACACGTTTCTCGAGACGCAATACAAGGTTCTCGAGAGCGAGAGCGTGCTGCGGCGCGTGGTCCGCGACCTGCGGCTGGACACACTGCCGGAGTTTAACCCGCCGCGGCACTGGTGGTCGCTGCCGTTGTTAAACGCGGTCGCGATTTCGGCTTCTGAGGACCCGACCGCGCCTCGGCCCGATTCTGAGGCGGTTCACAACGCGCTCAAAACGCTGAACGACCGGCTGAGCGTCGACCCGGTAAAGCAAAGCCGCCTCGTCGAGGTGTCGTTCGAGTCCCAGGATCCCATCCTCGCCGCGCGGGTCGTCAACGGAATCGCTTCGAACTACGTCGACCAGAACCTCGAGCTGCGCTGGGACGCCGCGCAGAAAGCGTCGCAATGGCTCTCGCAGCAACTGGTGGGAGTGAAGGCGAAACTCGAAAAATCCGAGGACGACATGCAGGCGTATGCGCGCGCAAACGGCCTGCTGTTCCTCGAGAGCGAGAAGGGAACGACCGAAAACATCATCGATTCGCGCTTGCGGCAATTGCAGGCGGAGTTGACGAAGGCCCAGGCGGACCGCTTCGAAAAGGAGTCGCTGTACCGGCTCATCGAAACGGGCGACTACGGCGCGCTCCCCACGGTTTTTGAGAACCACGAGCTGCAGGAGCTGACGCTGCGGCTTTCGGACCTCGAAACGCAGCGCGCGCAACTGGCAACAACGTTCGCCCCGGACTTCCCGAAGCTCAAGCAAGTGCAAAGCGAAATCGACGAAGCGCAGGGAATGCTCGATGCGGAGCGCAACCGCGCGGCCACGCGCATCCGAGACGACTACACAGCCGCCGTGCGCCGCGAATCGCTGTTGAACGACGCGTTCGCGAGCGCGCAGCACAATGCCGACCAGGTGGCGGAGAAGTCGGTTCAGTACGGGATTTTGAAGCGCGAGGTCGACACCAACCACCAGCTGTATGACGGCCTGCTCGAACGTTTGAAGCAGGCGGGAATTTCCGCGGGGCTCAAGGAAAGCAACGTGCGGATCGTCGACGCGGCGGTGCCTTCGACGCGGCCGGCAAAGCCGCGCGTCGCGCTGAATCTTGCGCTCGGCCTGTTCCTGGGTTTGAGCGTCGGCCTCGGCGCCGGATTGCTGCAAGAGCACTTCGATAATTCGCTGAAGACGACGGAAGAGGTCGAGCGCATTCTACAGGTGCCCGCACTGGCGATGATTCCGTCAGTCGAGTCGCTGAACGGGCGCGGGAACCATGCGGGCGCTTCGAATGGCGACCGCATGCTGACCGGCGCGAAAAACGGAGTCGCTGCGGCGGCGGAAGCCGCCAAAACCGGTTCCGGCGCGTCCGGCCTGCCTCACTGGTACCTGATCGACGATCTCTCGCCGAAATATTCGGCGCTGATGGAGGCGTTCCGGAGTTTGCGCACGTCCGTGCTGCTATCGGCGGCAGATTGCCCTCCGCGTTCCTTGCTGGTGTCGAGCGCGCAGCCCGGCGAGGGAAAAACGACCGTCTCGACCAACCTCGCGATATCACTCGCGCAGCTCGGCCAGCGGGTGCTGTTGATCGACGGCGATCTGCGGCGGCCAAGCGTGCATCGCGCGTTTGGCGTCCGCGACAGCCTCGGCATCGTCAGTTTCCTTACCGGGCAGCAGGACTGGCGCGCGGCTGTGGAAAAGATTTCTGTTCCCGGGCTCGAAGTCCTGGTCTCGGGGCCGATTCCACCGAATCCGGCGGAGCTGCTTTCGTCCGACCGGATGAAGAAACTGGTGGCGGAGGCGCTTGAAGAATACAAGTTCGTGGTCATCGATTCGCCCCCACTGCTCAACGTAGCGGACAGCCGCATTCTTGCGACGCTGGTCGAAGGCGTCGTGCTCGTGATCAAGGGCGGCGAAACGCCGCGGGAATTGGCTCGCCGCGCCCAGGCTTACGCATCGGACGTGGGAGCGCGCGTGATTGGCGTCGTGCTGAACAACGTGGACCTGCACCGCGAGGAGTACTACTACCAGCACTATCACTACGACGCGTACGACAGCGTGCCGCAGCAAGGCGACGCGGCGCACTGAGTTTCCGGCTCTCCGGCAACCAGCGGAAGCTTCGGAGGGAGAGAACACGATGCAGATCTATCTCGATTCGGCTGATCACCGCGAGATCGAAAAGTGGTCGGCGGCGGGAATCATCGACGGCGCCACGACGAATCCCAGCATTTTGTTGAAGGATGGTGTGTTCGACCTCGAAGAGGGAGCGCAGCGCCTGGCAAAACTGCTCGGCGAGCGTCCGCTGAGCGTCGAAGTCACCTCGGACGACCCCACGCAGATGGTTTCGCAGGGGCGCGCGATCGCCCGGCGCGCGCCGAACGTGGTCGTAAAGATTCCGGTGACGAATGCCAGCGGTGAATCCTGCCTCGGCGTGATTCATGCGCTGAGCCGGGAAGGAATCGCCGTCAACACGACGGCCATCCTCTCGTTCAACCAGGCAATGCTGGCCGCGAAGGCGGGTGCGGCCTACGTCAGCATTTTCGCGGGGCGCATCGCCGACGAGGGAAGCGATCCCTGCGTCGTGATTCGCAACGTCCGCGCCTGGCTCGACGAGTGGGAGTACACGGCGAAGATCATTGTCGGCAGCATCCGCACCGTGCTGGATATCCAGAATGCCGCGCTGGCGGGCGCGCACATCATCACGATTCCACCGCAGTTTCTCCCGAAGATGGTGGACCACAAGTACACGCGCGAGACCGTTTTGCAATTCAACCGTGATGCGGAGCGCGCGCTGGCGCAAATGTCCGAAGCGCGCGCAGCCGCTGCGTCGGGGTCAAACAGCCGATGAGAGATCACGCGGCCATTGTGCTTTCGCGCGACGAGGAGCGGCTCGCATGACGCCGCTCGCCTCCCATGCGAAGCGGAAGGCGCTGATCACCGGGATCACCGGCCAGGACGGGTCGTACCTCGCCGAGTTTCTGCTTTCGAAGGGCTACGAGGTTCACGGCATCAAGCGGCGCTCCAGCAGCTTCAACACCGGCCGCGTCGATCATCTGCTGCAGGACTGGCACGACCGCGATGCGCGGCTTTATCTCCACTTCGCCGACCTTTCGGACTCGACCAGCCTCGTCAAGCTTCTCTATCGCCTCGCGCCCGACGAAATCTACCACCTCGGGGCGCAGAGCCATGTGCGGGTGAGTTTCGACATCCCTGAATACACGGGCGACGTGACGGCCCTGGGAACCACGCGGCTCCTCGATGCCATTCGCGAATCCGGAATCCAGGCGCGTTTTTACAACGCGGGAAGCAGCGAAATGTTCGGGCAGTCCGGCGAATACCCGCAAAACGAGCGGACGCCGTTTCGCCCGCGGAGCCCCTACGGCTGCGCCAAGCTCTACAGCTACTGGATGACGACCAACGCGCGCGACGGTTACGGGCTGTTCGGCGTGAACGGAATCCTGTTCAACCACGAATCGCCGCGGCGCGGGGAGATTTTCGTCAGCCGCAAAATCACGCGGGCCGTGGCGCGAATCCTTCACGGTCTGCAGGGCAAACTGTTTCTCGGCAACCTCGACGCGCAGCGAGACTGGGGCTATGCCCCCGAATACGTGGAAGGCATGTGGAGGATGCTGCAGCAAGCAGAGCCCGACGACTACGTGCTGGCCACGGGAGAAACGCATTCGGTGCGTGAGTTTGTCGACCTGGCGTTCGCGCACGTGGGCCTAAGCTCCAGCAAATACGTCGAAATCGATCCGCAGTATTACCGGCCCACGGAAATCGACCGCCTGCTCGGAGACGCGACGAAAGCCAGGACGAAGCTCGGCTGGAGCCCGCGCACGAAATTCAGCGACCTCGTAAAAATCATGGTCGAAGCGGACGTCCGCCTTCTTGAGGACACGCTTAGCGGAAAAATCGAACGGCAAATGTACGCGAGGGCGGGCGAATGAGCGCAAACACCAGCGCCGCGCATTTCGATGCATCGCTTGCAGAGAAGCGCGTCGTCGTGACGGGCGGCGCCGGCTTTCTCGGCCGCGCCGTGGTGGGCAAGCTTCGCGAACGGGGATGCCGCGAGGTCACGATTCCGCGCCGCGCGCAGTGCGACCTCCGCAGGCGGAGCGACATCCTCCACCTTCTGAATCACGTGCAGCCGCACGCGATCGTGCATCTCGCCGCGACGGTCGACAACCCGGCAGGAAGCGGCGACACCGCGGAAAGCTTTTGCAACAACGTGCTGATGACGACGCAGCTGATGGACGCGGCGTGGCGACGCGGCGTCGGCAAGATGCTTTGCATCGGCAGCGCCAGCTCCTATCCCGCAGGCGCAGTGGTGCCGCTCCGCGAAGACGATCTCTTCAACGGCTTGCCCGATGCGTCGCGGGCCGCGCACGGAATCGCAAAGCGCCTGCCGTTGATTCAGGCGCAGGCGTTCCGCAAACAGCACAGCTTCAACTGCATTTTCCTGATTCCGACGAATTTCTACGGTCCGGGCGACAATTTCGATCCCGAAACGAGCTACGTGATTCCTTCGCTGATTCGGAAGTTCGTCGAGGCCGCAGATTCGAGCTGCTCGCAAGTAACGCTCGGCGGTTCCGGCTCACCCACGCGCGATTTCCTGCATGTGAAAGACTGCGCTGAAGGAATTGTGCTGGCGCTCGAGCGCTACGATCGGCCCGAGGCAGTGAATCTCGGAAGCGGAACGGAAACCCGCATCGACGACCTGGCCCGCAAGATTGCGCACCTCGCCGGGTATTCGGGACAAATCCGGTGGGATCACGGACGCCCGGACGGCCCATCGCGCCGAGTGCTGGATACGACGCGGGCGCGGCGCGAGCTGGGTTTTGCGCCTCAATGGAATCTCGACGACGGGTTGCGCGAAACGATGGACTGGTACCGGATGGAGCGGCAGCCGCAGGGCGCCGCCGGAGAAGCGCAGACGGTGGCGTCCGGTTCGTAGGACGCGCGAAGGAGGAAGCGGTGGCGGAAGTAATGACGCAGAAGGAACCGTTGCCGGCGGGAGTGAAGACGCGCGCGTCGTGCCGCAGCTGCCAAAGCTCGCAGCTCGTCGACGTGCTCGACTTCGGAAATCCCTTCGTTTCGAATTTCGCGGACGTGCCGGACGCCTCGCACTGGCCGCGCGTGCCGCTGGAACTGGTGCTGTGCGCCGACTGCACGCTGCTGCAGCTTCGCCACACGACTCCGAGCGACTGGCTCTACCGGCGCTACTGGTACAAGTCCGGAGTGAACCCGGCGATGCGCGCGGCGCTGGCGGACATCGCGAACAAAGCCGCGCAATTTGTCGGCCTTCGAAGCGGCGATTCCGTTCTCGATATCGGATGCAACGATGGCACGCTCCTGCGGTCGTATCAAACCTCCGGAATCGAGCGCGTAGGCTTCGAGCCTGCCGAGAACCTGGCGTGCGAGGCCGCCGGCGACAAGGACCGCATCATCAACGATTTCTTCAGCGCCCGGCCGGTGGCCGATGAGCAGTTTCGGGTCATCACTTCGATCGCGATGTTCTACGACATCGAGGATCCGAACGCGTTTGTGGCCGACATCGCGAGCATTCTCGCCAAAGATGGCGTGTGGGTGATCGAGATGCACTATCTGCCGTTGACGCTCTCGCGCAACGCGTTTGATGCGGTCTGCCACGAACATCTCGAGTACTACTCGCTGCATTCGCTCGAAGCGCTTCTCGCAAAGCACGGGCTGGAAGTTGCGGATGTGGACTTGAACGAAGTGAACGGCGGGAGTGTCCGAGCCTACGTCGTTCACCGCGGATCGCCCGCGGCGTGCGTCTTCGAACGTTGGGGCCGCGTTGAAAGCGCGAGAGCCGCCGAGCGGCGCCTGGCGCTCGAACAACCGGACACCTACGAGCACTTCGGCGCTCGCGTTCGCCACATGGGCGAGCGGCTGCGCGCGTTCCTGCAGAAAGAGCGCGCTCGCGGCAAGGAAATCTCCGCCTACGGCGCTTCCACGAAAGGCAATACGCTGCTGCAGGTATTCGGCCTCGACAGCACGATGATTCGAACCGCGGCCGAGCGCAATCCTGAAAAGTGGGGAAAGTACACGGTGGGAACGTGGATTCCCATCGTTTCGGAAGCCGAAGCCCGCGCCCACGCCGACTATTTCCTGGTCTTGCCGTGGCATTTCCTGACGGAGATCCGCAACCGGGAGAGGGAATTTCTCGAACGCGGCGGGAAGCTGGTCGCGCCGCTTCCGGAGCCGCGGATCATCGATTCAGCGGGGACGCACCGACTGTCATGAAAATCGGGATTCTCACGACAGAACTAATTGCCAACGGCGGCGCGGCGCGCCAGGCATTGATGCTGACGCAATGGCTCGAAGCCTTCGGTCATCGCGCGACCGTATACGCGATCGAGTACTGCCCGGAGAATTGCTATCCGGAGATTGCCCGTTCGGTGGACATCCGCGCGGTCGAACGTGTTTCGCTCGCGGACGTCCGCAAGCGGACGCGCGAACGGCACCACAACCTCCTTCGCGGCGCGAAGCGCCACCTGTTGGCCAGCCGGCGGCTCGCGCGCCTGGTTGATGAGTCCTGCGACATTCTGAACCCGCATGTGCGCGGCGCGACGCGTGCGGCAGTCCTGTGCAAGCGGCGAACGGGCGTCCCGGTAGTGTGGATGTGCGAGGACGCGCGCAACTGGGAGGAGCCGGGCTACCGTCCGTACTATTCGAAGCCGGTTCAATTTCTCTTCGACCGGGTGATGGCGCAGGCGGAGCGGCCCGTCGTACGCGAAATCGACCGCGTCGTCACTCTCGATCATCGCGTCAAGACCATCATCGAGCGCTATTACGGACGCCCTGCCGAAGTGGTCCGCAGCGGCGTTGATGCGGCTTCGTTTCAACGGCAGCCGGACGCACGCGGGAAGATTCGCGCGCGGCACGGAATCGCGGCAACGGATGTTCTGCTTCTTTGGCTGGGGATTCTCGAGCCGCACCGGCGGCTGGAAGACGCGATCGAAGCGCTGCGCCTGCTTCACCTGGGCGGCGAGACGCAGTTCTGCCTGCTGATTGCGGGCTCGGCGGCGATTGCGCCGGGGTACGCGCGCCGGCTTCAGAAACTCGTGGAGCGTTACCAGCTCAGCTGTGCCGTGCAGTTTCATCTCGAGGCTGTTCCCGAAAGCGAGATGGCGGACTACTACTCCGCCGCGGACGGGCTTGTGTATCTCGCGGAGAACCAGTGCTGGGGCCTCGGCGTATTTGAGGCGCTCGCGTGCGATCTTCCGGTCATCGTATCGCGCAGTTGCGGCGCGCATGAAGTTCTCGAACACCGGCGGACGGCGCTGCTGGTTTCACCGCGCTCTCCCGAAGAATTGGCTCGCGCGTTCGCCGACCTCGCCCGCATGCCGGGCTGCGGCAGGAGCTTGGCAAGCGAAGCTCGAGTGCGCGTGCTCGAGCAAATCACCTGGGAGGCCTACGCGCGGAACCTTCTGCGAGTTTTCGAAGGCGTTTTGTGCAGCCAGAGGGAAGCTGCGGCGCACGCGCACCGGGAGGCGTTCGCATGAGCCTTGCGGCGCGCATCGGCCGGGCAATTTTCTGGAGTCAGGCGGGACGCCTCGCGGAAGCCGCCATCCTGTTCCTTTTTTCTTTGATGCTGGCGCGCGTGCTGGGACCTTCGTCGTACGGACTCTACGCGCTGGGGATGAGCCTTGCAGGCGTGTTCGCCTTCCTGACGCTGCTCGGGCTTGGTCCCGAAACGCTCGGGCGGTTCCTTCCCGAACTTACGGCGAACGGCCGCCGCGGCCGCGCCGCGCGATTGTTGCGCGCGCTGCTCGCGATTCGCGCAGTTGCAATCATCCTGGCCGCGTGCCTGTTCTTCGCTTTCCGCAACGCGATTCTGGCGCGATTTCACTTTCCGTTGATTCTTGAATCCTTTGCGGCCGTGCTGCTCGTCTTCGCCGCGCGGAGTGTGCTCGACCTGCTCACGTACTTTTTTTCGGGATTGCTCGAGCTTCGCCGCGTCGCGCTCGCCAAGCTTGTTGCAGCCGCGGTGGCTCCCTTGGTGTTCCTCGGATTCTTGATTTCGGGGCATGCGGGAGCAACCGCAGCCTGGGTTTCAGTCGCCGCCGGGTCGCTCGCGGGCATCCTGATCCTCGGAGCTCCGTTGCTGGCGGAGCGTTCCCCTGCGTTTGACCACGAGCAGCTTCCGATCCGCAGAATCCTGGCGTTCGGGATGTTCACGTGGGTCACAAACTTCTTCGTTTACGTGCTGGGTGACAGCACGGACGTCCTGCTTCTCGGTTGGCTTGTTCCTGACCGCGCCGCGATCGGACACTACACCGTCGGCGCGAAGGTGGTCTTCAGCATCACCGGCCTCCTTCTTGGATGGGCGCCACTGGTCAACGTGGCCTCGCTGTCCGAATCCTTCCAACGCAAAGGGGCAGCCGGCCTGGTAAGAGCGCTCGAGGCCGAATGGAAGTTTGTCGCGCTTTCGGTGATTGCGCCCTTGCTTTTCCTGCTTCGTTACGCGCGCGCGGTTGTCACGCTGCTTTTCTCGCCTGCGTATGCTGGCAGCGTCCCGGTGACACAGATTCTCTGCGCTCTGGTTGCGTGCGCAGGCGTGTTTGGGATGTCGATCCACGGCGGCGTGCTCTACACCTTCAACCGCGAACGGCTTGCCTGCGCCGCGTTCGGCCTTGCGGCAACGTTCAACATCGTTTCCGAAATTGTGTTGGTCCGCCGCATCGGGATGGAAGGAGCGGCGTGGGCCACCGGCCTGTCGTTTGTGCTGCTCGCGATGATTTGCGCCATCGCCGCGCGGTTGTGCCTCCCGTTCCGTTTTCCTGCGACGTTTCTCGGGAAAGTGGCGGCGGCGGTTGTGGTGGCGCTTGCCGCGACGGTTTGGCTGCGCCCCGTATCGATTGCGGGGCTCGCGGGGGCCGCTGCACTTTATACCGCCGCGTTTGTCGCGTCGCTGGCGCTGCTCAAGCCGCTGAGCGCGTCGGATTCGGCGTCGCTGCACCGAATCAACAACGCGCTGGGCTGCTGCGCAGAGCGATTCTTCACGGCGGCGTATGCCGCGGCAGGAGAGCGATGATGCCGGAGCACGCGGTCGAGCGCGCGGCCTTCCCACGTCCCGCGCAGGACTCACACGCTGTTCCCCTTCTTTCGATCTGCATTCCCACGCTGAACCGCGCGGAGCACTTGAAGGGCGCTATCAGCAGCCTCGCATCGCAACTCGGCTCGGACGTCGAAGTGATTGTCTGCGACACGGGATCGACCGATGGCACGCGCGAACTCATGAAGGAGATGGTCGCGTGCTGGCCCACGATTCGCTACCTCCGCCGGGAAGAAATTCTCGGAGTGGATGAAACTTTGCTGTTGCTCCTCGCGGAGAGCCGTGGCGCGTACGTTTGGTTCTTCGGCAGCGACGACGTGCTGAAGCCCGGGGCCATCGACAAAATCCGAAGGCGCATCGTGGGCGCGCCCGAGCCTCCCGCAATGGTCTACCTCAATCACGAGATCATGGACAGCGCCGGCAAGGTGCTGATCTCTTCTCAGTTCGTTGCGTCGCGAGATCGCCGCTACATGCAAGGATGGCGGGCGGTTCCACGGCTCGGAATCAAGCTGGGCTACATATCCGCGTGCATCGTGCGGCGGGAAAATCTCCTGTCGGTTGACGACGCCGCGGACTTCGTCGGTTCGCGTTGGGTGAGCCTCCATCTGTACTTGTCGGCGCTGCGCGTCGGCGGTGCTTTGGAGTTCGTTGCGGAGCCCTTGGTTCGAGCCCGGCGGAATCCTTCCGCGTGTTCGGAATATGCGGAAGTCTTCGTTCGGCAGGCGGCCCGCGTATTTGCGGCGGCGCGCCGGACTGGTTATCCGCGGCACACCATCTTTCGGACGATGAATTCAATCGTTGCGGGCCAATACCTCCGTTTCGTTGTTTCCTGGCGTGCGGAGAATCCCGCGGAGCTCGCTCGCACGTTTCCGGCGATGTTTGAGACGTGCTGGATGTATCCGGCGTTTTGGCTTTTTCTGATTCCCGCGCGCGTTGCACCGCAATGGATCGTGCGCGCCGTTCGAAATCAATTGCGAGCGTGGCGCCAAAAGCGCAGTGCGCGCCGCGACGGAGTTGACGCGGCACGCGAACTTCGCGCGCCGATTGCGGACCTTTGACCTATGTCGTCACTCACTGCAATGGAAGTGATAACCACCCGGCGCGACATGAGCGCGAGCCGAGCCTCTGATGCTGGTCATGAAGTAGCGCCGCCGTCCGGCCTGCAACTTCTGCGCCCTGTCTATTGGATCGCGGGCGGCGTCATTGGGGGAGTCGCGTTCCACTTTGGCGAAATTGAGGCGTTGACCATCTCGCTTGCGCTGCTGATCGCTTTTTGGGCATTCGTCGAGCCGCGAGCCGCGTTGTGGAAGGCCACCGCGTTCATGATTTTTCTGTTTGTCTTCTTTCAGAGAGAAGCGCCGCTCGGCGAAGAGCTGCCAGAGGAATTCTTTTTCTGGGGTGCAGGGCTGGCCTTGATTACCGCCGGGATTTGCGGCGCAGCGCTGTTCTCGAGCACGACATCGTGGACCCTCGTCCGAAAGCGAATGACCTCGTGGCCGAGTCTGGCGATGTGGGCGATGTTGATCGTGATTGTCGGAGCGGCAGCCAACGGGCTGTTTCTGGGCAACCAACCCTTCGCGGTCGCGCGGCAGCTTTTCGGATGCTTGTTGCTTCCGCTGTATTACTTCGCGGCTCTTGCGTTATTTCGCTCTCCGCAGGATGTGGACCGCTGGCTTGCGGCCGTTAAGTGGGTGGTTGGGCTCGGCGCGCTGTGGTACGCCCAGAAGCTCTCATTCGCTAGCCTCGCACTGGGCGCTTACTTCCGCGAGCAGTCGCCTATTACGACGTATGCCGGTGCGGTGGGCGCGATCGGCTTCGCCATCCTGATCGATTACCGAAAGCCCTGGCGATGGTTGCAGGCTCTCGCTCAAGTCGTCGCATGCGCTTTGGCGATTGTGATGATGGGCAACCGCGCGGCTCTCGCGAGCCTGATGGTCGCGGCCGGTTTGCTCGTCATCGTATGTGTGCGGCGACGAGGATGGCTCGCCATGACGCTCGCGACGGTCGTCGTGGCGAGCGCGATAGCCGGCGGGTTCTATTACGGGAATCGATTTCTCGAAAGCCGGGGACTCGGCGGCGACATCGCCCGGCGATTCATCATTAAAGTCTCCGAAGACCGTTCGTTTCAAGGACGCATGGCGCAAATGGACGCCGTGGTGAGCACGGTGGGCCGGCGCCCCGTGCTCGGCGCCGGTATGGGAAGCGAGACCAAGTTTCTCGCACCGGTGGAAGGGCGCGTTCGGGTCACCTCCGTCGACAACGGATGGGGCTACGTGATGCTGAAAATGGGCCTGCTGGGGCTCGCTGCGTTCATTTGCCTGACCGCTCTTTTGCTGCGCGAATCGTTGCGCGGCCTGCTCCATTCCGCCGCTGGAACTCTCCGCGCCAATAGCATGGCGCTTCTGGGTCTGCTCGTATTCGGCCTCGTCGTTTCTTGGAGCGGTCCGGCATTCCTGCATTTCACGAGCGCGGGCTTTTTCGGGACGGCGCTTGCGGCGATTCTGGTTCTGTCCGAATCGCGCAGGGCGGCGGCATCGGAAGGTGATCAATGCCCATAGTGATCGCCGCAGCGCTTCCGGCGGCAGATGGCTGAGATCGGAGAGATCGAGGATTATATGGAAACGATTCGGTGGGGAGACGCAGTGCAGACGGTTTCGACGGTTTGGAGGAGAGCCTTTCTTGACGCGGTAATTGCGCCAAAGCGATTTCGGCGCGTCATGCCGGAACTCCGCCGAGTTAGCGACATGCTGGTTCATCCCGGCGTCGGAACCATGTCCGCATTTTCTATTCCTCCTCCGCAGGAACCGCTCCGGATACTGGGCCTCGATTCGGGGTACGGCGGCATGCCTTCGCAAGACCTTTGCGCGTTGTTGCGCGTCGCGCGTTGGATTGCGCCACGGCGTATTTTCGAGATCGGCACGTTCCAAGGAGCTACCACGGCGCAACTCGCGGCCAATACCGACGCGGACATTTGCACCCTCGATCTCCCTCGCGAGATGGCCGCCGGCCTGGACCGGTACATTCCCAAAGAAGCCGCTCTACTCCAGTCGAAGGACTCGATCGGCCGACTCTACCGCGGCCATGGCCAGGATTGCCGCATCCACCAGCTTTGGGGCGATTCGCGGACATTCGATTACGCGCCCTACCGCCATTCCATGGACCTTGTGCTCGTGGATGCTTGCCATCTCTACGACTATGTTCTCTCCGATTCGGCAAAGGCCTTTGAGCTGCTGGGCGACACCGGGACAATTCTGTGGCACGACTTCGGCAATGCGCAGGACGTGACGCGCGCCGTAGTCGAACTCGGCCGGTGCTGGCCGATCTACCACCTCGAAGGGACTTGGCTCGCCCTCTATGTGCGCGGTGTTTCGTGCGCCGAGCCTTTGCCGGTTGTGGATGGACGTGCGGTCGCCGTTGCTGCTGGAGGCCGCGCATGACCGCTGCTTTCCTCTGGATATCCCTGGGCGTGATTCTGTACGTCTACGCGGGATATCCCCTGCTGATCGCGGCCGCCGCCCGAAGGAAGCCGCAGCCTCGCCGGGCTGCAATCGAAGGGGACGCCTGGCCGCGTATCGCGGTTCTTATTCCCGCCTGCAACGAAGAGCGGTGGATTGCGCGAAAGATTGAAAACAGTTTGGCGCTCGACTATCCCGCGGGAAAGCTCCGCATCGTCGTCGCGTCGGACGGCTCGACGGACCGCACGGAACAGATTGCGCGCAGCCACGCGACGCGCGGCGTCGAGGTGATTTCGTTTTCAACGCGGCTCGGCAAGCAGGAAGTGTTCAATCGCGTAATTCCGCAGCTTCCGGAGGAGATTTTGCTGCTCACGGACGCCAACGCTATGCTCGACGCCCAGGCGGCGCGCTGCATGGCCCGGCATTTTGTTGACCCGCTGGTGGGCTGCGTGGCGGGCCGCCGCGTTTGCGCCGTGCAGGAACGAAGCGCGCCGAGCTTCGGCGAAAACATCTACTGGAGATACGACTCGTGGATCAAGGCGAACGAGACGCGCTTCTACTCCTGCACGTGCGCTGACGGACAGCTTTATGCCGTCCGCCGGGCTGCAGTGGCGCGTGTCGAAAAGGGGGGCGAAGATTTCTTCATTCCCATGACCATGGCGTCGCGCGGCCTTCGAGTTGTGTTTGACCGGGAGGCAATCGCCATCGTGCCCGCCGCCAGCGGCTTGGCGCATGAATTCCGCAGAAAGGTCCGTTCCCACGTTTCCTTCCTCCTGAATGCGTGGCAGCTTCGCAGCCTGCTCGTGCCGGGACGCAATCCGCTCTGGTGGGAGTTGATTTCGCATCACGTTCTGCGGATGGCGGTGCCGCCGGCGATGGTGGTTCTCGCACTAAGCTCGGCGGCGCTCGCGGGCCCGAGTCCGTTCTACCGCGTGCTGTTCCTGGTGCAGGTGGTGTTCTACTTCCTGGCGGCTGCGGGATTCGTGCTGGCGCTCCGCGGCTTTCGTCCGAGGATTTTCTATTTCCCCTTCTATTTCACCTTCGCGCAACTGGCCTTGAGCGCCGCGTGGCTCGAATGGACGCGCGGGCGGCGCGACTTTGCATGGCAGCGGACGGAGCGTTTGCTGGACCCGAATTGAAATGAGGAGGAAGCAATCGTGAAAGCACTCGTCACGGGAGGAGCCGGATTCATCGGCTCGCACGTCGCGGACGCGCTTCTTGCGAGAGGCTGCGAAGTCCGCGTCCTCGACAGCCTCGAGCCCCGCGTTCATCCGCGAGGCCGTCCAGAGTACGTCCACCGCGAGATCGAATTCATCGAAGGCGACGTGCGCGATCGCGCCACGCTCGAGCGCGCCCTCGACGGTGTCGAAGCCGTGTTTCACCAGGCGGCGTATCAGGATTACATGCCGGATTACAGCAAGTTCTTTCACTCGAACGTGGTCAGCACGGCGATGCTTTTCGAGCTTATCCGCGAAAAGCGCCTGCCGGTGCGCAAAGTCATCGTCGCGTCCTCGCAATCGGTTTACGGCGAGGGGCAGTACGAGTGTAAGAGTCACGGCTTGATTCTTCCCGACGCGCGGCCCACCGAGCAGCTCGACCGCGGTGAGTGGGATCTGCAATGCCCGCGCTGCCGCGGCGCTCTTGTGCCCGTTCCGCTCGTCGAGTCGCATCCGAATCCGGCGGGCGCGTACGGCGTCTCGAAATTCTCGCAGGAGCTGGTGGCGCTTCGGCTCGGCAAGCTTCTCGGAATTCATACCGCAGCGCTGCGTTATTCGATAGTTCAGGGACGCCGCCAGTCCTTTTACAACGCGTACTCCGGCATCTGCCGGATCTTTACCCGCGCCTTTCGAAGCGGCAAGTCCCCCGTGATTTTCGAGGACGGGAACCAATTGCGCGACTACATCCATGTGTCCGATGTTGTCTCCGCAAACCTCGTGGTGCTCGACGATCCCCGCGCGAGCGGCCAGGCTTTCAACGTCGGCAGCGGCCGGCCGACCACGGTCCTCGGATACGCGTCGTTGCTCCGGAAGAAAATGAACGCGCCGTGCGGCCCCGAAGTCACTAGCGCGTATCGGGTCGGCGATGTTCGGCATACCGTTTCGAGCTCGGCGAAACTCGAGGCGCTCGGCTGGAAGTGCACGAAGGGTCTCAGCGAAATCTTCGACGATTATCTGGCGTGGCTCGATTCCGTCCCGGATACGGGCGATTACGTCACCACGGCGTTCGAGGCGATGCAGCGCTCGGGCGTCGTGCGCCAGACCGGCCGCAAGGAGACGGCCGCCGTCGTATAGGCACCTATGGCTACGAAACCGATCTCGCATCCGGTTGTAGGAGTCGCAAGCCCCGCGGTGGCGAGCGACGGCCGCCGCGAAAGCCTGGCAGCAAGGCTCGCTCCGCTCAGCCGGCCGCACATCAAGAAGTTGCTGTTTCTTGCCGGCGACGTGGCCGCGGTCGCGGCCGCGCACGAGCTGGCGGAAAGTTCCATGCGCCATCTCCTCCACATTCCCGCTGCCTACCTGAATCCGTCGAATTATTTTCTCTTCTACATTCCCTTTTTCACCGCCATGCTTTACCTGCTCGAAGGCTACAAAAGCCCCGATCTGCGCCGCCCGGAGAAAGAGCTCGAAATTCTCTTCAAGGGCGTCTCCATCTCGTTCGTCGCGCTGGCTTGCGCAAATTTTGTCTTGTTCAAGGCTTCCGGCTTTTCGAGGTATCTCCTCGTTTCCTGGTACGTGCTGACGCTGTTGTTCCTCCTCGGCGCTCGATTCGGCTTGCGTTCGATCTACGGAGCTCTCTGGCGGCGGGGCATCGCCCGGCAACGGGCGCTGCTGCTCGGCTCTACCGAAGGCCTCGCGGAATTCGAGCGCCGGCTCGCGATTCAGCGGTGCGCGCCGCATGAAATCGTGGCCGTGCTTCCTGAGGCTGCGGCGGAAGCCGGTGCTGCTTCGGCGCTGGTCCAGACGGCCTGTGGTTGGGAGGAGATGGCCCGATCGGCGCGCGCCCAGGTGGTGATCGTGAACCTGGAGGACTCGGAGCGGAATTCCTCCGTGCGTCTTTTCGACATCATCCGCGCGTGCCAGGCTTCGGGAATCGAAGTCGAAGTCTTCTCGCGCCTTTTCGGAACCACCGGGCTCCTTTATGAACGCGACGAGTTTTCCGGCTACTTCCGTTTCTACGCGCCTCCACAGTGGTCGCGCGCGGCGCAACGCGCGGTAAAAACCGGGCTCGACATCTTGATTGGGCTCGTCGGAAGTCTGGGGGCGATCGCGCTCATGCCGCTCGTGGCGTTGCTCGTCAAACTGGAAGACGGCGGCCCCATCCTTTACCGCCAGGAATACATCGGAGCGGACGGGCAAGTTCATCACTACCTGAAGTTCCGCACGATGGTGGTTGACGCGCGCCAAATTCTCGAAAACAGTCCTGCGCTGAAGGCGGAATTCGAGCAGTCGTTCAAGCTGAAGCGCGACCCGCGCATCCTTCGCGTGGGCCGGTTCCTGCGAAAGTTCAGCCTCGATGAATTCCCCGAGTTCTTCAGTCTCCTGACCGGAAGACTCACATTCGTCGGTCCGCGGACGATTTCCTGGGCGCAACGCGAACGCTACGGGCCCCTTCTCGCCAAACTGCTCTCCGTGAAGCCCGGCCTCACGGGTTTCTGGCAAGTGATGGGCCGGCAAACGACGACCTACGACGAGAGAATTCAGATGGACATGTTCTACATCGACCATTGGTCCATCTGGCTGGACCTGGTCATCATGGCCAAAACATTTTGGGAGGTCCTGCGGGCAAAGGGCGCCTACTGAAGCGCGCCCGGTGCCGCAAGATTCTGAGGAGAGACGATGATCATTACGCGAACGCCGTTCCGACTGACGCTGGGAGGAGGAGGCACGGACCTGCCCTCGTTTTATCAGCAGTATGGAGGCTTCATTCTTGCTGTCGGAATCGACAAATACATGTATGTCAACATCAATACGCCGATCGTCGACGACAAGGTCCGCATTCGGTACACGAACTCTGAAATCGTCGACAGCGTGGACGAAGTGGAGCATACGCTCGCGCGCGAGGGCCTGCGCCACTTCGGCATCAAGAACGGAATCGAGATCGATTCGATCGCGGACATTCCGGCGGGGACCGGTCTCGGCTCGTCCAGTTGCTACATGGTCGGCCTGCTCAACGGCCTCCACACGCTGACTCAGCGGCAGGCGGGCGCCAACCTGCTCGCGGAAGAGGCGTGCTACATCGAGCTCGATGTCCTGAAAAAGCCCATCGGCAAGCAGGATCAGTACATGGCGGCGTTTGGAGGTATCACGGCGCTGGACATCGACTCCGAGGGACGCGTACGGACGACGCGGCTCGACCTCGAAACGGATCTGGTCGAGGCACTCGAAAGCAATTTGCTCCTCTTCTATACGGGCGAGACGCGCAACGCCACGTCCATCCTCGCTCACCAGGACCAGAGCACGAAACGCCGCGACGCAGTGGTCGTCTCGAGCCTGCTCGAAATCAAGGACATCGGTATTGAAATTCGCGACTCGATCCTGAAAGGCAAGCTGCGCCGCCTCGGCGAGCTGCTGGACGTTCACTGGCAATCGAAGAAGCGCCTTTCGAGCGGCATCACGAATCCCCAAATCGACGCTTGGTACGAGCTTGCGCAGAGCCACGGCGCCATCGGTGGAAAGATTTCGGGCGCGGGCGGCGGCGGATTCCTGATGCTGTATTGCGAGGGCCGCAAGGCGGAATTGCGCGAGGCCATGCGCAACGCCGGGTTGCGCGAGCTGCATTTCCGGTTCGATTTCGAAGGAAGCAAGGTGATCTTCGATATCGTCACCCGCGACGGTCGCCTGGCGCATCTCGAGCGGCAGAATCAGAAGGAACGCGCGCTCGCTCGCGCCACCGTCGGCGCGTGACGCCGAATCCCAGGAGCAACGGAAATGAAAAACAGGGCTGTGTTTCTCGACCGCGATGGCGTTCTGAATCGGTACGTTTACAACACCGAATTCGGCACGGTGGACTCCCCGGCGCATCCGGATGAATTCGATTTGCTTCCGGGAGTCGCGGAAGCCGTCGCCGAACTCAATCAGCTCGGGCTCCGCGTGATCGTCGCCTCGAACCAGCCCGGAATCGCGAAGGGCAAGCTGACTCCGTGGCTGCTCGACACCATCAACGAAAAGATGCGGGCGCAACTGGCGCTCGCGGGCGCGCGGCTTGATGGAGTGTTGTATTGCCGCCACCATCCGGAAGCCGTCTTTGACCAATACCGCGTGGATTGCGATTGCCGGAAGCCGAGAGCCGGACTGCTGCTTCGCGCCGCCAAGGAACACAACCTCGACCTGTCTGGATCTTTCATGGTCGGTGACGACGTCCCCGACGTGCTCGCCGGCCGCGCCGCCGGCGTCACTACGCTTCTCGTCTCGCCCCACCGTTGCACAGTCTGCGAAGAGTTTTCGTCGCGCGGCGCCTATCCCGATCGCGTCGTTCGCGACCTGAAGGAGGCCGCAACCGTCGTGGATGAACTCCTGAACCGCGAATCGTCCGTCGCCGCTCCAACATTCGCTCCGGAGCCTTGTCTGCTCGCGTCGCGTGAGAACACCCACTCCAGCCGGTTTCTTCGCGAAACCGCCGAGATCGCTGCTGCCGTCGATTCCGACGATATCGAACGCCTCGCTCAGTTGCTTCAGTCCGTCCGTGACCGCGGCGGAAGGCTGTTTCTTCTCGGTGTGGGCGGAGGCGCGGGCCACGCATCGCACGCCGCGTGCGACTTCCGGAAGATCGCCGGTTTCGAGGCCTACGCGGTGACGGACAATGTTTCCGAACTCACGGCGCGTGTGAACGACGAAGGCTGGGCGACGAGTTACCGGAACTGGCTCAGCGGCAGCCGCCTCCGCCGCGACGACATGGTCATGGTTTTCTCCGTGGGCGGCGGCGACGCGGAAAAGAACATCAGCGCGAACCTGGTGCGCGCCGTTCAGTACGCGCGTGAAATCGGTTGCGCGGTCGGAGGCGTCGTCGGCCCGAATGGCGGGTACACCGCGCAGGTGGCGGACGCGTGCGTGATCGTTCCGGTCGCCAACCGTGACGCTGTCACTCCGCACACCGAAGCATTTCAGGCTGTCGTGTGGCATTTGCTGGTTTCGCATCCGGCACTCAAAGCCGCGGAGATGAAGTGGGAATCCGTCACCGCGAATTCGAATGGCCAGCTGCACGAGATCGAGGAAAAGCGAGCGGCCGCAGTGTGATGGACGCGAGCGAGCATCGGGCCGAGGGCGCAGACGTCGCGTTCGCTTCCCGCGTTTGTAATTGACATGTTCTGCAAGACGCTCGAAATCGGACTCGTCGCCTCCGTGTTCCTTGCCGTTGCGGGATTTGGAGGCACGGAGCCGGTTTCCTGGACCATTTCGCAGGATCTCATCTTCCTCCTTGGGGCGTTGCTCGTGCTGCAGCCCGGCGCAAGAACCGCCGTTACAAAGAGCCCGGCTTTGTGGATTGTCGCCGCGCTCAGCGTGTGGATCGTCGTTCAGTGGCTCGGCGCGCGGCACGGGAAAATCGGAATCGATGCGCACGCGATCGAAGCGCGCGGGCTGGCGTTTGCTGCGAGCGTCACGGGATTCTTCGTCGCGCGGGACGTGGCGCGCGACCGCGCAGCGCGCAAGCGGCTGGCGCTTGCCCTGATCGGCCTGGCGCTGTTTGAATCGCTGTACGGCCTGGCGCAATATCTCGGCGGCTGGCAATTCATTTGGGGCTATCGCCGCCGCTTCTACACTGGCAGCGCCACCGGCACGTACATTAACCACAACCATTTTGCCGGCCTGCTCGAAATGATTTTGCCTTTCTGTGTTGCGCTCGCGATGTATCAATGGAACACGGTAGCCGGGCATTCCCGCCGGCGGCCGCTGCGGCACTTCCTCGAACGGCTCGGCGAGCCCGACGTGATGAAAGGCGTTGTGCTGGCTCTTGTTGCCGTCCTCTTTTTTGTGGCGATCGTGTTTTCGTTTTCGCGAATGGGATTGATTTCGGCGTCCGTTTCGCTCGCGGTGCTGGCGGCGCTTGCTTGGCTGGGCCGGCGGCTCGGCCGCGGCGACGCGAAGATCGTCGTCGCCTGCCTGGCGGTGGGTGTCGCCGTTGCCGCGTGGATCGGGCCCGGGCCCGTGGTCGAGCACTTCGAGCAGCTCTCGCACGACGAACCGCTCGCCGCAGGAACGAGCGAAGGCCGCATGGCGCTGTGGCGCGCCGCCGCCGAACTGATTCGCGCGCATCCCCTAACCGGCGCCGGGCTCGGGTGCTTCGAGTTCGCGTTCACCCGAGTGCAATCAACCCAACTCACTCTGGTCATCGATCACGCGCACAACGATTACATCGAGCTTGCCGTCGAGCTCGGCGTGCCGGCGGCGGCGCTTCTTGTATTCCTCCTTTTCTTCGCGGTGGTGCGCGCGCTGCGCAACGCGCTGCGAACCCAATCGCGTTTGAATCGAGCGCTTGGCTCCGGCGCCGCTGCGGGGGCGATCGCGCTGCTGGTTCACAGCGCCGCCGACTTCAACCTGTATATTCCCGCGAACGCGCTCGTTTTTGCGGTGGTGCTGGCAATCGGCTGCTCGGTTCCGCTGAAGGAACCGCTCGAGGACAGCGCCGCCGACGCATGGCATTACCGCATCCGAACGAGCGAAACATCGTCCACCCACAGCGCGCCCGCAATTTGATTGTCGAATTTAGTGCTTGGCGGCCGAAGGATCTGAATCACCAGAAGCTTCGTTGCCGGGCCCGTTGTGAATTCGACGCGCAGCTTTTCCCAGCCGAACGTTCCAACCATGCCGGGGGTCTCGATCGAGAGCTGCTTGTGATCGAAGGCGTCGTAGATCGCAAACCGCGGGCCGCTATCCGTGGTGATGTTGTCCGCGCGCGCGAACGCGGTGAAAGCGTAGCGGACGCCCGGGACGACGGGAACGTATTGGACGACGTGCGTGAACTCGAGATTGTGTTCTCCGTCGAAATGGATGCAGAGCGAGTGCGAGCCGCTGCTGGCGGTAGTCGAATCCTCGAAAATTTCGGCGCCTTGGACGGGGACGAGGTGCCAGTCGAAGCCACCGTTTAAAGGTGCGGCTTCGAAGCCGCCGTTGAGGAGCAGGTTCGAATCGTTCGCGGCGGGCGGAATCCGCGAGGGATCGCGCCGGGCGAGATCGGACCAAAGCCGCGCCATGTCGTCGATGCGGTGCGCGTAGAGCAGCCCGTCGAAATAACGGAACGCCGCGTCGAAATCCATGCGGCCCGGCTGAGCCAGCAGGCGCGGCCACACGGTCGCAGCGGCGTCGAGCCGGTTCGTGCGAACCAGATAATCAAGATACGCAGAAAGTGTTTCGGGGAGCTCAGGAACAGCGGCGAGAATGCGGTCTTCGGGCAGGCCGGCGCGCCACGCGAGATCGAACGCGCCCGTCCGCAGCGCCTCGTCTCCTTCGATCGTGAGGTGCAACGGCCCGATCGCGCTTCGGATGTCTCCCGAGCGAATCAGGAAATTCGCGTACATCCAATTGATCTTCGGCGAGCGGGGAAAGAGCTCGAGCGCGTGCCGGAATGCAGCATTCGCCGCAGAATCGTCGCCGGCCGTGCCGTAGGCATCGCCGAGCATGGCCCATTCGAGAGCACGGTTCGGCGCGGTGCGGGCGGCGAGTTCGAGCGAGGAGATGACTCCGGCCGAAGGGACGTCCGGGGTGCGCGAGAGGATCTCAGCGGCGGTGACCGCAAAATCCGGATTTGACGAGTCCCACCTCTCGGCGGCGCGAACGCGGGCGAGAGAATCGGCGCTGCCAAGCCAGGATGCGACGCCTTGGCGCGTGGCTGCGACGGCGAGTGCTACGAGAATGAGCGCCATGGCGATTCGGGCGAGTGCGTCGAGGCGCTTTCGGATTGCGAGTTTCTCCACAGCAGAGCAACCGGCAATCGAGAAGCCACGAGGAGCAGAAACGCGTTCGCAGGGAAGGCCGTAAACTACTGACACGGCGGGCTTTGCATCGACGAGCGCGAGCCGGGCGAGAATCATCGTCAGGGGCGATTCCCTATTTGGTCCACGCCGAGAAGACTTGCCATCCGCCGAGCAAGAAAAGAAAGATCGCGAACGTGATGCGCATCCGGCGGGGGCTGAGCGAGGTGGCGATCTTGCTGCCGAGGATTCCTCCGAGGAAGATGCCGGGGATAATCAGCAGACCGACTTTGACGTCGACTTCGTGCGCGCGGTAGTAGGTGAGGAAAGCCAGCAAGCCGGTGGGCGGAACGAGGGCGACGAGACTAGTCCCCTGCGCTTGATGCTGGTCGAACGCAAATACCAGGACGAGCAGCGGAACGAGCAGCACTCCGCCGCCGACGCCGAAGAGGCCGCTGCAGATTCCCACAACGAACGCGACAGCGAAGATTCCCCAAAGGCGCAGGGTCAGCTTAGGCATCGGGCTCCCTCGTCTGGTCGAGCCGGCGCGTCTGCCGCCAGAGCATCGCCGCGGAAAAGATCAGGAAGCACCCAAACAGCGATTGCAGGATGCGAGAAGAAATCCCAAGCGCGAGTATTCCGCCGAAATAGCCGCCGACCAGGAAGCCGGCCGCACAGACGATTCCCGCAGGCAGGTCGACGTCGTGCTTCTTCCAGTAGACCGCGAGCGCGCCAAGCCCGAGGGGCGGGAGAAGAATGAAGAGGGAGGTCCCCTGCGCCATGTGCTGGTCCATACCCAGCAGATAGACCAGCGCCGGAACCACGACGATCCCGCCGCCAATTCCCATCAGGCCGACGAGGATGCCGGTTCCCAAGCCCAGCAGGATCACAATGATTGCGTGCATGTGCGAGCTGCTCCTTCGAGAAGGCGCGCCATCTTCGCCTGATTTCGGGTTTCGGGCAACGGCGATTGGGGATTTGCCACAGAGGCACCGAGACACAGAGGACTGGGGAGGTCAGGGCGCGGGCCGCGCGACCGTATATTAGACATGGTGGCCGCCCTGTGTTTTCAATGAGTTGGAGCGTTTTCTAATCCCCGAACCGTAGATTAGAAATTCGGGAGGCGCGGAGGCAGGAAAGCGCGAAGGCAAGGAGATGAGCCGCGATCCAATGCCCGCCGATTCGTTGGCAGGGGCGACGGATAGATTAGAAATTTCTTTGTGGTTTGTTTTCATGGGCTTGAGTCCGTTTTTAATCTTCGGCGGGTAGATTAGAAGCAGATTAGAAAGCGGAGGCAGGGAGACAAGGAAGCAAAGAGCCAAGCGGCCCGCGGGTATCGGAATCGCGCGCAACTGTATATTAGACATGGTGCCGGCCCTGTGTTTTCAACGAGTTAGGGCGAATTCTAATCGCGGAACTGTATATTAGAAATGCGGCGACCCGCGATCCGTGGTCCGCGACCCGTGAAGGGCGGCGCACTGAACTCGCCGAACCTGAGGCCCCAAGTTCCCTTAACACCGCTTCCTCCCTCTGACGCCCACTTCAGCGAGCACGAAAACGAGCCACGGTAGCACGGAAGAGAAATCCTGAACAGGTTCAAAAATTGAGTAGTACGGCTAGAACCAGGGTCCTAGGGAACGATTCCCTTGTTTGTCGCTGCGCCCTCACAAGGGCGCGGCAAGCCTTCGATATGCAGGCCGGGCGGCTCGGCGCCAGAACCTGAGGCGTGGTGCACTGTGGTGCAGAATGGTGTAAAATAAGGAGCATCGCTAAATCAGAGAAAGCCGTCCGTCAGAGCGTATCGCTTCCACAACGCACCGCGAAACGCGTGCACGCCATTGCGAAGACTCGGAAGACCAGTGCGAATCGAGTTCTCGTGGACTTGATCGAGGCCGGCCTTCAGTCAAAGGAATCCGAGAAGGAGCGGTTCTTCGCTCTCGCTAACCGGCTGTCCGAGTCTACGGATCCCGTCGAGCGGCAGCGAATCAAGAAGGAATTGGCACGCATGACCTTCGGTGACTAATGCCGAAGGCGCTTTGAAGCGGCCGGTTACCGCGCGCCGAGACTCGGAGCCGAGTGTCGCTGCCGCGGGGCGGCCTATGCAACGGCCTTCGACTAGCTCAGGGTAAACGGCAGCTGGGAGAAAGGCGCCAATCGGGAGATTGGCGCTCCCAGGAAGCTCCGACCTCCTCAGCAACGCATCCGGGTTGCGGCGTCAGGCGGAGCCGGAAGCGGCGGCGCCGGTGCCGGAGTGTGACCGCAGGAAGTTGAGGGTCTTCGCGTTGAACTCCTCAACCTTTTCGTAGAGCGCGGCGTGGGAAGCGCCCTCAAAGATGAGCATGCTGGAATTGCGGATCTTCGACTTCATGGGCTCGGCGAAGCGAAGCGAGGTGACCATGTCGAAGCGACCAAACGTTATGAGCGTGGGTGCGGTGATGCGGGCGAGATGGGATTCGACGTCGTGAGCGAGGACGGCGTTCGATTGTTGCATGAAATCCGCGACGGACTGAGCGGGGCGGCTGCGGACGAAGTCGGCGAGGGATTGAATGAAGTCGGGCTTGGCAGCGTAGAGTTCGGGCGTGAAGCACCAGGGGAAGAGGGCGCGAATCACCATTTCGGGAACGCTGTCGAGCGCCTTCGCGGCGACCTGCCAGCTCTTGACGACGGTCTCGATGAACGGGTCGGTCTTCGGCCAAGCGCTGTGGGCAGACAATGAAGCGACCATGTCGGGATACTTTGCGGCGAGCCACAGGCCAATTGCCGCACCAAGAGAAAGGCCGGAGACGTGGGCTTTGCGGATGGCGAGGGCACGCATGAAGGCGGCAACGTCGTCGGCGAGAAGCTCGGTGGAATAGGGGCCGGCGGGTTTGTCGGAGGCGCCGGTGCCGCGAAGGTCGAGAGAGATGCAGGTGAAGTGCTTCGCATACTCGGCGACCTGGAAGGCGTAGCAGGCGTGGTCGGCGGCGAGATAGGGGATGAGGATGAGAGGTTCGCCGGAGCCCTGCTGGTCGTAGTTCATGGTGACGCCGTTTGCTGTAACGGTAGGCATGGAATTTTCTCTCCTGATGGAGCGAGCGCTGGGGGTGCTCGCGTGACGTTGGAGGGATGGTGCGACGGATGGGAGGGAATGTCAATGACCCTGGGAATTTGAAATTGGAAATTTCAGATTTGAAAGAAGGGAAGAATCAAAGGGACCCACCGTTCGAAAAGCGCGAACAGTGGGGCACCCTGCGGCCGGATTCTTTGGTTGAGGTGGTGCTGAGTGAGAGGCTTGCGTTTGACGGGATCGCCGAATGCGCAGCCTTGTGCGAATTCCGAGGCACCCGGCCGCTGGGGCCGAAGCCGTCAGGAATCCGGAATCTCTACATCGACATACGAACCAGGTCTTGCCGCGTTGACAGCCGCTACGACTCGGTCGACATATCGTTGCACGACTGGCCAGCGCGAATTGCCAAGAACCACGATTGCAAGCCTGAGGTGCGTGAGGTTTTGCTGGTGGCGGAGGTTCTTGTCGGTCGTCACAAATACTTCAAAGCCGGCTTTCTCCGCCTCTTTCAGCAGTGCGCCATTGGCAAAGGCGTCCCAACCGAGATCTTTCGTTTTCTTGACCGTGTGGCCGGCGAGAAACGGCTGCAGAGGGGCAGGCGTGCCGTGGTCAAAGAGGATGAGCATCCCTAGCGGTGGGCGGGGGCTTCGAGACTGCGCGCGGCAAAGTCGAGCACTGTGGTGACTTGCTCTCGCGTAAGGTCGAACCATTCCATGATGTTCTCGATGGTGGCTCCCGCTTCGAGATTTTCGAAGACCGTAGCGACAGGCATTCTCGTGCCACGAAAGACCCAGGCACCGCTTACTTTTCCCGGGATGCTTTCGACCGCGGGGCATTGGGACCAATCGAGTGCTGCCATCAGAGGACTTCTCCCTGGGACCATCGTACACCATTTTGTTGGAGGGATGGTGCGACGGATGGGAGGGAATGTCAATGACCCTGGGAATTTGAAATTGGAAATTTCAGATTTGAAAGAAGGGAAGAATCAAAGGGACCCACCGTTCGAAAAGCGCGAACAGTGGGGCACCCTGCGGCTGCATTCTTGGTCGGGGTGAGCGCTGCGTTTGGAGCTTGCATTCAATGGGATTGCCAGAGGCGTCGGGCACGTTGTGGGGCACCCGGCCGAAGCCAGCTTCGGCGAAGAGAAAGCCCTTCGAAGCTCAGAGCAAGCGGGGAGCCCTTCGGCGTTGCCTCAGGGCAAACGCTTCGGCGGGCACGGCATGCCGTGCCCCTACGCGGAAAAATGCAAAAGCGGCACAGGCGCCTGTGCCACCACTACGAAGTGTCGGAGCGGCTAGTAGATGTCGTACTGCTCCCAGTGGAGGGTTGGGTCGGCCTGGATGATGACGCTCTTCTTGGCCCAGCGCTCAAGCTCTTCGATGAGTGAGGACTCGCGCGTCTTGAGGGCTTTGGCGATTTCGGGATGGACACGCAGGGTGAGGCTGCCGGAATCCATGTCCGGAGCCATCTTGCGCGCTTCGGCCTGAATTTCGTAGCAGAGGGTCGGAATCGACTTCACCATGCCGGAGCCCGTGCAATACGGGCAGGGCTGGCAGAGGGTGCGCTCGAGGGCCTGCTTCGTGCGCTTGCGGGTGATGGCGACAAGGCCAAATTCGTTGAAGCGCAGAACCTTCGAGGGCGCGCGGTCGGCGCGAAGGGCGTCTTCGAGCGCGGCCATGACTTTTTCGCGATTGCGGCGTTCCTCCATGTCGATGAAGTCGATGATGATGATGCCGCCCAAATCGCGGAGCCGCATCTGACGGACGATTTCCTTCACGGCTTCGAGGTTGGTGCGGACGATGGTGTCTTCGAGGCGCGTCGAACCCTTGCCGACGAACTTGCCGGTGTTGACGTCGATGGCGACGAGCGCTTCGGTGTGGTTGATGACGATGTAGCCGCCGGACTTCAGCCAAACTTTCGGGCGCAGGCCTTTGTCGATTTCCTGCTGGATGCCGAATTCCTCGAAGACGGGCGTGTCTTTCGTGTAGAGCTTCACGCGATTGACGAGCTCGGGCTGGAAGCGGCTCATGAAGTCGACGACCTTCGTGAATTCTTCCTCGGTATCGACCCAGATGGCGCCGAAGTCGTTGCTGACGTAATCGCGGAGGATGCGCTCGACGAGGTTGAGATCGCGATGGAGGAGCGAAGGCGCCTTGCGCTGTTCGGAGCGCGCTTTGATTTCCGACCAGGTGCGCGTGAGGAATTCGACGTCGGCGCGGACTTCGTCGGGACTCGCGCTGCCTGCGGCGGTGCGAACGATGAAGCCACCGCCGGCGGAGCCCTTCGCTTCGTTGACGAGATGGCGCAGGCGGGCGCGGTCTTCGGCGGAGGCGATTTTGCGCGACACGCCGGTGTGGTCGAGGGTCGGCATGTAGACGAGGAAGCGGCCGGGAAGCGCGACGTGGCTGGTGATGCGCGCGCCTTTCTTGCCGAGCGGCTCCTTCGCAATCTGGACGATGATTTCCTGGCCCTGCTTCAGCATGTCGGAAATGAGCTGCGGGCGCCGGGGCTGCGGACGATGTCCGTGGCCGTAACCGTGATGCGGACGGCGGCCGCGATCGCGATCGTCGCGGCGTCCGCGGTCGCGTCCACCGCGGCGCGAGGGATGCTGCATGCGCGAACGGAAGTCGCCGCGAACGCGGGCTTTCCACGGCTGATTCTCCTGCGGGGGCCGAGGCGCTACATTGCCGGGTTCAGGTCCGGCAGCTTCGGCGGCAGCCTGAATCGCGTCGAGGCCTTCGGCGGCGATGCGCTCGTGCTCGGGAGATTCTTCGGCTTCGGAAGGCGCGATCATGCCTTCCGCTTCGGCCTGAGCTTCTTCGTCGATGAGGTCGTGGTCGTCCTCGAGGTCGTCTTCATGCTCCATCGCGGAAATTTCCGGCTCGGCCGAATCTTCGTCGATACCGTTTTCAGCGGAGGCGAAGGCATCAGCCTCGTGCTCGGCCTCGACCTCTTCGTTCTGAGCTTCGGTGACGTGGGCGGCCAAAGTTGCGGCTTGGTCTTCGCTGAGGTCGGCAGTGTCGTGGACGTCGGGCGCCGCAGGGTGCGGCTCCTCGATGTGCGGCGCAGCGAGCGCGGCCTGCTCCTCGGCTTCGAGCGGATTCACCGCGGCAGCAGGCTCGTTCGGCTGATACTTCGAAAGCGTTTCGCCAGGGAGGGGTTCGAGGCGCATTGAAGCCGGAGCATGAAATTCCGCGCGGGGCGGCACCGGCTCGATGTGCGGCTCTTCCTGCGGCGCGATTGGCGGCGCAGCGACGAGGGACTCTTCGGCTGGAGCGGGAGCGGCGGCCGACGGAGCGCGGTCACGATACTTTGCGAGCGACTCGCCCGGCAGAATGATGGGGACGTAATCGCTGGGAACGGACTCGCCCGGCCGCTCGTCGTAGGAGCGCGGCGCGGCGAATTTCGACGGCGGCAACTCGCGCCCGTAGCGGCGATCGCGGTCACCACCATGACCACCGCGGCGACCGCCGTGGCGGCCTCGTCCGCGGCCACCACCACCGCCTCCGCGTCCGAAATCGCGGCGATCGCGGCCGCGATCAAATCGGGGGCGGTCCGAGCCGTACGGACTGCGGGCAGGCGGATGCGGCTGCGAGACGGGCGGCGCGATTGCGTGCGCCGACGTTTCGGGCGCCGGCATCGAGTTCAAGTCAGCGGGCTGCGCTTCGGCAGCGGGCGCAGGCTCGACATCCGCCGGTTCCATGGCGGGAGCCGCAGCATCGGCCGCAGCAAAAACCTGGCCGCCCTGTTCTTCCATCTTCTGAACTTTGTCCTCGACGGTGGTGACGATGGGCTCGAACTCCTCGATGCCTTCGAGGAAGTCGCTGACGTACAGGAAGGCGTCGCTATCGAGGCCGATGTCCACGAAGGCCGACTGCATGCCTGGCAGCACGCGAGTGACGCGGCCCTTGTAGATGCTTCCGACTAACGCAAATTCCTTTTCCCTCTCGACGTAATACTCACAAAGCTGTCCTTCTTCCAGAATGGCGACCCGAGTCTCGTGGGGGTTCGCCGAAATAACCATTTCCTTCGACATTTGAAAACTCCTCATGGCGCATCGGAGCGCGGCGGCACACAAAAGCGCGGTGCGCGCTTCGGCCGGCGGAACGGGCGGCAGCATGTGACGGCCGCGGGCCACTCAGGAAAGGCATGTGTTGATGTGCTGCTTTCCTCACCGATGCTTCCTTCGCAAAACTGAAACAGCCGCTCGCCGTCATCGCGCGAGGCGTCGCGGGCACAAAACAGCGGGGACTCAGTTGACGAATCTCCGCATGCGGACGTTCATCACCAAACCCAAAGCGAGAAACACAAAGGCAGTTGCTGATCCTCCGTAGCTCATCAACGGCAGGGGAATGCCGGTGACCGGCATGTAGCCGATCACCATCGAAGCGTTGACCAGGACGTGGAATCCCAATATGGCCGTGACTCCCATCACAACGAACATTCCGGCCTTGTCTTTCGCTTTCTGCGCGTTATCCACCAGCCGCAGAATCAGACCCAGATACAATAACAGAACGACGCAAACTCCGATAAACCCTTGTTCTTCCGCGAGCGCGGCCAGAATGAAGTCCGAATACCGGACGGGCACGAAGCCCAACTGGTTCTGGCTGCCCTTGCCAAATCCCTTACCCCAAAACCCACCGGAGCCAACCGCAATTTCCGACTGCAGAATCTGATAACCCGCGCCGCGCTGGTCCTCCTCAGGATGGAGGAACGTCTCAATGCGCTGCTGCTGGTACGGTTTCAAGTGGCCCCGCATGTGCCAACCGAGCGGGACCAAGATGCCTACCAGCACGATTCCGATGGCGGCGTGCTTCCATTCGACGCCCGCCAGGAATATGCCAACGACGGCGACCGGGATCAGCACCATCGCTGTTCCCAGATCCGGTTGCTTCAAGATCAAGGCGACCGGAACCAGGGTCAGGAGGCCAACTTTGACCAAATCCCCGAAAGTCAGGCGGTCGGTGCGGACCTCGCTGAAGTAACGCGCCAACACCACGATTATAATCAACTTCATTAGCTCTGACACTTGCAAATTGACGCCGCCGCCGAGCGCGACCCAGCGCTTGGCTCCGAAGCGGGAATGGCCGATCGCCAAGACGATCAGAAGAGTGGCGATGCCGAAGACATAGAGGGCCGGGGCCTGGTCAAGAAGCGTGTGGTAGTCGATGCGGGAAATCAGGAACATGCCGATGATTCCGACGCCGATCCAAATCAATTGGCGATACTGCATGCCAGCCATGCCGCTGGCGTGGGTCGAGGAATAGATCTCCGCCACTCCGAGCCCGCTGATCGCGCCGACAATTGCGAGGAGGGTCCAGTCGAAGTCGTGAACGCGGGGCCGATCTTTCATGGACGCTGCGCTCCAACCGCGGCAACGAGGGGGCGAGGCGGCGCGGCGTTCTCGGCGGTCGACGGCTGGGCCAGATGGCCGCTCTTTTTGTCGTAGTAGGCCTTGACGACGTCGCGCACGATGGGGGCGGCTGACGTGCTGCCCCAACCTCCAGCTTGCACCAGGGCGGCCACGACAATTTCCGGGTTCCGGCGGGGCGCGTAGCCGACAAACCAGCCGTTTTCTTTCAGTTTCTTGCCGAGCTTGTTCTGCAGTTCGAAGCTTTCAGTCTGCGCCGTGCCAGTCTTGCCGGAAAAGTCGATGTTCTGGAGCTTGACGAGACCGGAGGTGGTGCCGTCCGGCTCGTTGACGACGCCCCACATGCCGTCGGTGACCTGCCGGACGGTGTCATCCGAGAGCGGGAAATAACCTGGCTTCAGGCCGGTGGCGTTTTTCAGGAGGTGCGGCGGGATCAAGGTTCCACCGCTGGCGACACCTGCAATCATTCGAGCCAGCTGAATGGGAGTGACCATCACGGCGCCCTGCCCGATGGCCACGGAAATCGTCGAGCCCGGATACCACTTGTGATGATAGACGCGTTCGACCCAAGCCTCGGACGGGACGAGCCCCGGTTCTTCACTGGGCAAGTCGACGCCGGTCCGGCGGCCCAGACCGAGGCCGCTGGCGTAGGAGCTGATCCGGTCGATCCCCAGCAGTTTGCCTACGTTATAAAAGTAGACGTCGCAGGAAGCGACGATTCCCTTGTGCAGGTCGACGGAGCCGTGGGCGTGATCGCAATGAAACAAGCGTCCGTAAAAGGTAGCATAACCCGGGCAGTACACCGTGTAACTCGGCGGTATTGCCTTGGACTCGAGCATGGCGGTGGCCATGACGACTTTGAAGACGGAGCCGGGAGCGAGTTGCGCCTGAATCGCACGATTCAGCAGCGGAGTGTGCGGATCGGAGTTGAGGCGGGCCCACTCCGGGGGAGGAATCCGGACAGCAAAATCGTTGGGATTGAAGGTGGGGCGGCTCACCATCGCGAGGATCTCGCCGGTGTGCGCATCCATGGCGATGAGAGCGCCTTCCTTGTTCGCGAAATCGGCGTCAGCGACGGCCTGCAAGTCGTAATCGATCGTCAACTGAATGGGTTTGCCGGGAACGGCTTCGACGTCCTCGAGGGTGCGCACGGGCTTGCCGACGCTGTTCACGACAACGCGGCGCAGGCCGTCCGTGCCTTCGAGGGTGTCGTTGTATTCGCGCTCGAGGCCGGCCTTGCCGACGATGTCGCCGGGGCGATAGTGGCCGTCGCTCTTTTCGAGGTCCTCGGGGGAAACTTCACCCACGTAACCGATGGTGTTTGCGAGCATTTCGCCGTGGGGATAGCGGCGTCGCTGCACCATCATCAATTCGAGAACGGGCAGATCGGCGCGATGAGATTCGACGAAGGCGATGTCGGCGTCGCTCGCGGCGGGCTTGATCACGATGGGCTGGAACTTGGGTTCGAGCTTCGCAGCTTCGAGCTGCTGCATCAGGTCTTCTTTCGTGATGCCGAGGCCCTCTTCAATCTGAGGCAGGCTCTTCTCGAGGAGCTTGGGCTCGTCGCGCAGAAGGAGAATGCTGAAGGAAGGATAGCTGTCGACGAGGACGCGGCCTTCGCGGTCGAGCATGGCGCCGCGCGGAGCGATGATCGGGATGTAGCGAATGCGGTTGCGCTCGGCCAGGTCGGCAAAGTGATCGGACTGCACGACCTGCAATTTCCAGAAGCCGACGAGGAGCATGACGACGAAGAAGACGGATAAATACGAAACCAGCGCCAAACGTCCCTGGGGAATTCTTGTGTCGCTAACGGTCCACGGTGCCAACGAAACTCCAGCGCGGGGGGTCGTGCCACGGCCCGAATGCGCGTTACGCGTCGAATCCGGCTGCGATTCGAAGTGGAGTCTAAGCTATCACCTGCGGCGAGGAGGCCGCAAGCGACCGAATGTCCATGTTGTAAACGCCTGCCCAGCCACCTGCACCAGGCCTGTACCGGCCTGTACGGAAGTCCGGCCCGGCAATTCGAGGGCTAAGAAGGACGACGGAGGCGGTCGAGGAGGGCGAAAAGGAGGACGGCGGCGCCGGCGCTGACGAGCGAATCGACGAAGAGATGCAGATTGAACAGCGGGGCGCTGCGGCTGAGCAGGACGCGCTGCGTGACCGCCAGCACAACCTGATGAAAATGGAACAGGATGAAAACGAGACCGAAGCGGCTGAGCGGGTGTTCCGTGTCGATCTTGCCGCCAACCGAGGAGGCCAGATAGCCGACCAGCGTTTTGGCGATGCCGTAAAGTCCAATGGGATTGTCGTGGCTGAGCGCGTCCTGCAAGATGCCGATGGCCGCTCCGAGGAAGAGACCCGACACCGGATTTCGCCGGCTGACGCCGAAATAAATCGTGACGAGCAAGGGCAGTTCGATCAACTCGGACCAGTATCCGTACTTGTGGAGGAACATCTGCAGGACGAGCGCGAGGATGGCGGCTCCGATGACCGTCCCGCCGTAATACTTGTGGACTTCGACGTTGCCTTCCGACTGCATACCGGGATTGAGCATGAAGGACATTTCAGGGCTGCGGTTTCGGCGTCTGATGTGAAGGCGGTGGAGGCGCCAATGGATGCGAAGGCGCGTCCGCGGTTGACGGCGCTGGGGCAGGAGAAGATTCATCGAGCTTCCGGAGATTCAGCTCCTGCATGGTCATCAGGACGAGCACGTCTTCGAGCCGATCGAGCCGCGCAGCAGGGCGGACGCGGATCACCTGAAACGGACTCGCAGCCTTCACGTCGGCGACGGTTCCGACCGGCAAGCCCTTCGGGAAAATGCGATCGTCTCCCGACGTGAGAATGACTTCGCCGGGCTGGACCTTCTCTTCATTCACCACATAGTCCATGTGCGGGTCGGGATCGCCGGTGCCCTTGATGATTCCGTGCGTGCGCGTATCGGCGAAGAGAGCGCCGACTCCGCTTTCCTTGTCGCTGATCAGTAAGACCTGCGCGGCGTTGGGGAAAACTTCGACAATTTTTCCCACGATGCCGTCGGGAGTGATCACGGCCATGTTGCGGCGGATGCGATCGCGCTCGCCGCGATTGATGAAGATGATGTGCGAACTCGGGTCTGCGCTCGCCCCAATCACCTGCGCCGCGACCATGGGTCCGCTCGCACCGATCACTTGCGCGGCGACCATGGGCGCCTCGGGATGTGCCTGGCGGAAATCCAGCAAGGCCGCGAGGCGTTGCGCCTGGGCCGCCTGGCTCTCGAGTTCGCGGTTCTTCAACTTTAGCTCATCATTCTCGCTGAGAAGGCGGAGGTTCTCCGCGCGCGCGTTGCGGAGGCCGATGTAACCCGACCAGACGCCGCCGATCTTGTGGAACGTCCACGTACCCGCACGCTCGAAGGGAGTGATCAGCTCGACGACCCAGTAACGGACGAGCGAGACCTCTCGAGGCCCGCGGTCGGACCGCCGGACTTGAATCGCAATCATCAGCACCTGCGCAAGCACGACGCCGGCGAGCAAGGCCAATGGGCGGTGTCGAGAGGAGATGTCAATCATGCTAGAAACTCACGACTCGAGATCTGGAACCGAAAGCCGCGATTTGGCGGCGTTGACGAATTCCGAGCATTTTCTTTCACGTTGCCGCCGTTCAGTCGATCGAAACGAGGCGCAGTAAGCGGAAATCGCTGAGCATCTTGCCGGTTCCGAGCACCACCGAAGCCAGCGGGTCGTCCGCGATCGAGACGGGCAATCCAGTTTCTTCACGAATGCGCTTGTCCAGGTTCTTGATCAGTGCGCCGCCGCCGGTGAGGACGATGCCGCGGTCGCTGATGTCCGCAGAGAGCTCGGGAGGAGTACGCTCGAGAGCCACGCGGATGGCGTTAAGAATTGTGGAAATGCATTCGGAAAGGGCCTCGCGAATCTCGCTGTCGTCAATCGTGACCGTACGCGGGACGCCTTCGATCAAATTGCGGCCCTTCACTTCGAGCGTGAGCGGCTTTTCGAGCGGGTATGCGGATCCGATCTCGATCTTGATCTGCTCCGCGGTGCGTTCACCGACGAGCAAATTGTACTTGCGCTTCAGGTAATGCATTACAGCTTCGTCCATCTCGTTCCCGGCCACGCGGACCGAGCGCGAATAGACGATGCCGCTCATGGAAATGACGGCGATGTCCGTGGTGCCGCCGCCGATATCCACCACCATGTTGCCCGACGGCTCCTCGATGGGGAGGCCGGCGCCAATCGCGGCCGCCATGGCCTGCTCCACGAGATAGACCTCGCTCGCGCGAGCGCGATAGGCGGAGTCCTGCACGGCACGCTTTTCGACCGGCGTGATCTCGCTCGGCACGCCGATGACGATGCGCGGATGCACCAGGACGCGGCGGTTGTGCGCCTTCTGGATGAAATAGGTGAGCATCTTCTCGGTGACTTTGAAGTCCGCGATCACGCCGTCCTTCATCGGTTTGATGGCGACGACGTTGCCGGGAGTGCGTCCCAACATTTCTTTGGCTTCGCGGCCGACCGCGACCACTTCACCGCTGTTCTTATTGATGGCCACGATCGAAGGCTCGTTGACGACGATCCCTTTTCCCCTCGCGAACACCAGCGTGTTCGCGGTTCCCAAGTCGATGGCCAGGTCGGACGAGAACAGACTGAAGACCGACCGCATGTTGTAGCCGTTTTTAGTCACGTCCTGCTTCTCCCCCAGATTCCACTACAGCGCCCGGTTGCGGGCGCGGTGGGCGATCTTCCAAGAATTCCCTATGGGATCACGACATCCACACGCTTTGTGTTCGTCCCGCCGCGCCGGTTCTGACCGGTGATGGCGATCGTATGGCTCCCTTTTTGCATCGGCTGCGTGAAGTACCGGAAGCGCCCGTCCGGCTGGATATCCGCTACTTGTTCGCCGTTGATGATCAACGTGGCTCCGGGTTCCGTACGCCCAATCACCTCGACGACGTTCCCTTCGAGCTGCGTGTCGGTGACCTCGAGCAACATCTCCTGCTGTTTGCCTTGAGCGACCAGCGTGAACTTGAAGGAGTCGCTCGGATCGCTCACGTCGTTCTTCTCGTCGATCGCGCGAACCCGCCAGAAATAGTCGCCCGGATCGAGTCCCGAGATATCCGCCGTGGTGGCGGCCACCTGCTTGTCCATCACGACATGATTGAACATCGCTGTCGTGCTGGCCTGGAATTCATACTGTTTGGCGGTTGCAACCGGCTTCCAGGAAAAATGGACGGGATCGTGTTTCGGATCCTCGACGATGATTGGCGCCAAATTCAAGGGCTCGACCAGCTCCGGAGGAGCAAGCACGTCCGTTTTCGTAATCTGCCCGCCGGTGGGGAACGAAACACGCTCGTGCTGGCCGATGTCCACATGCTCGTTGCCGCGGTTCAATTCCGCACTGCCGGTTGAAACGGTGATTTGCTGTTCGTTGGTTGCCGGATCACTTCGCACTGCCGCGCGGCTGTTCTCACGCAACGATGCGACGGCATTCTCAAAAGAAACCTGCGCCGACGAACCCGGAATCTCCCACTTGCCGGTCGCGAGATCGACCTGCCCGGAGGTGATGTGCACGCCGACCTGCGAAGCCTGGTTTTGACTGACGAGGTTCTCTTCCACGGTGACGAGCGTGTCGCCCTTAACCGTGTAGGTTGTCCCGTCGGCGAACGCGATTCGCGCGACGCCTTCCGATCCCGTTTGGACCAGGTCTCCCTTGTCCAAGGTGATTTGATAGTCGGCGTTGGTCCATTGAACGGAATTCGCTTTCTTGACCTGAACTTTACCGTCGAGGTTGACGAACCTGGCCTGCCGCGCCGAGATGGCGGCCATTCCGCCATCTTTAGGCCCAAGGGCGTCCGAGAGGTGCTTCAGGACGCTCCCGGAGATCTCGGGGAATATCAGATAGGTCATGGCCAGTACGATGGCCACGAGCACGAGGATGTACAAGACCACGGTGCGATACTTCACCGTGTGCCAGTACACCTCGACACGCGAAACCTTGGGCTTGTCCGTCACTGTTGATTGCCTGTCGCCAGTCGAAATTCAGGCCAATTTTGCAATCTAGCATAGGGGTATAGGCCTTTCAACAGAGCGGCGAAACAGTTGCGAAACGGCTAACAGCACATTGGTCCGGCGCGATCGCTGATTCGCTTCGTCGCTGACGCCTTCTGCGCTCCGCGGCGACGCCGGGCCGTCCGTCCATTTTGGTGGTTGACCTCCGGCGCTCGACTTAGCGAGACTAGTGCGGTTCCAAACTCGCTGGTTCTATAATGGTGCCGTGTCTCTTGTCGGCAGTTCGCTGCGTCGCGAGGAATAACAATATGACCGAAATTATCGGCGAGCTTCTTCCGCCCACCCGATTGATGCTAACTCCTGGCCCATCGAGCGTGGACCCGCGCGTCTACCGCGCTATGGCCACTCCGCTGGTGGGCCATTTGGATCCGTGGTTTCTTGAAATGATGGGAGACGTCCAGATTCTTCTGCGGCGTGCGTTTCAGACGCAGAACCGGATCACGTATCCGATCTCGGCGTCCGGCTCGGGGGGCATCGAAGCTTCCGTGCTGAACGTCCTCGAGGAAGGCGACGAGTGCATCGTCTGCTCGAATGGAATGTTTTCCGAGCGAATGGCCGTGATTGCGGAGCGAAGCGCGGCGAAAGTAATTCGCGTGACGGCGCCGATGGGGCGGACCGTGGACCCGGAGGATGTTCGGCGTGCCGGCAAGGGGAGAAAGATCAAGTTCGTCGGTTTGGCACACGGCGAAACTTCGACGTCGGTCGTCCAACACCTCGCTCCGTACCGCAAGGTCGCAGATGAAATGGGCGCGCTGCTTGTGGTGGATACCGTGGCGACGCTGGCGGGCATTCCGCTCGATGTAGACCGCGAGCGCATCGATATTTGTTTCAGCGGCACGCAGAAGGCGCTCAGCGCGCCTCCGGGGATGGCGCCGATTACGGTGAATGCGCGAGTGGAAGAGGTGATTCGCGCGCGCAAGACGCCCGTGCAAAGCTGGTATTTCGATCTGACGCCGGCAATGGACTACTGGGGCAAGGAGCGCACGTACCATCACACGCCCCCGATTTCGTTGATCTACGGGTTGCGCGAAGCGTTACGCCTGGTGCTCGAAGAAGGGCTCGAAGCGCGCTGGGAACGGCATTTGCATAACCAGCAGGCGC
>Ga0335077_10000557_pt1 | contig 41973 bp, 28 predicted proteins | sample Lox_Sample_31_FD_207151 | JGI IMG/M metagenome (GOLD analysis project Ga0335077, IMG submission 207151) | Soil microbial communities from Loxahatchee National Wildlife Refuge, Florida, United States - Lox_Sample_3.1 | ecosystem: Environmental > Terrestrial > Soil > Wetlands | place: USA... | reverse complement strand
TTACCTGGACGAATTCGTCTTTCGCCATAATCGTCGCAAGACACCCGCGGCCGCATTTCAGTCACTACTTGGTCTCGGAACCGGCCGCAAATCAACCAAGTACGAGCAGATCAGGGGAGCCAGGGATCTCAACCCCAACCTATTGGGGCATGCTGAAGCAACCGGATAATCAGAAGGCGGCTATTCTAACGAAGGTCGTCCAAACGACGCTCGTGCTCATCGAGGCGCTCTTCGTGAGCTACGGCGACGTTTGCCAGGCGGCTGATCGCGTCCATCATCTGGCCCATGCGCTTTTCATTATCCCGATCCATCGAGGAAAGCAACTCGCCTGTTTGGGTAAGCGCGTTCAAACGCTCGTCTAGAGTCATTGGTCTCTCGTTCCCCCGTGGAGATTGCCCTGATCTCAGTGTATTTCAATTTGCTTGCCGTCCGCGGACAGCGTCTCAGACCCACCGAGGAAAGGCAATGGCTGCGGCGTGCTCGTGACGCTTCGAGGACCCAAGCCAAACAGACCCCACAGACCAGTACTACCCAGGTATGCCACAATAAAAATAACGTCTCATGTCCAATCCAAAAATGCTGGACGATGGCCCGGATACGGGTCCGGAGTCTCAGTTATCTGCAAACGAGCCTGCCGAATCGTTCGGCGACATCCTGTCACAGTACGAACAGTCACATTCCCATAAGTCCGAAGAAGGCAGAAAGGGGCTCGAGGGAACCGTGGTAGCGGTCTCCGGCGAGTCCGTCTTTCTCGATATCGGTTACAAAACAGAAGGCATCATTCCGCTCGCCGAATTCCAGAAAGCGGGCGAATCGGTAAAACCCGGTGACAAGCTCCCGGTCTCCATCAAAGGGCGCGATGAAGAAGGCTATTACCAGCTCTCACGCCTGAAAGTCGAGCGCCCCAGGGATTGGTCGGCGCTCGAAAGAGCATTCGCCGACAAGTCTCCCATCGCCGGCGTGATTACGGCTGTCGTGAAAGGCGGAGTCAGTGTCGATGTCGGCGTGCGCGCGTTCATGCCCGCTTCCCGCAGCGGCGCTAAAGACGCTGCCGAGCTGGAGAAGTTGGTCGGCCAGGACATCCGCTGCCGTATCATCAAGCTCGATGTGGCGGACGAAGACGTGGTGGTCGATCGCCGCGTGGTGCTCGAAGAAGACGAGCGCGTCTCCAGGGATCGCCGTTATTCGGAAGTGAAAGAAGGCGAGACGGTCCAGGGCACCGTCCGCAGTTTGACCGACTACGGCGCATTCGTGGACATCGGCGGCGTCGACGCGCTGCTGCACGTTGCCGATATCTCGTGGGGCCGCATCAACAAACCCTCCGACGTGCTGGCCGTCGGCCAAACCGTCGAAGCCAAGGTGCTCAAAGTGGATCCCGCCAAACGCCGGATCTCGCTCGGCATGAAGCAGCTCCTGCCGCACCCGTGGGAACAGGCCGCCGAAAAATACAAGACCGGCGACCGCGTCAAAGGAACGGTTACACGCGTCACCGATTTCGGCGCATTCGTCGAACTCGAAAAGGGCATCGAAGGCCTCATCCACCTCTCGGAAATGTCGTGGTCCAAGAAGGCGCGGAAGCCCTCGGATGTTGTCAAGCCGGGCGATGCTGTCGAAGTCGCGGTCCTCGGCGTCAACCAGGCCGACCGGCGCATCTCGCTGGGCTTGAAACAGGCGCTGGGCGACCCCTGGGCGGACATACCGCAAAAGTTTCCAGTAGGCTCCACCGTCGAAGCCCCGGTCACAAGCCTCACCAAGTTCGGCGCTTTCGTGCAGCTCGCCGAAGGCGTCGAGGGGATGATCCACGTCGGTGACATTAGCGCCGAGAAGCGCATCAATCACCCGCAGGATGTCCTCAAGGCCGGACAGGTGGTCAGAGCCCAGGTGCTCGAAGTGGATACGGAGAAACGCCGCCTGCGGTTGGGCATGAAACAGCTCGTGCCCACGGGTCTCGATGAATATATAGCGGAACATAAAGAGGGCGATGTGGTCACCGGACGCATGACGGAGGTTTCCGGCAGCCGCGCCCAGGTCGAGCTTGGCGAAGGGATCCAGGCTACCTGCCGGATCGCGGCTCCGGCTGGCACGGAACAAACGGCCACCGAATCGAAAGCCGATCTCTCTTCGCTGAGTTCCATGTTGCAGTCCAAGTGGAAGGGGGGAGCGGGGGCCAGCAGCTCGCGCCCCGAACCCGCGCGCGCCGGCCAAATTCGCAGCTTCCGCATCGCGCGGCTCGACCCCGCGGCAAAGAGAATCGAACTGGAACTGGCGTAAACCGGAAACTGGCGTAAACTTAGAACGGCTGATTTTCCACGTTGCCGGAATTTTCAGGGACCGCTGCTACAGGCTCGTCAGCCAGCCGCGGCAAGTACCGCGGATAGCGCGCCAAAACGGCGCCATAAATCACATGACCCAGGATCGTCGGGCGTTCGGCGTGCAGCAACGGGATCAGCGGACTGAGGGCTTTCCAGATCCCGTGGAACGATACGTAATACCAGCCCAGCGCTACCAGTACCGAAACCAGCAGCAAGCGCATTGGCTCCAGCTTCAAGCGGATGACCGCAGCGAACAGGCAGCCCAGGCTGCTGTAAACCAACAAGTACAGAGCCAGTCCCGAAAGGGTTTCGGCGGAGAAACGGTCCCGCACGGCCGAGCCTCCAAAGAACGTGCTGGCCAGCAGATTCTCCGCCGTCCAGAAGCTTCTCCGCTGCCAGGCCGAGTTGGAACCCATCCAGGCCAGCATCCACAGCGCGGCGATCATACCGGCTTCCAGGCCGGCCAGGGGGATCGGGAAAGGGAGCCTGCTGGGATTGTGCCTGGATACCTCCATAGGTTTCAGCCTATACTGACGAGAAGATTAAAAGCAAAGTTGGCTAGATGCGGCGCGTCGTAATTACAGGAATCGGTGCAGTCAGTCCGAACGGAATCGGACGGGAATGTTTTTGGAGCGCCACGCGCTCGGGTAAGAGCGGTGTTCGCCGGATTACGCGGTTCGACCCCTCCAACTTCGTGGTGCAGGTAGCCGGCGAGGTCCCCGACGAATTCGACGAGATGCAGTACGTCTCGGCGAAAGAGCGGCAGCATATCTCGCGCTCGGTGCCCATGGCGGTGGCGAGCGTCAGCGAAGCGCTGGCCGATACCGGTATCGACACGGCTTCGATGACCCGCGACGAACTGCGCGGCATCGGCGTCATCGTCGGCTCGGGCGGCGGCAGCCAGGATTTCACGGAAGAACAATACCGTCTCTTCTACACCGGCAAACAGAAGCAATGCAGCGTGTACACCATTCCGACCAGCACCATCGGCACGCTGGCGAGCGAAGTCTCGATGCGGTTCGGCTTCCGCGGCCTGAGCCACATCGTCTCCACCGGCTGCACCTCGTCCACTGACGCGCTCGGCTACGCATTCCGCAATATCCAGGCCGGAGTTCTCGACACCGTGGTGGCGGGTGGTGTGGATTCGCCCATCGCGCCGCTCATCCTGCGCGGTTTCCAACTCATGCGCATCATGACCACCAGCTGGAACCATGCCCCCGAGCGCGCCTCGCGCCCGTTCTCCCGCGATCGCGATGGCTTCGTCTTAGCGGAAGGCGCCTGGTTCTTTGTGATCGAAGAGCGGGAAAGGGCCCTGGCGCGCGGCGCCCACATTTACGGCGAAATCTGCGGCTACGGCTCTACCTGCGAGGCCTACCATCGGGTCCGGCTCGAAGAATGCGGCGAAGAGCCCGCGCGCGCCATGGGGATAGCGCTCGAAGAAGCCGGCATTCCGCCTTCCGCCGTGGATTACATCAATTACCACGGCACGTCGACCGAGTTGAACGACCGTATCGAAACACGCGCCGTCAAGCTCGCCTTCAACGGGCACGCTTACAAGTTGCCCGGGTCCTCGCTCAAGAGCCTCATCGGACACCCGCAGGGTGCTTGTGGAGCTGCGGGAGTAGCGGCAACGCTCCTGGCCATGCGCGATGGCGTGGTGCCGCCCACCCTCAACGTGGATGAGCCCGACCCGGAATGCGATCTCGATTACATTACCGAGCCCGGCCGCAAGCTGGCCATCGAGCACGCCGTCGCCAACTGCATTGCGTTCGGCAGCAAAAACTCGGCGCTGGTGCTGGGGCGGGGGTAGCACAGGCCTCCTGGCCTGTGGTCACAGACCGGGAGGTCTGTCCTACTCCAGCTTGTAGATCGTCAGTCCCGACAGCAGCTTCGGATAAAAATCCGTCGATTTCTGCGGCATCACCCCGCCCCCAAACGACGTGTCCGCCACCTGCTCGATCGACGTCGGCTTCAGCAAAAACGCAATCTGCGCGCCGCCGCCACGCGCCTCCTCGATCGCCCCATCGATCCCGCGGACATACCGCAGGTGCTTCTCGTCGCGCACGGCTTCCTCGCCAATGCCGAGCACTTTTCCCAAAAGCCGCTCATGCAGAACCCGCACGTCCAACTCTCCGCGTGCGCTCAAATCATCCATCAGGAACAGGCGCTTGCCGATCGCCGCGCCAATGATGTTCCGGCCCCCGCCCGCGGCCCAAGCCTGCTGCAGCCGCCCAACCGAATCGATTTCCTCCACCCGGAACGATTCCCCCGCTTTGCGTAGAAACTCCTCCGGAAAACCCTGCTGCGGCAATCCGCTCACCAGCCGGTGCGTAGCCAAAATCTTCAGCCCCGGCGAATGCATGTTGACGAAAGTCATCATCACGCGGTCCGCCCCCGCCAAGTTCGGATTGTCCTTACGGAACGCGAGTGCGGTCTCGTAGCGGTGGTGCCCATCGGCAATCAGCAGCTTCTTGTCCGCCATCAACTGCTGGATTCGCGAAGCGTCGGCGATTTTCCAAAGGCGATGAACCGCCCGGTATTCGTCAGTAACGTCCATCAGCGGTTTCCCCCGCGCGGCTTCGTCGAGAAGCGCATCGATCGCGCCCGCCGGATCGGGGTAGAGCATGAAGATCTGTCCGAAATGCGCGTGTGTGTGGCGCAGCAGTTCCATGCGGTCTTTCTTGGGGCCGGAGAGTGTCTGCTCATGCCGGTGCACCACGCCCGCCGAGTAATCCTCTACCGCTCCCAGCCCAATGAACCCTTTGCGCACCAGGCGCTCGCCGGTGTCGGGCACCGTGAACTCCTGGAAGTAGGGAAACACGCCCGGCTCGTGATCGCGCGCCAACACGCCGGCAGCGATCCAGGCCTTCAGGCACGCCGCCGCGCGCATGTAGACATTATCCTCTTCCGAATCTTCCGGCCTGCGCTCGCCGAGGATGATGCGAACCAGATTGTACGGGCTAAGCGACAGGTACCGGCTCTGCATAGCCGGTGAAATTTTGTCGTACGGCTGCGTGACGACGTTCTCGGGCGGCCCAGCCTTTTCCGTATATCGGAAAGGTTGGAACGGATAGATTTTGGCCAAACCTCAGGATAGCAATTAGCTCACTTACCGCACGTTCGCCGGCGCCGCCGAACTCCTCGCCACCCTCCCGCTCCGCGCTTCCTCGATCGTCACGTGGTTCGCTTCCAACGTAATCCCCAGCGTCTGGTCGAGCGAAACGCGCGCGGTCCGGTAGGCAACCCGGGCCGCCAGCGCCGTCGATTGCGCCGTCACCAGGTCCCGCTGCTGCACCGTTACGTTGTAAGGCGTCGATGAGCCCAGCCGGAATCTCTCCGATTCCGCATCGAACAATTGCTGCTCGAGCGTCTGGTTCCGGAGCGCCGCCTCGTAGCGCGCCCGCGCCTGCCGCAGCGCCACCACGCCGTTTCGCACATCCACCTCTACCTGATTGACGTCCTTGCGATTGCTGAGCTGCGTTTGCCGTAGCTGCAGCAGATCGATCGAATAATCCGCCTGCGCCTGCCGGTTGCGGAGCGGTTCTTGAAAGAACACGCCCGCGAGTTCGCTCGCAAAGTCGCGCCGGAATACCTGTCCCAGGGCCGTCCCGATGCCTCCTTGAAACCGTGGATCGGATCGTACTGCGAATCCGTCGAACACCACCGTTCTCGGCGTGCCCGAGAGTCCGGCTTGGCTCTCCGTCGCGATCCCCTGCAGCGTGGGTAGAATGCCATTCTTAGTTCCCAGAGCATTCACTTCGCTGGCTTTCTCACTGGCTTGTTCTGAGGTCAGATCGGCGCGGTTTCGTAACGCCTCCCGCACCATCTCATCGATCGGAAGAAGGTCGTCGGTGCCCGGGATCTCGATCGCATCGGTCGGCACGATGCGGGCATTCGCGAAGACCGGGTCGGCCACGCCTGTCCGGCTGATCAGGTTTTTCAACGACAGTTCCTGCTGCCGCAGCGTGATCTCTGAGTCCGACACGGCTTGCTCGCTCGATGCGGCCTGCGTCTCGGCAGTGATGCGGTCGCTCGGAGCAACCGCTCCCAGCTCGATCTGCCGGCTGACATTTCGCAGAAACGTCTGCGCCGTCTCCAAGGCGCTGCGCTTTGCGCGCAGATCCTCCCACGCGCCCGCCAGGTTGTAGTACAGATTCAGCACCTGGCCGACCACCGAACTTACCTGGTTCTTGAAATTGAGATCCGTAGTGTTCAGATTCATGCGTGACACTGTGATGGTGCGCGCGTTGGCCGCAATTCCAAAGCCCCGTAGCAAATTGTGTTGGATCAAAATGCTGGCGCTGGGCGCGTCCGATGGGTTCAGCACGTCGGTGGAGGCGTTCTCCTTTAAGTAGTGCTCGCTGAAACTAACGGTGGCGAGGCCGCCGCTCAGCAGGCCTTGTTGGATACTGCCCGTGTGCACGTGCGTCGTTTGGATCAGGCTCGCCACCTGGCTTTGCGCCGCATCGGGCTGCGGCGAGGAGATGTGGCTGATGGTCGAAGTCTCCTGGATGATCGGATCCAGGTTCTGCGTTACCGGACCGATCTGCGAAATGGTGGCGTTCGAGGTCTTCCCCCCGTTTGCATTGCTACCCCCCGCCGTCACTCCGGCCGCCGTTTGGCTTCCCGCCACGCCCTGGCCGCTTGCCACCGAGCCGGCTTGCGACGCTCCACCGGGCACGCCGGGCAAAGCGCCGCCCGCCTGCGCGCGCTCCAGCTGCCACTGCGCAATCAGCGCATTGTAGCGGCTCGATTCCAGGTCGATGTTGTTCTCGAGCGCCAGCGCGATGGCGTCCTGCGCCGTCAAATACAGTGTCCCGGCACGCACCAGGCCCTCCAGACGCGAGGAATTCGTCAGGCGAATGGGCGGTACCATGACCGGCAGATACGGCTGCAAGAAGCCCGGCGCCTGCGCCCGCACCGGTGCGATCGGTCCGGGCGCGATGGTCTGTTGGGCCCCGCCGAGCCACGCCACGCACAACCCGATGGCGATCGATTTCGTGGTTGTCATCGCTGACCTCCGGGAAGGTTGGCAGGCAGTACCGAATCTCGCGCCAGGCGCCCTTCCAAGGCCTCGTCGAGCGCGATATGGTTCACGTCCAGTGTCGCCCCCAGAGCCTGATCGAGCGCGATCCGCGCGTGCGTGTAATTGGCCATGGCCTGCACTTCCGTGCTCTGGCTGGTGGCCAGGTCGCGCTGGTCTTGGATCACCTGGAAGACCGTCGCCGAGCCCAGCTCGTAACGCCGCTGATCGCCGGCCAAAGTCTGCTGCTGCAGCACGCGCGATTTATTGGCCGCGTCGTAGCGCGCCCGCGCCTGTTGGAGTCCGATCACGGCGTTTTGCACATCTACCGTTACCTGGTTCACGTTCTTGCGCAGGTTGAGTTGGTTCTGCCGCAGCTCGAGCTCGCTAGTCGTATAGTCGGACTGGGCGGCCCGGTTGCGCAGCGGGATATTCAGCGAAATACCGGCCGAGTAGTTGGGAAAGTTGCGCCGCGCGATCTGCGCCAGCAAATTGCCGTATCCGCCGGCCAGGTAGGCGGCCCCGGGTGAAAGCGCGCCCGCGGCCGTCAGCATTCCCGTAAGCCCGTTGTTCGTCATTTCGGCGAAGGCCTGCAGCGTAGGTTTGAGCGAGCTCTTGATTCCGACCAGGTTCTTTTCGTTGCTGTCCAGATCCAGCCGCGCCTGCGCGATTTCGGCTCGGTTGGCGAGCGCTTCGTTAATCAGATCCTGCGCCGGCCGGATCGCGTCGGTCGCGGGGACCTCGATTTTGTCCAGCGGCACGATGTGAATGTTATCCAGCCCCGCCGCCGAGATGCCGTCGCGGCAAAGCGCGTTCTTGAGCACCGTCTCCTGTTGTTGCAGGTTGGTCTGCGATACCACCAGGTCCTGCTGGCTGGCGTAGAGCTGCGCTTCCGCGCGCGTGATTTCGATTTCCGCCAGCGAGCCCAGCTGCACCTGTCTCTTGTTGTCGTTCAGCAACTGCTGCGCCGTCCGGACTTCCTCCTGCCGGGCGCGCACATCCTCGGTATAGCTAACCAGGTCCCAATACAGATTGAGCGCGGCCGATACCGTTGTGATCACCTGCAGCTTGAATTGCAGGTTGCTTACTTTGATGTTGTTGCGCTGCACCCGGATATTCCTCGCATTGACGGCCCTGCCAAACCCCTGTAGCAGGTTCTGCGTCACCTGCAGGTCGAGATCGCCCGTCGTGTACGGATTCACGCTGAAGAAGTTACTGTTGTTGTGAAAGTGGCTGTTGGCGTAAGTGACCTGGGCCGTCAATCCGAAATCCCAGTTCTGCGAGTACTGCACTTGAAAGCTGCGTGTGTCTTGGACTAGCGCGTCCGTGCCGATCAGGAACGTGTTGCTTTGCGGGATGCTGGAGTGCTGGAGAATCGAGTAGACAAATAGCGACGGATCGAGCGAGGGGATCTGCGGCCCTAACTGCGTGACAATGCCGCCGCCCGAACTCACCCCGGTTCCGCTGGCCAGCAAGGCGGAACCGGAATTGCTGCTGACGCCTTCCAGGCTCACGCTCTGCGGTCCTGCCGCCAAGCCTGCCCCGACGCTGCGCAAAGCGCCGCCGCCCTGGGCGCGCCGGAGCACTTCCTGGTTCAGTAGCGGCCCATACCGCTGCACCTCGATGTCGATGTTGTCCTCGATCGCCAGAGCGACCACGTCCTGCGCGGTCAGGTACAGGTTTCCGGCCCGGACCAGGTCGTTCAGGCGCGAAGAGTTCGTCAAGCGGATGGCTGGGACGCTGCGCGCCTGATAGGGACGCGTCAGCCAGCCCAAACCTCCCGTCGCCGGCATGACGCTGATCTCCGATTGAGCCGATGCGCCCGGCGCCAGAAGCAGCGGAACGAACAGGGCTAGGACTCGAGCTTCGAATCGATTGGGCATAAGGGTAAGGTTCGTATCCAGACAGTTTAAGAGCCAGACCCGTTCCGGCTCAACCGCTTTCGAGACAAGGTACGTACAAAATGACGATGAAGTTCGCCCGATGTTAGCGCCGGGACGCCTCCAGGCCGCGGGCATGCAACCCGGCAGGGCGCTACAGTAGTCAAAGGGAGTATGCGCAAGCTATTTGTGGCGTTGGCATTGTTGGTTGTCACCGCCTGGGCGGCCAATATCCGGCTCTACATGAAGGACGGGTCGTACCACCTGGTCCGCGAATATAAGGTCGAGTCCGATCGTGTCCGCTTCTACAGCGTGGAGCGCAGCGAGTGGGAGGAGATGCCCCTCGACCTGATCGACCTGGATAAGACCCGCGGCGAAGAAAACCAGCGGAAAGAGGAGTTGCAAAAAGAAACCAAGGCTCTTTCCGAAGAGGATCAGGCCGAACGCCGGCTCCAAAAAGAAGTCATGCAAATTCCGCAGAACCCCGGCGTCTACTGGATGGAGGGCGGCCAGGCGAAAGCCCTTCCCCAGGCGGAATCGACGGTGCACACCAACAAAGGCCGTTCCGTGCTGCAGAAGCTGGCGCCCCTCCCGGTGGTTTCCGGGAAAGCCACCCTCGAGCTGAACAATCCCCACTCCATGAACATCTTCACCAACCGGGAACAGGAATTCTATTTCCAGCTTTCCGAGGTCGAGCGTTTCGCTATTTGGAGACTCAAGCCTAAGGGCCCGGTGCGGATCGTCGAGAACCTGACCTATATGCCCGTGACTAAAGAGGTGGTGGAAGAACCGGAGGCGGTGGAAATCCTCCAACAGCAATTAACCCCCGACGGCCTCTACAAGGTCTGGCCGAAAGAGCCGCTCGATCCCGGCGAATATGCCATTGTGGAATATACGGAAGGCAAGCTGAACGAACAGATCTGGGACTTCGCGATTAAAGCGGCGAAGTGAGAGCCCCGTAAATTAAATCCGGCATCCTCCCGCAGGGCTCCTTGTTAACCTCAACTGGCGTTGATACACTGCATCACCGGAGAATGCCATGTCCCATCGCAGGCAGTTCCTCAAAGATGCCGCCTCAGCCGCGGGAGTCGTGTTCACCGGCTGCTGTCTGGGCGCGCGGAAGCTAGCCGCGCAATCCGCCAACCCGCCCAAGCGCCGTGAGGTAACCGTTGGTGGGCGCCGCGTCAAAACCATTGATATCCACGCGCACGTGGTCGTCCCCGAAGCCACCGCCCTCATGGGCGCCAAAACCGCGCCCAACAATCCCGCGCTCATTCTGCCCGAACGTTTCGACACCATGGGCGAATGGGGCATGGACATGCAAGCCCTCAGCATCAACGCCAACTGGTATGCCCTCGAGCGCGACTTGGCGGAAAAGGTGATCCAGATCCAGAACCAGAAGCTCGCCGAGATCTGCGCGGCGAACCCCGATCGCTTCGTGGCGTTCGCTTCTGTCGCTTTGCAGTTCCCCGACATGGCCGCCGACCAACTGGAAGAGGGCGTGAAGAAATACAAGCTGCGCGGCGCTGCCATCGGCGGACACGTCAATGGCGACGAGCTCTCCAATCCCAAGTTCGATCCCTTCTGGAAGAAGGCCGAAGATCTGGGCGTCCTGGTCTTCATGCATCCGCAGGGGATCCCGGAAATGAACAGACGCTTCGAGGGGAAAGGCGGCCTGACCAACGTCATCGGCAATCCGCTCGAAACTACCATCTTCCTCTCGCACCTGATTTTCGACGGCACCCTCGATCGCTTCCCCGGCCTCAAGATCTGCGCCGCGCACGGCGGCGGCTATCTGCCCTCGTACGCCGCACGCTCAGACTACGGCTGCAACCGCTTCCCCGATACCTGTAAGGGTTTGAAGAAACATCCCACCGAATATCTGCGCCAGCTCTATTTCGATTCGATGGTGTTCACGCCCGAGGGCCTGCGGCATCTAGTAGCCGAATCCGGCGTAAGCCAGATCATGATCGGCACCGACTACCCGTTCCCGTGGAGTACCACCACGGTCGATCATGTTTTGAACACGCCCGGCCTGAGCGACGCCGACAAGCGCGCGATCCTGGGCGGCAACGCCGCCAAGCTGCTCGGAATCACTTGAAGTTGTGGGGCCAGGCCTTGCGGCCTGCCGCCGGGCTTCCGCCCGGCGCGCCGCGCAGAAGCGCGGCGGCAGCCCCGAAGGGCTGGCCCCACACATTGCGGGCCGCTTGCTCCATTTGCGACACTGGCGTTTCATGCTCCGGTTGCCGGTATTGCTGCTGGTGTATCTTCCGAGCGCGCTCCCGCAAAGCGCCGGCTTGCCTGCTAAAGAGACTCTCACCTACAACGTCGAGTGGCGGCTCATTTCGGCGGGCAAAGCCACGGTGCAATGGGCTGCGGCGTCGCAGCGCGATCGCCCCGGATGGCAGGTGAATCTACATCTGGAATCGGTGGGCCTGGTATCCAAGCTTTTCAAGGTAGAGGACGATTACTCGGCACACTTGAACCAGGCGCTTTGCGTGCAGTCGTCTCTAATGACCTCGCATGAGGGCAGCCGCCGCCACGAAACCAAGGTCACATTCGATGCGGAAACCCACAAGGCCAGTTATCTGGAGCGCGACCTGGCGAAGAACACGGTGCTGGCGTCACAGGAAAGCGACATTCCGGAGTGTGTGCACGATGTGATCGGCGGTGTTTACTTCCTGCGAACGTTGAACCTAGAGCCAGGGCAAAGCACCGAAGTGCCGGTGAGCGATGGCAAGAAGACGGTAATGGCGCGTGTTGAGGCGCAGCAGCGCGAAGATGTGACCGTTCCCGACGCAAGCTATAAGACGATTCGTTACGAAGTTTTTCTGTTCAACAATGTGCTCTTCCGACGCAGCGCGCATCTGCACGTGTGGCTGACCGACGACCGGCGCAAGCTGCCGGTGCAGGTGCAGGTGCGGCTGCAGTTCACCATTGGGACGATTACGTTGCAGTTGGAGAAGCACGAGTAGGTGCTGCCCGACTGACGACGATCACTCCGGCAGCGCAAACGCCAAAATGTCGTGGCCCGACGCGATCGCCACGTACTGCTTGTTGTCGAACACGTAGGTCATGGGCGACGCCTTCCAAACCTGATTCGTCGGGAACTGCCATAGCGGCTTGCCGTTGGTGGCATCCACTGCCATGAACGCGCCGCTGTTCTCACCGAAGAAGACCAGGCTTCCAGCCGTTCCAAGCACTCCTGCCGAAGCGGTCAGGGACCCGCTCACCTGCGGGACGTCCCAAGCGATCTCGCCGGTCTGGATGTTAATTGCGCGCACCGATTTTTCGAACGTCTCGCCGGGTGCGGGGCGCGCCGTGCCGCCCATATAGCTTTTGAGCGGCTCCCACTCCATGTTGCGCTTCGAGAAAACATTGCATCGTTCGAGGGCCTGGAAATAGTAGAGGCCGGTGCTGGGGATGTAGGCGGTCGAGAACCAGTTGGTGCCGCCTTGGAAACCGGGGCACACGTAGGTACTGCCGTCGGGCTGCTCGGGGAGCTTGTTCAAGATCGGGCGGCCGTCGGGGCCGATGCCTTGCGCCCAATTGAGCTTCTTCAGGAACGGCTTGGCCAGGAGGAGCGTGCCGTTGGTGCGGTCGAGCACGTAAAAGAAGCCGTTGCGATTGGCCTGGATCAGCAGTTTGCGCGGCTGTCCTTGCCAGTTCGCGTCTACCAGCACGGGCGGTTCTTGCGCGTCCCAATCGTGCACGTCGTGCGGTGTGAACTGGTAATGCCATTTCAGCTTGCCAGTTTTGGCATCGAGCGCCAGAATCGAATCGGTGTAGAGGTTGTCGCCCTCGCGCTCGTCGCCGAAGAAATCAGGGCCGGGATTACCGGCCGGCCAGTAGACGGTATCGAGCTGCGGGTCGTAGGTGCCGGTCATCCAGGTTGCGCCAGAGGGGTGGTCGAGCGCCTTGGCCTTCCAAGTCTCGGAGCCGGGTTCGCCGGGTTTGGGCACGGTCCAGAAGCGCCAAACTTCTTTCCCGGTGGATTGCTCGAAGGCGGCCACAAAACCACGTGCACCTTCATCGCCGCCGGCGGTTCCGGAGATCACCAGGCTGCGGACAGTCAACGGAGCCGAGGTGCCGTTGTAGTTCAGATGCCAATCGGCCATTTCGGTTTCCCACAGCAGCTCTCCGTTGAAGCGATTGAGCGCGAGCATGTGGGCGTTGTCGGTGAGCATGAAAATGCGGTCGCCAGCCCAGGCGACGCCGCGGTTGAAGCCGAGGGCGGCGTTACCGGCAATGCCCTTGGTGCGCGCGCGCTGATAATGCCAGATGGCGCGGCCGCTGCCGGCATCGAGCGCGTAAACCTCGTTAGCGCTCGATACGTACATGATGCCTTCTACCATCACGGGTGTGTTCTCGATGGTGGTGACATTGGGCATGGGGAAGACCCAGCGGGGCGCGAGGCGCGCGACATTGCTCCGATTGATCTGGGCGATCTGCGAATAGCGGTTGCCGCTCGGGTCGCCGTGATAGGTGGGCCAATCGGTTTGCGAAGTGACGACGCGGTAACGGTCGCCCTCTTTGCGCAGGAGACGAATGCGTTTGTCGTCGGTGCGAAGCTGCAGGTCGAGCATGCCTTCGCTGAGCACCTGGCCTTCGAGGGTTTGACCGTCGGTAGTCTGCACCTTCCTGCGGACTGCGGCGGGTGGGGCGTTGCGCGGGATGGGGTCGCCGAGGGTCCGGAGGTAGCGGATCAGGCTGGTCATCTGGGGGGCGGGTAGATCGAACGCCGGCATACCGCTAGCGGGGCGGCCCTGGCGCAGGAACGCGGCGAGGTCGCTATCGTTGCGTGCGGCCACTGGCGCGGCGATGGCCGGACCGGATTCGCCGCCGCCGGCGTTGCCGCCGTGGCATCGCGCACAACGGGACTCGTACTCGCGCCGGCCAGGGTCCGTATCTTGAGCCAGTGCCAGCCCGAGGGCGCAGAAGAAGCCGAGAGTCAGGTAGAGCATGCGCATCTTTGCAAGATAGCAAGTTAAGCAGCGCCGGGCAGAAGCCCGGCGGCAGGCCGGAAGGCCTGGCCCCACGGCTTACGCCGAGAGCGGGGTCAACTGTTCGCGCAGTTTCATCATGCCGGTGCGAAGGCGGGTCTTGACGGTGCCCAGCGGCTGCCGCAGGCGGGCCGCCAACTCGCTGTGGGTAAGGCCTCCGTAAAAAGCCAGGTGCACCACTTCGCGCTGTTCGGGAGGCAGGGTTTCGAGCGCTCGAATGACGTGACGGCGCCTTTGCCTTTCTTCGGTGTGACGTTCGGGAGAGAGTCCCTCGGCCGGAATATCGAAGGTCTCGGGAAAAGCGGTTTCGTTCTGCAAGCGGCCGCTCCGGGAGCGGACGCGATCGATGGCGCGGCTGCGGGCGAGCGTAATCAGCCAAGCCATCACGGTGCCACGCGAGTCCTCGTAACTAGCCGCGCTCCTCCACACTTGCGTGAAGACATCCATGGTGACTTCTTCTGCATCCGCTACATCGCCCAGCAGACGCAAGACGATAGAGTATACGAGCGAGCTCGATTCATCGTAAAGGGCGGCCAGCGCGTTTTGGTCGCCGGCGGCGCTGCGGCTGAGATACTCTCGCCAGAGCGCTTCCCGGGCGGCCCTGGGGCTCTCGCGGATAGGACTGGCGCCGCGATCGCTCACGAGCGTTCCGAAGAAAACACCTCGTCGGCAACGTTGTGAATGACCAAAGCCAGGCAACCGGTCTTTGTGGTGATCGACGAATGGTCGGTCGAGCCCGGGTTGACTTCGTAATCGCCCGTTTCGAGAGTGTGGTCGTTGAAAATCAGATCGCCGTCGACGACGTAAACCTGTTCCACTCCACCATGCCGGTGAGCAGGATAAACAGCACCGGCCGCGACGCGCAGCAGCGATGTTACGGCGCCAGTGACTTTATCGACGAACAAGCGGCGAATCTCAATGCCGGGAAATGGAGTTTTCTGCCAAACCCCTTCCGCGGCCCTCACTAACACGCGGGCGGAGGCCACCCGCCGGAGTAGCTCGGTTTTCAATCGAGCGGGCGGTGTGACCTGTGGTACTGCGTACGCCAGCTCGCCGGTGACCTCGCGAAACGCTTGAGCCTCCGAGCGGCACACGGGGCACTCGGCAAGATGCTGCTCGAATTCCGCGATTGCGGGGTCTTCCAGCAGACCCAGCGCGTAGGCTGAGGCTACTTCCCGAATCTCCTCGGTGACCCGCGCGTGTCCTATCATCCTTGAACATCATCATAACCTTATCGGGCCGCGTACCGCCGGGTTGCCCTCGCGGCCGGGCATATGATGAAGAAGTGCCGGCCCGATGGCGTATCGTTTGGGGCTTCGCTTTTTGCGGTCTGATCTTCGGGCAATACGGCTCGCCTCCTGCCGGGATCCGGCCCGCACGGCGAGGCGCGGAAACTTCGATTTTGCCTGGCGGGCGCATCGTCGCTCCCGCGGGCGACCAGTTTCCGACTGGACCCGGGCCCGCAGGCTTGGCGTTGAGCGCTTCCGGCAGGACGCTGGTAACCGTTAACGCGGACTTTTCTCTGACCGGGATGGAGCGCGGCCAGGGATGGGACCTCCACCAGCTTCCGTGGACTCGGGCTCTGGGAGAGCCAACCGCCGCGAGCCTCAGCCACGCGGCGGCGTATGATTTGGCTTTCTTCCGGGAACGCTCGGTGTTCGTATCGGAAGGGGGCTCGGGCCGGGTCGCGCTGATCGAACTGCCGGGCGGCGAGCAGCGCAGCGCGTTCGACGTGAACCGGACCGGCTTTCACGATAGTTTCACCGGCGGGTTGGCGCTGGATGCGGCTCGCAATGTCCTGTACGTTGCGGATCACACAAATCGGCGAGTGGTGGCAGTCGATACACGTCTCGGCGTGATCGACGCGAAGCCGCGGGGAATACTCGCCTCGGTGATGCTGGACGGGCGGCCGTCCGTGCTGGTGTTGTCGACTGATCGGAAAAAGTTGTACGTGGCGGAAACCGAGTCCGATGCTATGGCCGTCATCGATGTGTCCGAGCCCTCGGCCGCCAAAGTGGGAGCCGTGGTTCACATCGGCGGCCCAGCCGGGGTCACGGCCGCTGGGGACCGCGTCTACGTCTCCAATTCGCGCGATGATTCGATCGCAGTCGTGGCCGCCAATCGCGTGGAGGCGGAGATCCCGATTCGAATTTCAGGTTTTGAGCATCTGCGAGGGGTTGCCCCGGCTGGCTTGGCATATGACCCAAAGACGGGGTGGTTGCTGGTGGCCGAATCGGGCATCAATGCGCTGGGAGTGGTGGACGTTCGCTCGTCAAAAGTCCTCGGGCACATTCCGGCCGGCTGGTTTCCCACCAACGTGCTCATCGATCGAGGGACCGTGTACGTGGTCAACCGGCGGGGGCAGGGTGTTGGGCCGAGTGTGGTAGTTGGCTCCGGTTTCGTCAGAACCATTGGCGAGGAAGGCACGGCTGGGTCCGTTTCGATATTCCCGGTTCCGTCGCTGGCGGATCTTGCCGGCAACACGGAACTCGTGATGCAAGCGGCTGGTTTCGAGCCACGAAATCAGATTGCGCCGCATCTGCCGAAGGAGATTCGGCACGTCGTGCTGATCGTGAGCGCGAGCCGCGCCTTCGATGAAATGTTAGGGGATGTTCGGCGAGCGGGCAACGGCCCCGTGGATGGAGCGGCGGGGCTGGCGCGATTCGGCTCGGCCGGATTTGTCGACGGCCACCGCGTCCGGCTCAGCCTGCACGATGTGGATGTCACCCCGAACCATCACGCCATCGCCAGGCAATGGGCATTCAGCGACAACTTCTACGCCGTATCCGGAGGCCCTTCGGAATCCCCGGCCGCCATCTGGGAGCACTTGAAGCACCAGGGAATCTCGTTGTTTGATGGCGCAGCCGAGTCTGCGGACAAGTCTTCCGATAGCGAGCGCGCCCAGCGCGTGATCCGCGAAATCAACGAGCGGTACGTCGAGACCGGAAAGGAGTTGCCGCAGTTGGTCTACATCGGCCTGCCGAACGGCCGCCTCGCGAAGCCGCGCCCCGAAGCGGGCTTTCCGTATGAGGAATCTTTCATTGTCGACAACGATAACGCCGTGGGGCGCATCGTGGAGTTTCTTTCGCGAACCAAGTGGTGGCGGAACATGGCCGTGTTCGTTACCGCAGATTCCGCCGAGGGAGGCGCGGATCACGTGGATGCCAACCGGACCGTGCTTCTGTGCGCCGGCCCCTGGAGCAAGCGGAACTACGTTTCCCATGTCAACAGCAGTTTTTCGGGATTGTGGAAGACGGCGTTCGAGCTGCTCGATATCCCGGTGTTGAACCTATCCGAAGCCTCGGCGGCGGACCTGAGCGATTGCTTTGCTCCATCGGAAGATCGCGGCGGGTATCAGGGGGTCCCGGTGGATAAACGAGTATTTGATCCGGGTGGGAAGTAGCTCCCTTACGGTGGCGGTTGCTCTGAAGGTGGGGCGCGGCCCGCTACTCGCCTGGCCGGTTCGCTCGCCCGGAATTCTCGATCCAGTTGCGAAACATTTCCGTGAAACCGCGTGCTTGCGGGTCTGCGCGCAACTGCTCCACGGTGAATCGCATTTTCCGTTGCCAATTTGGGTATTCGGCGGTGGTGCCCGGCAGGTTTTGTTGCTCCAGCTCCTTGGTGAGATCTTCCTGGTTGATGGCGAGTAACTGGGAGGGGGTAAGCGCCAGAAATCCGACCACGGCATTGTGTAACTCGCCCGTCATCTCCGGATAATCTTCGGCCGAACGAGACATGTGCGGCGGCAGCAGGCCGGAATCGTGCACCGCGTTCAGCATCTTCTGCTTTTCACCAGCGCGCGCGGCGAGCTGGCGCTCGCGTCCAGCGTCATCCAGTTTTCCGGCCTGGTGGCGCGCTTCGATATCGACGCAGGTCCAGAAGCCGGCGAGCGTCGGCAGGTCGTGAGTGGTGGAAGAGACAAGCGCCTGCTGCGGGTATTCTTCGTAATGGCGGAATCGACCGTCGTGCTGCTCGAAATAGAAGAGGCGATAACTGAGAACGCCGAAGGCTGCCAGAGACCGGCGAATCTCGGGCACCACCGTTCCCAGGTCTTCACCGATTAACAACACGCGGTTGCGAACGCTTTCGAGAGCGAGCACGCGCAGGTAATCATCGGAGAGCTCGCGCACATATGCGCCTGCCTCAGCCGTTGCGTCCTTCGGGATCCAATAGAGGCGGAACAGGCGCATCACGTGATCAATGCGCAGCGCCCCGCCGTGCCGGCAGTTCTTGCGAATCGATTCGGCAAAGAGCCTGTAGCCGTTCTCGCGGTGGTGATCGGAATTGGGCGGCGGAAAGCCCCAGTCCTGCCCGCCGGGAGCGAAATCGTCGGGAGGGGCGCCGACGCGGCAATCGGGAATATAGAAAGGACGATGCGCCCAGAGATCGGCTCCGAAGCGATCGGTGGCCAGCGCCAGGTCGTGGTAGAGACCGATCGCCAGCCGGCGCGACCGCGCCCACTGCTGCGCGCGCCCCAGTTGCAGATCGATTTGCCACTGCAGATACTGGTAAAACATTACCGAGCGCCAGTGTTTGGCCCGAAAAGCGCGGGTGGCGGGCGATTGCGGGTCGCGGTATTCTTCCGGCCATTCGGTCCAGATCCAGACGTCCGGGTCTTGCCGGTGCAGGTATTCGTCGAGCGCGCAGTAGGTAGCGAACTTTTCGAGCAGTTCGCCTTCCCGCGCGACGTAGGCCCGGAAGGCTTGTCCGCGCAGGGAGCCGCTCCGCCATTCGCGCAGGAACTGCACGAACAGCAGTTTTAGAAACCGCAATTTGAGAGCGGCCACCCGCTCATATTCCACCAGCTCCGAGGCGCGCAGGCTTTCGATTTCGGCGCAGATCTCTTTTTGCCACCGCAAACGCTGGGCGCGGCGGCAGAGCGAGTAATCTTGAATGCCTTCCACGTCCAGATAAATGAAGTTCTGATAGAAGATGCAGTTCGGCAAATAGGGGCTGGTATTGAATGGCTTGCGGTTGTGGATGGCGTGCAGCGGATTGAGGCCGAGAAAACTGGCCTGGAGCTCTTCCGATACCCAGTCGATGAGGGCTTGCAGATCGCGAAAATCGCCGCAACCCCAATTGCGCGCCGAGCGGACGCCGTAGAGGCTGAGGGCCACGCCGGCGGCGCGTCCAGTACGGCCGAGGTTGGGATGAATCCACGCGCGGTCGGGTGTGACGATGTAACGTGTCTCGGCCGCGAGTGTGCCGACGCGAATCGAGATATCGTGATATCCCAAGGGCAGGTCATCGGGCAGCGCCACTTGCTTGCGCACGAACCTGCGGCCGTTCAGTTCCGCCGTGTCCAGTTCCGGCTGTTGCCCGAGGTCGAATTGGAGTTCGACGGTTTTACCATCTTCGCGGCGGATGGTAACGGCGGCGCGCTTACCGGCCAGCTCGATGGGCACGCTCACCCCGAGCAGGCGCGGAGCAGATTCAGAAACCACTCGAGCCGGCGGTAACAGATGCTCCCACTCGCGCCGCAACCGTTGCGTAAGCGCCCCCTCGATCTGCTCGGGAGTGTCGGAGGCCACTCCCATAGCCGCCAGCAAAGCCTGTGTGGTAGCGGGACTGGTAACACGATGATTGCCCCAGATATCCCAAAATCCGGGTTCGATACCGAACGCAGAGGCGGCCTGATCGAGGAGCTGATCGGAGACTTCGAGCATGGAGAAACCTCGATTCTAGCGGACGGCGCCGGGAGCATGCGAGAATAAAAGTATGGATAAGCCCTTCGCTAGTAGTCTTCCGGAGATTTTTACCCGTGTGGACGACTATTCGACGGCTAACGCGGCGGCTGCTCAATCGGAGGGCGTCATCCTCACCACGCTGAACATGGCGGTGAACTGGGCGCGCAAGAACTCCATTTGGCCGATGTCGTTTGGCCTGGCTTGTTGCGCAATTGAAATGATGTCGATGAGCGCTTCCCGGTTCGACATTGCGCGGTTCGGCGCCGAAGTGTTCCGCGGGTCGCCCCGGCAATCGGATTTGATGATTATCGCGGGGCGCGTGTCGAACAAGATGGCGCCGGTGATCCGTCACCTCTATCAACAGATGCCGGAACCGAAGTGGGCCATTTCCATGGGCGCGTGCGCTACTTCCACCGGAGTGTTCCACAACTACGCGCTCATCCCTGTAAACCAGGTCATTCCCATCGATGTGTTTGTCCCCGGATGCCCGCCGCGGCCCGAGCAACTGATTTACGCGCTCATGATGCTGCAGAAGAAAATCGGGGAGCAGAGCGGAACCATCAAGCAGGTATTGAACCTGGCATAAGCTCGGCCGAAGCCGGCTCCTCGCTCGGAAACCACTTTCGAATCTCGGGCAAAGCGGCCAGAGCTACATCTTCGCCCGCTTGAACCAATTGTGGTCCGCAGGCGAAACCGTCCCACTCGACACCACGGACATCCGGTGAGATGACCAGGTCGCTGGCATTGCGCCAGCTCTCCTCGTTGCGGCTCTGCAGGATCTGGAAGCAGCGGTTCACCACCTGGAACACATTGCGGGGCGGCAAGCCGGGGCCTTGCGCGGGCAGGTGTACCGAGATCACGTGCGTAGCGCCTAGTTCACGCGCCAACCGCGCCGGGATCTCCATGCTGATGGCGCCATCCACCAGTATTCTTCCCTGGTAGTGAACGGGGTGGAACAGCCCAGGGTAAGCGCAACTAGCGCGGATGGGGACAAAGACATCGCCACTGCCGCAGAACTTTACGGTTTCGCCGGTTGCCACGTCGGTAGCCAGGATCCCGAGCGGAATGGGCATCTCTTCAAAGCGATAGTTTTGGAGCAAGCGGCCGAGGAACCGCTGCATGCGCTCGCTATGAACAAAGCCCATGCGGCTGAGGCTCCAGCGTGCCACATCGCCGAAGCGCAGCGAGCAACCCAGGCGGGCGATTTCGGCTGGGGACGTGCCGCTGGCATAAGCCGCGGCCACGATGGCGCCGGCGCTCACCCCGGTAATGCAATGGATGGGAATGTGGTGCTGCTCGAAAGCCTTGAGGACGCCGGCGTGAGCGATTCCGCGGGCAAAACCGCCACCCAATGCCAGCCCGATTTTGGGCGCGGCGGGCGCGGTGAGCGATGGACGGATAATCGGAATCGTCGGCCGTGCCTTGCGCAAGACCTCGAAGAAGCTACGAATGGCTCGTGCGGCACCCCGACCCTTGTTCATCGCCAGCCCCCCTGTTTGGCCCGTTTGGCGCTTCCACGGCATTTTCCGTCGTAGAATGGCTTCTGATGGAAATGATGTGCCGGATAGGCGCCCGGTTACTGCTCCTACTTGCCACTTTGGTACCAGCGGTACCGCTCGTCGCCGCACCTGTATTCTCGGGCACTCCCGAAATCGAGCAATCGCTCCATAAGCTCAATGAACTGGGCTCGGTTTTGATGATCGGGGCGCATCCCGACGATGAGCGTACTCCGGTATTAGCCTACTTTGCGCGCGGCCGTCATATGCGGACGGCATACCTTTCCGCCACCCGCGGGGAGGGCGGCCAGAACCTGATCGGCTCCGAGCAAGGCGCGCAACTGGGGATCATCCGGACGCAGGAGTTGCTGGCGGCGCGGCGGATCGACGGCGCGGAGCAGTTCTTCACGCGCGCCATCGATTTCGGCTTCACCCGAACACCTGAGGAGACGCTGCAGAAATGGGGCCGCGAGCGGCTGCTATCGGACATGGTGTGGGTAATCCGGAGTTACCGCCCGGACGTGATCATTTTGTGTTTCACCGGGACGCCGCGCGACGGCCACGGACAACACCAGGCATCGTCCATCGTGGGCAAAGAAGCGTTCGAAGTGGCCGGCGATCCGACCCGCTTCCCCGAACAACTTAAGTATGTGCAGCCCTGGAAGGCCAAGCGGCTGGCGCTCAGCGTATTCAATTTTCCGCCGCAGGGGCAGCCTGGTTTGCCGGCGGGCGCGGCGCCGCCTCAGCCAGATGGACCGCCGCTGCCCACCGGCCCGCGCGTGAACGACGACACGGGTGCGTTCAACCCGGTGCTGGGCTATTCCTACGAAGAGATCGCGGGGATGAGCCGCAGCCAGCACCGCAGTCAGGGTATGGGCAACGTGCCGCGCGTCGGCTCCGTGGAGAGCGGTTACGTGATATTGAGCGGCGCGCCCACCACGAAAGATCTGTTCGATGGCATCGATACCACTTGGAACCGCTTGCCCGGTGGCGCCGCGGTTGGCGCCATTCTCGCGGAGGCGATTCGCGCGTTTGAACCGGCACACCCCGAAAAAGTGGCGCCGGCGCTGGTGAAGGCGCGGGCGCTGATCGCCGCGATCAACGATCCGCTGGCGAAGATCAAGCTTGCCGAACTGGATGAAGCCATCGCCAGCTGCGCCGGGTTATATGTGGAGGCGCAGGCGCGCGAGCCGGAAGTGACGCCGGGCGCGAAGCTGGCGGTGACGACGACCTTGCTCGATCGATCGTCAGTGCCCATCCGCCTGGAGGGCGCGCGGTTTGAAGGCATGTTCACGGGGGACTTGCCGGTGGAAGCGGCCACGCTGGAATTCAACAAGAATAAGGTGTTGAAAGCCGAGAGGCAGGTGCCCGGTTCACAGCCGTACACGCAGCCGTACTGGCTGCTGAAGGCGCCTTCCAATGACGTTTATACGGTCGACGATCAGACCAAGATCGGGCTGGCCGATAATCCGCCCATCTTGCAAGTGCGCCTGCGATTGTCGCTCGACGGCACGCCGTTTGAGCTGGTACGCCCCGTACAGTATCGCTATGCCGATCGGGCGCAGGGGGAACGGGTCCGTCCGCTGGTGGTGATTCCACCGGTGGCCGTGAATCTACCGGAAGCTGTCGCGGTATTCCCAAACGCGGATTCCCGCAAAGTGGAGGTCTCGGTTCGCGCCAACGTGGCGAAGGCGGAAGGCAGCGTGCGGCTTGAGGTTCCGATGGGTTGGAAGGTGGAACCGAAATCGAGCCCGTTCCATATTCCCTCGGCAGGCGAGCAACAGGAGCTGACGTTCACGATTACGCCACCTCAAACGGACACGACCGCCTGGCTGCAGGCCGTCGCTTCGGTTGCCGGACGCGACATCGACTCGGGCGTGCAGGTGATTTCCTATCCCCACATTCCTGATCAGACGCTGCTGATTACTTCCGATGTGAAGCTGGTGCGCGCCGACATCCACGTGACGGCGCACAAGATCGGATACATCATGGGAGCGGGCGATGAGATGCCCGACGCGTTACGCCAGATGGGAGTGGACGTGACGCTGCTCAGCCAATCGGACCTGGAAAAGGGCGACCTGACGCGTTTCGACGCCATCGTAGCCGGTGTGCGCGCGTATAACGTGCGGCCCGATATCCGCACCAATCAACAGCGGCTGCTCGACTACGTGAAGAGCGGCGGCGTGTATATCGTGCAGTACAACACGGGGGACACTTCGCTCAACGTTGGCCCGTACGCCTTCACGGCTCCGCCGGGAAACAAATACCGCGTCACCGTGGAAGAATCGCCCGTTACGTTCACGCATGTCGACAGCCGTCTGTTGCAAGCGCCCAATCACATAACGCCCAAAGATTTCGATGGCTGGGTGCAGGAGCGCGGGCTCTACTTCGCCTCCAAGTGGGATCCGCGGTACGAGACAGTGCTTTCCACCAAAGATCCCGGCGAAGAAGCGATCGCGGGCGGGGAACTGTGGACACACTACGGTAAGGGCGTGTATATCTTCACCGCGTACTCGTGGTTCCGGCAGCTTCCTTCCGGAGTGCCCGGTGCGTACCGCCTCTTTGCGAATTTATTGAGCGCTAAGTAATCCCATCAGCAGGCCCCGTTGTTTCTCTCCCAATGCCTGCCAATCGAATTTGCGAACGGCGTGGGCGTAGGCCGATTGCGCAATCTCCTGCCGCCGCTCGGGGTCGGCGATGAGCGTGGCGATGCCAGAGGCAAACGCCTCCGCGGTATCGCCGATCCAAACGCTATGGCCGTGTAACAGTCCGAGGCCGGCGCATCCGGCGGTTGTGGATACCACGGCGCGTTGCATCGCCATCGCCTCCAGCACTTTCACGTTTGTACCCGCGGAAACCGTGGTGGGAACCAGCACCAGGTTCGCATCAATGTAGAGAGGCCGCACGTCGGCGACAAATCCCAGCATGCGGATGCGCGCATCGGGGCGCGGCTCGGGGGAATCCGTAAACGCGCGCCAGTACGTGAGCGGATCGGGTCCGCACACGACCGTGACCGTCATCTCTGGAAACTTGTCACGCAGCAGCGGCCAAACGCTGTCGGCAAAGAACCGGTACGCCACCACGTTGGGAAAATGGCGAAACGAGCCGATGAACAGCAGACTCTGTCCCGGCCGCTCCGGTTCGGCTTGAAATCGTGCGAGGTCCACGCCGTTTTCGATCACCGTCGCGGTCAACCTGGGCTTCAACAACTCAGCATCCTTCTCCGACATCACCACGACGCGCGAATAGCGGCGGACTGCGCGAGATTCGAATCGCCGCCAGCGAACGTAATCCCACCAGGCGCTGAGCGTGCGGTTCTTGCGGGCCACCTGGCCGAACAAATCGAACGTGACGTCGTGCTCTACCAGGATGTCTCCCGCATACTCCGCCAGTTGCGTGTACTCGACCTGCAGCCGCTCGAAACCGAAAGCCTTGCGCTCGCTGGCCAAGGCCCGGCGCATTGCGCTCGACCGGAATTCGCGGACTTCCGGAGGCAACAGAGTCGACCAGCGCGGCTCCCGATACCGCGGCTTTTCCACCAACACGACGCGGGCGCAGAATTCCAAGACCGCCGCTAGATCCGCATCGCCGCTCGCATCGGTGAAGGCGAATAGCTCGACATCGAAGTCGCGTGCCACTTCGCGCAGCAGATTGTAAATGCGCACCGCTCCGCCGTGCGACAGCGGGTACGGGAAATACGGCGAAAGAACAGCCACGCGGCGCTTGGCGGAACAAGCCCGGCCTTCGATTACGCGATACCCCGCGGGAACCACCGACCGCTCCCGTTTCGGCCAGGGCCACCACCACGGCCGCAGATAAATGCGATCGAGCGGAACGCCGCGCCAGAAGAGAAAGGACGCGAGATTGAAGCGCAAGTGGTGCCGCTCCAACCGCGAGTTGTACGCCAGAATCCTACGCGGCGCGAGCCGGTAGGCGGCCCGGCGTAGCGCGTTCGATTCGCGCGACAGCATCACTGGCACCAGGCCGATCCGGTAGCGCCTCAGCTCGCCCCGCATTTTGGGCCAGTTCTCAGCTGTGGCGACAAAATGCCGGCGGTCGGGAATCAACTGGCGGACTTCATCCGCCATGCGGCGGCACAACTCCGCCTCACCAGTGCAGAACGTGACCACCACGGCTTCCGGATCTTTGCGAAGAAGTGTGAAGAACCACCTCTTCAGCCGCTGCTTCACCTGACGGACCTCGTGCCCCACAGCACGGAACACGCAGCCAATGGCGTGAGGGCCGCGAGCACCGTCAGCGGAGCGTAGCCGTAGACATCAATCACCTTGCCAAAGAGCGGCGAGATCACGGCCTGAATGGCGCCATAAGAACCCACGAGAACCGAAACGGCGAAGGCCGCGCGCGCGCCGCCGAACGCATCGAGCGGCATGGTGTACATGTTCACGCTGAATGCCGACACGGCGAATACGCTGAGCGAGATGGCGGCCGAAGCCCAAGCGGCCGTGGGCGTGAGCGGAACCAGGCAGGTGGCCAGCGAGGCGAACGACGCCAGCAGGCAAACCCGAAAACGGGCCGGCAAGGGCGCCACGCCCCGGCCGGCGAAGCGCAGCGAGAGCCATCCTCCCGCGAGACCACCAGCGGCTGCGAAGAGCGGCGGTATCCACGCGTACCACGCCGCCTGGACCAGGGTCAGGTGTTGCGCCTCCACCAGGTAGAGCGTCGTCCAGTTGCTCCACAACGAGTAGCCCACCATGCTCAAAGCGTTGGCAGCCACAAACGCCCACAAGCGGCGATCGTGCAGCAAACCGGCGCCGGAGCTGGGCGGCGTGTCCTCTGGAGTGCTGGTTCGGCTCGCGAACAGGTTCCACACCGGAATCCACAGCAGGCCAAGCACACCAGTTACGACGAAGCTCGCGCGCCAACCGCTGCGTACGGCGATGTAGGTGGCTACCGGCGGCGCGAGAATCATTCCCAGGCTGACGCCGGCTTGATTGACAGCGTTGCCCAGCGCGCGCTCGGCCGGTTTCAGGTATTGATGAATGGCTTTGCCCGCCGCCGGAATCCCACCGGCTTCGGCCACACCCAGCACGGCCCGGCAGCCGATCAGCCCAGTAAGCCCTCGCGTAAATCCGGTCGCGATTCCAGCGCAGGACCAGAGGCCCACGGCCAGGCTGATGGCGCGGCTCAGCCCAATGCGATCGGTGAGCATTCCGGCAAACGGCGCGCTGACCGCATAGGTGATGGAGAAGGCGGTGAGAATCAGCCCGTACTGCGCGTTCGACAGATGGAACTCGCTGCGTAAGAGCGGCGCGAGCGTCGCCAGGGTTTGCCGGTCGAGATAGTTAATCGCCGTGGAACAAACGAAGACCGCCAGCACCAGCCAGCGGAAGCGCGTAACCTCGGCCGGGCGGATCACTGGAACTCGATGGCCGCGGCCTCACCCGTGGTCGCCAACCGGGCGTTGGCTTTTGGGAAGTATTCAACGGACACCTGGCGCGGTTTCTGCGGCCCACAGCCCAGCGTCTGATCTCCGCCTCCCGAAACGGCCAACTTGGTTGGATCGGGGATCAACAGCCGGACCGTCTTGTGGTCGCTACCCTCGATCACCATGCGCGCCTGCGATCCGAGGCAATCCACTTGCTTCAAGACACCGGTCACCTTACCGGAGGGCTTCGGTCCATCCCACCAGGGCACTGGTTTCTGATCGGAGCTCGGCGCGTCTCCTTTGTACTTCTCCTCGAGGGCGTGCACCTCGGCGCGGGCCTCGGTTTTCAGCCGTTCGATTTCGCGGGCTTTCTCGTCGGCATCGCGCTTGCGCTCGGCTGTCTCGTAATCGAGGCGCTGCTCTTCGACATCCAGGCGGGCCTGCCGCATGCGGTCGCGCTGGGCGGGGTCCGTGGCCGCTTGCGCGCCTTGATCCCACGCCTTGGCCGCATCCGCGTAGTTGTGTTGGGCGAGATAGCCTTCCGCCAGCGCCTGCCAATACGAGGCGTTGCGCGGGTCTCGCTCGGCCGCGGCTTTCAGGTGCGCCAGCCGCTTGGCGGGATCGGTGTCGCGGGCGGCCAAAAGCGCGAACGGCTCATCCAGCTTGGAATTGATCCCGGCGGCGTGCAGCAGCGCCTGCGTCGCCTTTTCGTTGTCCGGCTCGAGCTTCGCATATTCGATGTAGCAGCGTACACTGGTGCTCCCCGCTGCTACGGAAGCGGCAAAGTGGCGTTTCGCTTCATCCGCATGTTTTTCACGCAGTTCCAAAATGCCGAGGCCTTCTTCCGCTTCCGCCACCTTAACCTGGTCGCGCAACAGAGCCTGATATTCCGCGGCCGACTGGCTTCCCATCAGCAGGTCTGCGCGGGCGAGGCGTGCATCGGAATCGGAGACCTGACGCTCCACAAAATCCCGTTCGCTCAGAGGACGGCTGGAAAGCGAAGTGGTCTGGAAGTTACCCGCCGCCAGATGCTGCTTGGCTTGCGCTTCGACCTCCGCCGCGGATTTGCCGAAGGCATTCCGGTAGGCCGGGTCCTGATCCACACCCTTGCGCAAATTGAAGAGCAGAACGCGCAGTCTCCCGAGGTACTCGGGGTCGCCGACCAGGAGGTGAATGCGTGCCCAATCCAGATCGGGCACCGCGGTGGGAGGCGCGCCCGCAGTAATCCGAATGCCGGTGATCTGGATGGTGGAGAAATATTCGATCAGCCCATGCTCGAACGCGGCCGGCATACGCCCGGTATTAGCGTCGAGAAACAGCCGCGTGAGCTCGGTAAACAGCGCGCGGCCGGGCGTAGTTTTTTCGTCCAACACGATGGCGAGGCCGTCGCGAGTTTCGGTGAGAGGCGAGCCGGTGGTCCAACCCTTGGCATTCTTGAAAACGACGATGCGAATCGGTACGCGCGCTTGGAGGTCGGGCTCACCGAGGATCTCGCCCAGCGCGTGACGGAACTCTTCGAGGCGAACCATATCCTCGCGGGCAGCGCGCTGACCGGTATCCGTCCAGGCTTCGAAGGGCCCGGACGCGAATTTCACCCAATGGTCTTCCGCCGCGAGTAAGCCGGGAAGTAGGGCCAGAAGGAGCAACGGGCGCATCGTCTCTATTATCCCGCCCTGTTAGGATAGCGCGCAGAACGGGTAGGCCGTGGCGACCCAAGAGGGCCGCAGGTCGTTCAGGGAATGGGGTCATTTGATAAGATGGAGAGGCCCGTGGCGCTATCGTCTAACGGTTAGGACGGAGCCCTCTCAAGGCTTAAATACGGGTTCGATTCCCGTTAGCGCTACCAAAGAGCCTCTTTCCAGCGCTTCACAAGTAGCAAATTTCAACTGCCGCGGCAAAATAGGTTTCCAAGCTCCTAAATTCTTGGAACTTAAGTGCATCCTTGGACTTTTACTCGATGAAGCCCGTCGCAGAGACGGAGGCGAGTCTGGTTGCCAACGCCCGCGAAACTTGGTGGAGAGTACCCAGCAGCCGTTCATATTCTTTCGGACCTTCACGGTTGCGGGAAGACCGATCCGTGTGGAAGTGGACTTCTTGGCCGGGGAGTACGGAGGGACCGGGAAAGGGCATCGAACTCAGAAAATTCAGGACACGCGAGCGAGGAAGGCCCGCGGCTGCGATCTCGCTTTCGAGATGAATACCAAGGTAACCGTCGAAGGAACGCTTCTGGAGGGAGCGAGAGACTCCGCCGCTGTTCTGGTGGCATCCATCGTGCCCTTTCTGGTAATGAAGGGCATGGCACTGCATGAACGGCTTAAGAAGAAGAATGCATGGGACATCTATTTTGTCGTGACGAATTATCGGGGAGGCGTTTAGGCGCCCGTTGCCGAAACGCAGCCCGATGTGGATGACAGCCTGGTGCGCGAGGGGCTCTCAAAAATCGCCGAGAAGTTTGCCTCACCGGAACATGTGGGGCCTAGGTTCGCCGCCGATTTCGAGGACGTACACGATTCCGACCAGCGGGCGCTCCTCACACGTGATGCCTACGAACGCGTCGATTACTTCCTTCGCAAACTCGGGTTACGATAACAAGCAAGCAGCAGCGTCCTCGAATAGGCCCCGCTGCGCGCGGAACAGCGAACCTGGAAATGAGTGAGAACGGTTCAGGATCTCTTCCTCTCGATCCTCCGGAAGAAGAAAACACCCGGCTGCGGGAGGAGAATGCTCGGCTGCGCCGGCTGCTGGCCGTTCACGCTATCCCAATTCCGGAATTCGCGCCCGAGAAGCCGCCTCCGCCCGAAACCATCGGGACCGTACCAGGGTTGGACAAAGAGGAGCGCGCGAGGAGGAGAATCGCCATGTTTCGAAGCCTCTTTCGCGGAAGAGAAGATGTTTATGCACGGAGGTGGGAGAATGCCGACGGCCGGTCCGGGTATACGCCAGCGGCTGTGAAAGACTGGAAGGCGATCAACAGAAGCCGCCCTGAGGATCGCAAGAAGGTCGACCAGAAGACAAGAAAGTTCCTACCGATCACCGATGCCGTAATCGAGAACCACCTCCTAGGCAAGGAGACCATCGGCGTATACCCACTGCTGCTCGACGAAACCTGCTGGTTTCTCGCGGCGGACTTCGATAAGAAGACGTGGGAGTATGACGGCCAGGCATTCCTCGAGACCTGCCGCCAACTCGGTGTGCCCGCTGTCTTGGAGCGCTCTCGTTCCGGCAGGGGCGGTCACGTCTGGATTTTCTTTGATCGAGCGTTGCCGGCAATTACCGCTCGCAAACTGGGATGCGTAATTCTCACGCGAACGATGGAGCGCCGACATCAGCTCGGTCTCGATTCGTACGATCGCTTTTTCCCAAACCAGGACACGATGCCTAAGGGAGGGCTCGGGAACCTGATTGCCCTGCCTTTGCAGTTTGGGCCGCGGAAGTCTGGCAACAGCGTGTTCATTGACTCCGATTTCCACCCTTACATTGACCAATGGCAGTTCCTCTCGGCGGTTCAGCGGATGCCGGCCGAGGCCGTGGAAGCAATCGTTGCGGAGGCGCAGCGCAAAGGCGATCTGATCGGAGTCCGGATCAGCTTGGCCGATGATGAAGATGCCCAGGACCCGTGGACCCTCCCGCCTTCCCGCAAGCGGAGGGATCGAGCGATTGAAGGGCCTCTGCCGCGGACTGTGCAGATCGTCCGCGCGAATCTTGTTTACGTGGAGAAGAAAGATCTGCCACCAGCCATGCTGAATCGGCTCCTCCGGATGGCAGCGTTTCAGAATCCTGAGTTCTACAAGGCTCAGGCGATGCGGCTCTCGACATACGACAAGCCGCGAGTGATCGCGTGCGGTCAGGAATTCGCGCAGCACATCGCTGTGCCTCGCGGATGTCTGGCGGAGACCCTGGCTCTTCTCGATGCGCACAAGATCCGACCGGAAGTTCGGGATGAACGGTTTGGAGGAATCGCAATCGAAGCAGAATTCCAAGGTCAGCTTCGCCCGTTCCAGGAGGAAGCAGTTGCAGAGATCGTCAGCCACGACGAAGGCATCCTCTGTGCTCCGACCGCATTCGGAAAGACTGCTGTTGCCGCGTGGCTGATCGCGAAGCGCAAGGTCAACACGCTGGTCGTGGTTCACAGGCAGCAGCTTCTCGATCAGTGGCAGGAACGCCTGGAAATGTTTTTGGACTTGCCGCCCAAATCGATCGGTCATATCGGGGGCGGGAAGACCGAGCGGACAGGTTGCGTGGACGTAGCGGTCATTCAGAGCCTGTACCGAAAGGAGGAAGTGAAGGACTTGGTTGCTGAATACGGCCAGGTGATCGTCGATGAATGCCATCACATTTCCGCGTTCACGTTCGAACAGGTAATGAGGCACGTAAAGGCAAAGTATATCGTTGGGTTGACCGCAACGCCGACACGGAAGGATGGGCACCATCCGATTATCTACATGCAGTGCGGCCCGGTGCGGTTCAGCATGAGCGCCCGGACGATGACGGAGACGACGCCCTTCGAGCACAAGGTAACGCCCCGCCATACAGAATTCCGGATGGCGCCGGAATTCGTCGAAGCTACGATCCAGGACATCTACGCCGCGCTCATCACTAATGCCAAGCGGAATGAGATGATCGCCAATGACATTGTCCACGCGGTAGAAGCGGGACGCTGTCCGCTCCTCCTGACCAGCCGGACGGAGCATCTCGAGTATTTCAGGGCGAAGCTCGCGGGTGTTGCTAAGCACGTATTCGTCTTGAAGGGCGGCATGGGGAAGAAACAGCGTCGCTCGACGGCGGAGGCCCTGGCATCGGTGCCGGAGGGCGAATCGCGGGTGATCCTGGCAACGGGAAGCTACATCGGAGAGGGATTTGATGACGCGCGTCTGGACACATTGTTCCTGGCGCTCCCGATCTCATGGAAAGGTACGTTGCAGCAGTATGTGGGCCGGCTTCATCGTCTGCACGACAGCAAGCGGTTCGTTCAGGTTTACGATTATGTGGATGGCAACGTTCCGATGCTTTCCAGGATGTACGAGAGAAGGCTCAAGGGCTACAGCGCGATCGGCTATTCGATCGAACAGGAAGCCTTCCCGCCGGCGGCCGCTCGCTGGTAGCCTCGATCACTACACGGTACATCTCCAGCGATGCGCTCACACCGCGCTCACCCAGCAGTGGATTGTGACCTGGTTCCGGCTGAAATTCGATACGGCCTGAACCAAAATCTTCCTGCCTCACGCATTTTGGGGCTCAGATGGGGCTTGATCTGGAGTAGCACGGCATGCTCCACCGAATCACCAGCGCCCGACCGCTTGCACTAGCCTTTGCGTTGACCTCGCGACAGCCGAGACGTCGTCTCCCCTTCCAGAAAAGTGGAAGGGGAAACCTCGTACGATCGAAAAGATTGAAAGCGAACTGAGCGAGCGGTAGCCGGTGAACGGCTGAAAGGAGAGCCTGGAGGCCGGACGGCTGTTACCACGCTGGGCTGTGATCGGCACACTATTAGCACCACGTCGGCCGTTGCCTGTAAGTGATCGCTGTGAGTAGAATCGAGTGACGGGTTGAACACCGCTGAATCTACAAACTGCGAACCAAGACGGGAATCTACGCTTCGCTCGACGGACAACCCGGATGGCCGTTTCGGATAGGGTTTTGATACAGAAGGAAAGCAAGTGGACTCGCTCAGGAGCGTGGCTGCCCTGGATTTCAGTTGCGCACGAACTGGTAAGAAACGCTGCGGTTGTGCATGGTTGTGATATAAATGTCCGATGCGCTTCTGTTGGCTATCGCGAATCGTAATTACATTAGCGTTAGGAAGTGTTATGACCGCTCTCGGACAGAGCTGGTCGGTGTCGCCTTTGCCATTAACTTTTGCGGACAGCGTGGGTCGAGGCGGCACGGCCACTGCAACCCTTCCAGTCACCGTGACGAGCCCGGACGGGAGGCCATTTTCCGCCTCAGCTCCCGCGAGCTTGGCGACATTCTTGCAGCTGAGCACTCAGTCGGATTGCTCGGGTGCCACCAAGAGTCTGTCCGGTTTGCCGAGCCAGACCACCTTTTTCTTGTGTGCGAACGCGGCGTTCTTCACGGAAATGGGAATTTTGGTCAATATCCTAACCCTCAATTCTCCAACTTCCGGTTCTGAGATAGAACTACCAGTATCTATAACTGTAACACCAGCAAGTGATATCAGTTTGAGTACTTCCGGGGTGACGCTGGACGCCAATAATCCGTCTAAGCCTGTGATTGTGACAATGAGACAAAACGGACCCCAGCCGATCGCGGTGAATACTCCGTTTGTGGGCGATGAAGGGACATGGCTTCAAACGAGTTCGAGTTGTACTTCATCGCTCGCCACCAACGCCACGTGTACCGTAACCATCAGAGCAGACCCCACCCAGCTCAAATCCGGCACCTCGTCCCCGAGCACTTTTAGTAATTTGGTAGCGATTACTGCGCTTGTTAGCGGCTCGGAGGAGGACGTGGCTGTGACCTATAACTATTCGAAGGTTCTTGCGGCGCCGTTGACGATCACATCGACAAACACTCTCTCGGGCACCGCTGGAACGCCGCTATCGATTCCTCTAGCAGCCTCGGGTGGCGTGCAGCCGTACACGTGGCAAGGTTCTAATTTACCTTCGTGGCTGACATTGAGTACTAGTGGTGTCCTTAGTGCGCAGAGTCCGGTAGCTGGCCCGTATAACCTAACGATTAACGTGAGTGACAGTACAGGTGCGCAATCGTCTCAGTCTGTGACACTCACGATTCAGGCGGGCCCATCCACGGTCACTCAATTCTTTCCTCACTTGGCCGATGGCGGCACGAGTGACACGTGGCAAACCGAGTTTCTGCTGATCAACGAGAATGCGACTACCGTGAACGCATCCCTCGTATTTCACATGGACTTGCCCGCGACGGCCTTGCCGATCGGAGTGCCCGCGCTGGGAAAGGTCAGCCAAACGGGCAAGGTCGCGATTCCACCGAATGGATCGGTTCTTTTCCGGACCAGCGGACTGTCATCGTCGCCTTTGGTCGAAGGTTGGGCCGAGATTCAATCGTCGCTGGCGCTGTCGGGCCAAGCGCTCTTTCGACGGCACGCGCCGGACGGAAACTATTACGAAGGTGCGGTGCCGTTGGTCTCGTCGGCACCAACGAGTTTTGAGATCCCATTTGACGGCACATCATATACGACGGCCTCGGGCGGCGCGGTTGCTTTCCTCACGGGAGTGGCCTTCGCCAATCCCAATTCCGGCGCTTCCGCGACAGTCTCTTGTTCTGCCTACGACGCTAGCGGAGATCTTTTAGGCGCGAATCTGCTACTGACACAGGTCCCCGCCTTTGGACACACGGCGATGTCACTCGAGAGCACGTTACCTGTGTTGGGCACGAATCGGGGGCTGCTCGCTTGCAATTCCACGCAACCGGTGGGCGTTCTTGGCTTGCGCTTCTTCGGAGCTTTTGCGCTCAGTTCGGTCCCGATAACTACGACGAGTCACTAAGTTTCAACCTGGATTCCATCTCAAAAATGGAACCGTAACAGCAACTGTACTTGCCGCGCATTCTCTACGAAGGGCGTGAGTGCGGGAAAGCCTGAGTTACCCGTCCGGCCATACAGCGCATCCCCGAAGTTCGAAAGGATAAATCCGGGGAGCGCGCCGAGAAACGGCTGCGGCGGCTCGATATTGGCATGGTTGAAAAAATTGAACAGATCGGCGCGGAACTCGACGCTGGTTCGTTCCGAGAGCGTGGGGATCGCGAAGGTTCTGCCGGCCGAGAAATCCAGATTCCAAAATCCCGGCCCGCGAAACGCATTTCGGCCGGTATTACCGTTGGTCCCATCTGGAGGGATGGCGAACGCGGCCGAGTTCAGAAGCACTCTCCCGCCTGTTGGTCCGGCGGCGTTGATTTGCGCATCGAGCGGATTGATCAGGTCGGCGCGAGTATTGCAAATCGGATGGCAGTTTTGGACGCCGGCGTATACGGAGTACGGCAAGCCGGCGCGCCCGACAAAGGTCTCCGCAATCTTCCACCCGCGCGAGACTGCGCCAAGCCATCCATGCCGCGTAGAACCGGGAATCTCCCAGTAAGAGAAGATCACGAAGTTCTGACGCTGATCGAAATCGGAATTACCCCAGTCAGCGCCCGGTTGACCTTGAATGGTGAACGCCCCGTAGTAGGGTTTGTTGCCGAATCGATCGGTCTGGTTGCTGAATCCGAGGTCGAAAAAATCGCCGAGCAGGGGATCGCTCTGGTCATCCATGCTGTGACTCCAGGTGTAAAAGACGCGCAGAGCGGCGTGACTCGCCTGATAGAGTGCGGACACACTCAGCGCTGAGTAGACTGATGATCCGTCACTCGCCCGGTAGTATATCTGCGGCAGTGAACTATTCGGTTGTCCCCCCGTGACGGTGTTGCGGTTGAAGACATCCGTGGTGATTAACCCGGTTCCCGCCGATCCAATGCCGTAAAGCTCGAATTTCCACCTGGTTGACATCGCGATCTGGGTGTCCAGGAAGAAGCTGTGCACCAGCGCCGGGCGGAGCGTAGAGAATGCCGTAAGGTTGAAGGATCCGGTGGTGAAACCAGCCAGACACTGCTGCTTTACGATGGTTGTAAGGGCGAGATACGTCGCGCCCGAGTTACATCCGCTGTAATCGAAGTTCGCCAGCGTCTCATCATTCATGTTAGCCGTGGCCCATAAGTTGTCGAACAACGAGTCGCGGAACATACCGTATCCGAGGCGGATAGTCAGCTTGCCGCGCGCCAGTGCCGGTGTATAAGCTAGGCCTGCGCGGCCGGACCAGGTGGCCGAATCCATGCCGTAGAGTTGCCGGCCCGCCGGTTGAATGGTCGCCTGACCAACTGAGGCGGCCGGTGAATTTGCGGCTAGTCCGACGGTAGCAATCGGAGTGGCCGAGGAAATCTTTGGCGCTCCAAACCACTCGAATCGTACGCCGGCATTGATCGTGAGCCGCGGCGTGAGGCGGTAGTCATCCTGGGCGTACGCGGAGAATCGGCTGTAGTGGAAATGGCCTACCGGGGATGCCAGCCGTAAACTCCCTGACTCGAGCGCCAGACGAGATAGCGGTGCTTCAATCTGATCGGGCTCGTCCAGCCCGAAATCAGTGGCATCGGGAAAGTGGTAGAAGCCGTTCGATTCGTATGCCAGCGACTGGTCTAACGTACGAAAGAGTACGTCTCCACCGGTCTTCCAGACATGGTTTCCGGCGGCAACGACGATACCGCCGCCCGCTGATGCGCCGCGGGATTCCGACTGGTACGCCACATTGCGGCTGGCCGGACCGTCGGCGCCCGGCAACATGGGACCGTTGTCGATGCTCAATGCGGGCAGGTTCGCATTGACCAATGACCAGCCTTGCGAATCCCGCATAAATCCGGCTCGAAATTCGCTCGTCACCTTGGAACTCCAAACCTGATCGACTGCGCCGCCGGAGTTGGTCCAGGATTGATTCAAGCCACCCTCCCCGTAAGGAGTCCAGTTAAAATCCGGCCGGTCCAAAGCCCCGGCCGAAACGTGCCCGGTGAACGTTTGCCGTTCGGAACGGGTGTAATCCAGCCGCTCCAGCGCCGTCCAGCGATTGAGATGGATGGGCGGCGAGAGCGTCACGTCCCCACCGATAGCGGTCGGGTCGGCCGAGGTCCCGTAGACAAGAGGCGGATCTTTGCGCAAGATCTGCGCGGCGAACGAGGTCGCGGGCAAGGACCCGACGAAGGACTGCGTAGGCAGGAAATATGTTTGCGGGTCGGCATAGCTGCGCGAGCGAAAGACTTCGAACGCCGTTCCCGACGACCAGTTCTTCCAAGGCAACGGTCCCCCGGTCCAGAATCCGTCCTGCAGTTCCACGAAAGTTTGCCGCGCGATCCCGTTGGCGTTGTGTTGGAAAGAATTGGCATCCAACGCCTGGCTCTGCGTATTGCCGTAAAGAAGGCCGTGCCAAGTGTCGCCTCCCCGGCGTGTCACTGCATTCGCGATGTAGCCCGACGTGCTTCCGTACTCCGCCGAGAAGTTATCCGTCGAGACCCTGTACTCTTCTACAGTTTCCGGTGGCGTCGGAAATGTTCCGGTGAGCAGCCGGTTTTCGTACTCGATTCCGTCCAGAAGAAATTCGCTGCTGGTTGGGCGTTGGCCATTTACGGAAAGGCCGAGGCTTCTTACGGTGCTGGCATCCGAAGTTACCAAGGGCATCAAGACGAGTGCACTATACACGTCGCGGCCGGGCAGCGGCAGCTTTTCGATCAGCCTCGGATCGAGCACCTCGGAGGCGCTTGGCTCAAGCTGGCCGACTTCAGTTCCGGACGTCCTCAGAAACGCGACACGGTTGAAGTCGACATCGGGGCCATAGAAGCGAACTAACTGGCCGGAATCGGAGCCGGACATTTGAAGCAAATCGCGTTGTCCAAACAGATCGGCTAGCGGTCTCATCTCGATTGGTTGAGTCAGCGCTCCTGCCACCGGGACAACCAAGCCGTGAATCTCCACGGTCTGCAGCGCCAGTTGTGCCGGCGCATCGGCAGAGATCCAGTATTCGCCCGGCGGGACGAGTGCGAACGTGTAGTTGCCGTTGCTGTCCGAATCAGTGCGGGAGTCGATGTTCAGTGCTTGATTCACAATTCTTAAGTGCGCGCCGGGAACCGCGGTCAGAGATCCAGCGACCCGGACTGTGCCTTGGATGAGCCCTTGAGTCGTTTGTGCATGCGAGGGCGGGGCTGCGGCGAAGCAAAATCCCACGAACATGGCCAGCGCGCGGCTGAGAGCCAACGTTCTTTTGATATAACGGATTCGTGGCGCGCGCGGGGTGGGCATTGCGGAGTTTAATCATAGCACTGGCCCTCTTTTCCTCCGCCTTCGCGCAGGCTCCTCAGCCGCGTGGGGTAAGGCTGGCAGAGAGCAGCGCCGCCGGGAAACCCGGGAAAACTTACGCCATCTTAATTGGAATTTCGAGCTATGAGCACGATCCGCCGGTTCCCTCGCTGCAGTTTGCGGATCGCGACGCCGAGACGCTTGCCGCGCTTTTGCGAACACCGCGCGGAGGCGACCTGAAGACTCCCGATCAAATCCATTTGCTGACGAATGAGCGCGCCACACGCGCGGCGATTGATGACGCGGTACGTCAAGTCACAGCGGCGGGCGCCGGGATGGATGACACCTTGATCCTGTTCATCGCGGGTCATGGAGTTTACCTGAAGACGGAAGAGGATCCGGTCACTCACCGAGTCATTGAACGGGATCCGTACATGCTGACCTACGAAAGCAACCCGCAGGATGCCAAAACCACGGGCTACTCGATGGACGAATTCCGGCGGCTGATCGCCACCGAAGCGCTGCACTTCGGCCGCGTCTTCGCGTTTGTCGATGTTTGTCATGCGGGAAATGTGGCCGGGATTGCCGGCGGCGGCGAGGTGGAGCAGGCTGTCGAGCGCGTCTTTGAAGGCCGCGCTGGAGCGCTGGGATTGCTGATGGCTGCGCACGCCCGCCGTTTCGCGTATGAATCGCGCGATTTCGGGGGCGGCCACGGCGCCTTCAGCTACTTTCTCATTGCGGGAATGAACGGGGCCGCGGCGCCCGCAGGCAGCTTCTCGATCAACTTCGGCGATTTGCAAACGTACGTTTCGGAAATGGTTCCGGACTACACTCGCGGCCGGCAACGGCCCGATCACTTTTCTACCGATGACGATATCGTTGTGGTCGGCAATACGCGCGCAGAGGGTATCGTTCTCGAACCGGCGCAGCGCCTGGACTCAAACGCGCTACGCGATGCGAGCCGGCTGCGAAGCGCGCCTCAAGCGCCCGCGGCTGCGAAAGCTAACGAGAAGGATGCCTTTTCGCAAGCCATTCAACGCGGTTTGTTGCTGCCGGAGCAGGCGGGCAGCGCCTGGAACATGCTCGCGCAGTTCAGCGGCCCTCTGCTTGAGGAACGGCGGCGCCGGCTGCGCGTGGCACTCGAGGATAGGGGACAGGAGTTGATCTCGCGCTACCTCGAGGGCGAACAGGTGGCCCAGACCAAGAGCGACTTCGATCTCTGTGCGCGCTATTTCGAGCAAGCGCTGAACCTGGCTTCAGAAGCCGAGTTCGATCGGAGCCGCAGTCTTTTTTGCCAAGGCCGGTCGCTGATTTTTGACGGCCGCTATGATGAGGCGATCCGGCTGCTGGGTGATTCGATCCAGGCCGATCCGAGGCATGCCTACGCGTACAATGCGCTGGGGATCGCGCGCCTGGAAAGGGTGGCGCGCACTGGCCAGGGCTTTGCGGATGCACGCGAGGCCCTGCTGATGGCCATTCGATTCGCTCCGTATTGGGCCTACCCGTTGCACAACCTGGCTCTACTCGAATCGGAGCGCGGAAACTATCAGGAAGCGATCCGTTTGTACGAAGCCGCCATGCAGGCCGCGCCGCGCTATTCCTACCTTCCGTACAACCTCGGACTCTTGTATGAGCGGCTGGGCGAGTTGGACCAGGCGCGCGCCTGGATGGAGAACGCCCGCCAGATACAGGACGCCACCCAGCCGATCCAGTCACAGCCGTCGCCGCAAAGAGCCGAGATTTGGAATGCGCTGGGTACCGTCCTCCGGGAGCAAGGGCATTTGTCCAAGGCTGCCGACGCGTTCCGCCAGGCGCTGTCCGTCGATCCGGACAGCCGGACTGCACGGCAGAACCTGGGCGCGCTCGAGTATCAATTGGGCGATCGGGGAACCGCCGAACAATTTTGGCTCGATAATCTCCAGCGCCATCCGGATTTTCTTCCCTCCCGCGTTTCGTATGCGAATTCGCTGGCGCGCAGCAGGCAGAATGACGCCGCCATTAAAGAGTATGAAACTGTGCTGGTTCAGAAACCGGATTTGGCCGCCGCTCACGAAGCGCTCGCCAGGTTGTATCTGGCGCAAAACCAGCCTGCGAAAGCGTTGACACAAGTGGGACCCAATCCGGCTTCGCCCGCAATGTGGGAGATCCTTGGTGATATTCGTGAGAGTATGGGCCAAGTCGATCAGTCTGCAGATGCATGGAGAAAGGCGCTTGCGCTGACTGCAGACCGGGCTGGCCGGAAACGGATTGAAGCGAAACTGCGGAAGCATTAGGTATTTGCGGTAATCCGCCAGCTACGGCGTGCCGCGCACCCACTGCGACACGGCCCTGCCGCGTTTGCCCCGATGTCCGAAAGATTCCCTCCTCGATGAGCTGGACAGGCCCCGGCCTCGCCGCCAGGTACGGTCACGCACCCCGATGGAACCGTAGTCTGCGTCCGGTTGACACTATATTCCTTGACGGGTATATGCTGTTTGGGGTATATCAAGAGAGTGGAATCAGTGTTCGAAGACATTGTGGAGCCGAACCGCCGCACGATATTGAGCCTCCTGGTCTCGTCACAACAGTCGGTTGGAGAGATCGAGCGTCAGCTTCGGATGCCGCAGCCGACTGTGTCAAAGCACCTGCGCGTGCTGCGCGAGGCCGGTTTCGTGGAATTCACGGTGGACGCACAGCGCTCTCTGCTGGCTGAAGCCGGAACCGCTTCAGGACACCAACGAAACGGAAGACAAGGAGAAGAAGATGACCGATCGCCAACAGTACACACCAGGTCCGGCCAGCGGGGCGCAGGTACGGAAGGACGGAGAAAAGTGGACACTCATTCTCGTCAGAGAGCTGCGCCACGCGCCGGAAAAAGTCTGGAAGGCGCTAACCGATCCAGCGCATCTGCGCGAGTGGGCACCGTTCGAAACCGATGGGAGCCTGGCTACGGTCGGAGCCACGCTGAATCTCACCTGGGTGGGAACGGGCAGGCCCCTCGAAACAACAGTGACGCGAGCCGACGCTCCCACGCTGCTTGAGTACGGCGATATCCGGTGGGAACTCGAAGCTTGTGGTGGCGGCACACGCCTGACGCTGTGGCACAACATCGATCGCCGCTTCATCTCGATGGGTGCTGCCGGGTGGCACATTTGTTTCGATGTTCTGGATCACCTTCTCAGCGGAACTCCCATCGGCCGCATGGCGGGTGGCGACGCAATGAAGTTCGGCTGGCAGCGGCTGAACGCGGAGTACGCCAAACAGTTCAGCATTGATGCACCCAACTGGCCGCCTCAGGCTGCTCAAAAGTCATGAAATGGAGGAAAATCAATCATGAAAGAGGCCAACGACCGCCGTTTCCTGCTCAGCTCGCACAGGGTGCGCGGTTAAATACCACGTGAACAAAACGACAGTAACGAAACCTGCAGCCCACGCTATCACGGGAGGTGTCTGCGAGGAGCGAGTTGCGGGCCAGCTTCGGCAGGTGCAACCGGGCCGTCTGCCTCTACGGTCGGCCTGTCCTCGAAGTGCACGCTGAAACCACCCTTTGGAATGTCGATGAGAATCGGGTCATTGGCGCCTTCGGTGTGGTAGTATTCAGCCAGCTTCTGACGGAGACGCAAAACATGCATCCCAACGACAGACTCCTGGCGAGGATCGTACGACGGAGGCTTGCCAAAGAAGTCCAACCCGATTGAGTATTCCTTCAACTGCCCAGCTTCATTCGACAGCGACTGTTCAACCAGGTAGCGCAAAAAGCGTTGCTGCAACTCGGAGAGGTGCAAATCGCGGCTCTGCACGATTCGCCCGACCTGTTCGTGGATGGCGTCTGGCCGTACTGGGAGTATTTCGGTAGTAATATCACGGCCTGTTGCGAGCAACGTTCCATTATGTGAGGACGAAGGGCTAGCCACTTTGAGTCACTGACCGCAAGTTGACCGTCTTCGAGTGCCCTGCTCGTTGCTTTGGTGATACGTTAGCTTCGAGCGAGCGCTTCATTTAGGACGCTATGCAATTCGACCTAAGGAATTCGGGCGTGTGGGCATGTCTCTTCGTTATCACTGTCACTGCCGCGGCACACCACGCCATCTCGGTGGAATTCGATCCGGCGCGCCGGGTGACCTTCGAAGGGGTGGTCACGAAAATAGAGTGGACGAATCCGCATATCTACTTTTATGCGGATATTAAGGACCAGGACGGAAGAGCGGCCAATTGGGCATTTGAGGCTGCCGGCCCAAACCAACTCGCCAGACTGGGGTGGAGCCGAAACACGCTGAAAATCGGTGACCGAGTCGTGGTGGTGGCGTGTCCCGCACGGGGGGGCGCCAGAGTGGCGTCAGCGAGGTCTGTGGTGGTGGCCGACGGTCAAAAGTTGTTCGCGGGCTCCCCTTTTGATGGCG
>Ga0335077_10000556_pt1 | contig 41978 bp, 35 predicted proteins | sample Lox_Sample_31_FD_207151 | JGI IMG/M metagenome (GOLD analysis project Ga0335077, IMG submission 207151) | Soil microbial communities from Loxahatchee National Wildlife Refuge, Florida, United States - Lox_Sample_3.1 | ecosystem: Environmental > Terrestrial > Soil > Wetlands | place: USA... | reverse complement strand
GGTCGAACGTTTTGGTGAGGATTACTACGAGATCTACCATTCCTGGTTCACTATCTGTGAACCAAAAAAGCCGACTTGGCAGTTCTATGCACCAGAAGCCAAACTGACCGTCGGAAAAACGGTCGCCATGGTCAACGCCAATTTCCGCCTCTTCCGTGTGCCTCTCTTCTGGTCGCCCTTCGCCACCGCCCCCGCCGGCTCCCATCTCCGGCAATCTGGATTTCTCCTACCCATCGTCGGCAACAGCAATACCAAGGGCTTTACCATTGGCGATTCGTTCTACTGGGCTCCCACACCCTGGATGGATACCACCGCCGGCTTCGAGTACTTCGGCAAACGCGGTCCGGCAGAGCGAGTCTCCTTTCGCGCCACTCCGATGGAGGGCACTTCGATCCATTACAGCTTTTTCGGTGTGCAAGACCGCGAAGATCAGGGTGGCTATGAGCAGCAACTCGAAATCCAATCGCTCTGGAATCATGGCTGGCGCTTCGTCACCGATCTCAATCAGCTGTCATCGCTCACTTTCCGCCTGGCATTCGCGGGGACTTACGGCGAAGCGGTCAATTCCGAAATTCGCAGTTCTATCTTCCTGACGAATAATTTCCACGGCTTCAGTTTCAATGCCGTTGCCTTGAACGATCGCAGCTACCTCGAAATCAGCCCGCAGACCAGCGTCGTTTTGCGCGACGCGCCTGAGGCGCGCTTCAGCTCGGTGGAACAAGCCCCTTGGAAAAACCTGCCGATCTATCTGTCATTCACTTCCTTTGCCGGCGCCGTCTACCGCGATGACAGTTACATCAGCACCATCGATTTCGTCCCTCGCGCCGAGTTCGCCCCTCGTGTCACCATCCCCGTTCATTTCGGCCAGTGGCTCGGCGTAACCACGTCCGCGACCTTTCGCACTACTTTCTACGCTGATTCCTTCAACGCCGCGGGCGATGTTTCTGGACAATCCATCACCCGTAATACTGGGGAATTCCTCGTCGAACTCCGCCCGCCCACTCTCGAACGCTTTTTCGACCGCCCCGCCTCCCGTCACCGCTACAAACACACCATCGAGCCGGTGATCAATTATTTCTACGTTACCGGCGTCAATAACTTTCAGAACTTCATCCGTTTCGACAGCAATGCGACTCTCACGGATACAAACGAAATCGAATACGGCCTCATTCAGCACCTGTATGTGAAGCACGGCGACGAGCAACCCGTCGATTTCCTTTCCTGGAGCCTCATCCAGAAGCACTACTTCGATTCCACTTTCAACGGCGCCATCGTTACCGGCCAGCGTAACGTGTTTCAAGCCCTCGATTCCGTCACGCCTTTCGCCTTCGCTGCCACTCCTCGCAACTGGTCGCCCATCGTCAGCGACGTCAAACTCACTCCCGGCGGCCGCTATGACGCCGAATCCATCATTGAGTACGATCCGCAGCTGAGCAAAATCACCACCATTGGCACTCTCCTTAAGGTCAAGCCGTATAGCCAGTTCTTCGCCATCGTGGCGGACTTCCGCCTTCAGGGCAATCCCATCGTTGAGCAGCCTTCGCACCAGATTCGCGGCATCATCGGATACGGCGACATCGCCCGCCCCGGCTTCAACATCTCCGCCGGCGTCAACTACGACATACTGCAGGACACACTCCTGAACCAGTTCGTCCAGGTCAGCTACAACGGCAGTTGCTGTGGCTTATCGGTCGAATACGGCCGCTTCAACCTCGCAAATGTGCGTTTGGAAAATCAGTTTCGCGTCGCCCTCATCCTCGCGAATATCGGCACCTTTGGAAACCTGCGCAAACTGGAGAAAATCTTCTGAATATATCCGGCGAGCAACTCGCTTTTGCTTCCATTGCGAAAATCGGAAAACTGTTTCGCGCGCGCAAGCTTTCTCCGGTCGAGTTGACCCAATTCTTCCTGGAACGCATCCGGCGCATCAATCCGAAACTCAACGCCTATATCACCGTCTGCGAAGAAAGTGCTCTCCAGCAGGCGAAGCAAGCCGAAGACGCTTTTGCCGGTAAAGGCCGCGGCACGGCTAACCGGGATCTCGGCCCGCTTCACGGCATTCCTCTTTCGCTGAAAGACAATATCTACACCAAGGACGTCCGCACCACCGGCGGCTCGCACATCCTCCGCGATTTTGTCCCTTTGCACGACGCTGCGCTCGTCTCCGCGCTCAAGCAGGCCGGCGCCATCCTTCTCGGCAAAACGAATCTCCACGAATTCGCTTACGGTGTCACAACAGACAATCCGCATTTCGGCGCCACGCGCAACCCCTGGGACCTCGAACGCATTCCCGGGGGCTCAAGCGGTGGCTCGGCGGCAGCTCTTGCCGCTGGACTCTGCTGCGGCAGCATTGGCACAGACACGGGAGGCTCCATCCGCATTCCCGCGGCGCTCTGCGGCGTGGTGGGAATGAAGCCCGGTCTCGGTCGCGTAAAAGCCGATGGTGTCATTCCTCTTTCCATAACTCTCGACTTCGTAGGCCCGCTTGCCCGCTCTGTCGAAGACGTATCTCTGCTCCTCGAGCCCATCTTCGTGCGTGGCGAGCGTGAGAAGCCGTTCAAGTTCAGTTCCAAGTCGCGCCCGTTCACTCTGGGTATACCCAAGGAGTTCTTCTTCGACATCATCGATGAACAGGTAGAAGGCGTGTTCGAAAGCGCCCTGAAACTCTTCAAAAAGCGCGGCCACAAGTTCAAGTTTGTTTCTCTCGCGCACTTGCCCGAATCTGAGGAAGCAGGCAACCAGATCGCTTGGGCCGAGGCAACCCTCCACCACCAGCAGTCGGGCTGGTTCCCTTCGCGCGCCTCGGAATATGGCGAAGACGTCCGTCGCCGCCTCCAGATGGGCACGAAGGTTACCGCCGTCGATTATCTCCGAGGACGCGAAACCCGCGAGAAGTTCACCGCCTCGTTTCACGCCGCGCTTGAGGCAAACGACTTGGACGCGCTCGTGATACCCACGACACCGATTGCCGCGCCGCGCATCGGAGAAGAATCTGTCGCGATCCGTGGCACCATGCACCTTACCCGCACTCTGCTTTTGCGATTAAACCGTCCCGCGAACCTGGCGGGTGTCCCTTCGATTAGCGTGCCCTGCGGCCTGACGCAACAGGGCCTGCCCGTCGGCTTGCAGTTTATGGCCGGCTGGACCGACGAGCCGCTCCTCTTGGAACTTGCTCACGCTTTTGAACGCGAATGCCCGCTGACAGCGCGACCGGAGTTGTACTGACACCTCTTCAACTCAGGTCAGTTCGGATCGGCAATTCGCAGGCAGCGCACCGCGACAAGTCATCACCCAGTTTCCAATCAGATATCCGAGTGTGCCCGTCGTGAGCCCGGCAAAGACATCCGCGGTGTAGTGATACCGCCCCCAAACCGTCGACACGCACATGAGCAGGAACACCGGCAGCATCGTCCAGAAAAGCCACCGTCTGAATCGCCACGCCCCCCACAGCGCGGCTACGGCGCCCGCCACGTGTTCCGACGGAAACGCTGCGCCGCGCACGCGTCCGAAATGTTCGATGACATTGACTGTTGCCGTGATCGGTCCGCCCGCCAGCGGCGCTTTCCACGAACCCGCCATCGCATACCACGGACTTTCCACTGGGAAAAACATGGCAATGAAATAGCCGATCATATAACCCGCCAACGAGTAGGTCATCACCGACCAGTACGCCCGCCATTCGCGCCGGAAATACAGAATGCCGCCAACGATCAGCAAATACGTGAAGTAGGACAGGTACACCAGCTGCATGAATTCATTCCGCGCTGGTGTGGCAAATTGCTCCAGCCAGATCGAAGGATGCACGCCGGTCAACCAGTGATCGAACGCGATCAGCTGCGCGTCTTGCCAATGCGGCGTCACAAGCGTCATCAGATGCGCAAGTTCTTCGAAGCAGAGCAGGAAGAGCAGATGCGGATACCAGTAACGCCAGAAATGCCACCACCCGGTACTGAATTCCATTCTCGCCGGGTCGTGTGCGTCTGCGCGAGCTTGGACGAGCGCAAGTGAAAGGATCACGCCGCCCACCAAGAACTGAGTGGCCACCAACCGGTACGGGTGGGTCAGGTTCGCGGCAAAGATAAGGAACAAGCAACTCGTCGCGCCCAGATAGCCAAGCGCCAGCCATTCGAATGCTCCGCAGGCCGCCCAAGCTTCCGCCAAGACTTCTCGAACCGGCTGCCACACTGCAAACTCTCCCGCTTCCCCGACGGGCAACGGTGCAACCTGTTCCTCGTCTCCCGGCCGCACCCAGGTCGAACTGAAGCGTTGCCTCTTCCATTCTGATGATTTTCTGGAGTTCATGCTTGCCCCTCGACGGAATGAATTTCCGGACTGCAATGGGGATTCGAATGTGCCTCAAGCTTTTTCTCTTGATGCCAATGCCAGATCGGCCAATCTCGCTGGTTAGCGATCGTGGCAAGATCTCGGCCGGGATTCACCGCATGCCCGCGCCCCACCGCGCAAAGAAAATCGCGATCCAGCGCTGTATTGCCATACCCATGACTTTGTGAAGGATTCCATTGCTGCTCTTGTGCCCATGACGCGATCGCCCGCGCTTTCGCCGCCCCGTACAACGCTTCCCCGGCCAACCGCCCGGTCCAGTAGCCCCGTGATTCCGCAAGTTGCGTCGCGATCACGTGGACTCGGACCGTCACGCCGCGTGCCTCCAGCTCGCACTCCAGGGCCCCCGCCGCCATTCGCGCCAGCGGCTCCAGCGTTCCTGTGACGACAGCAATCTCGTGAGACTGATAAGCGTGCCACGCCACCCGCGCGATTCCCTCTTCGAAAAATGTCACAGAATCAAGGTGCTCGAAGACAAGATCGGTGTTCAGTCCGGCGAGATACCGTTTGTTTGCGTGCTGCACCGCCAGCAGGCCGCCCGGCAACAGCCAGAGCGCTTCCATCGCCCAGCGCAGATAATTCGAATACGGAATCGCACTGCTTCCCCGCAGTGACGCGAGAAATCTCCGCTCCAGCGAAGGCTCGGGAAGCAGCGTGCCGTCCAAATCGAAAAATGCCGCGATTTTTTCCCTCATGCGGCATCTCCCTGGGGACTCGCCGCTACCCGCTTGCGCGGCAGCTTGCCGCGGAAGTACCTCCACCCCTCCAGAAAAACCGGCAGCCCACGGATGACGCAACAAACCGCTGTGGCCCAGGCCAGCGACTGCGCTCCGGCGCGAATCGCCATCTGCAGATTCAGCGCGACCGGCGATAACAGTGCTACCGGACCGCGTGTTAGCGCCAGCTCCAGCCCCAGATAGCAGAAGCACGCACACTTCATCGTCGCGTACAGCCCTCGGCTCCATCGCGACGCCACCAAGGCGCGACTCCATGGGTTGCGCAACATCGCGTTCATTCCCCAGCCGGAATGGCCCGCTTTGAACGCCAGGCTCCGCAGAAAATCGGTCGCCGCACCCCGCGCGAAAAACAGCATGGGCAGCCACAACGACACCATCCCCACCACGCAAAATACGTGAAGTACATGTTCTCGATCATCCGGTCGCCAAGTATGTCGATCTGTGCGCCTTCCGGCGTCGCCAGCTTTTTCTTCCGCGCAACGTGGCCGCCAAGCGCGTCCAGCAGGATGGCCGTCACCGTTAATCCCACCGCCAACAGGTTCAGCCACGCGCTCCGCCCAAACAGCCCCACCGCCGCGAAGCCTACCCCCACGCGAAGCAGCGTGATCTTGTTGGGAGTCCAAATCATCGGAGTGCTCATCCCATCGGTAGAAAAGCACGCCCCGGGCCACCGGAACTCTTTCCAACCCGCTCTTTTTGAGCAAGATAGCCGAATTACCCAAGAACTTCCCCGCCAGCCAAATGTTGCAGTTGTCTGCCCTGCCTGCATTTTGTTGCACTTCCCTCCCCGTCACGTCTAATCCAAAAGTGCCGTGCCCGCTGTAACTTGCCGCTGCTCGCGCTAATCAGAAGAAGGCGGGGCCACGCACAAGGCGAAATCCGTTTTGTGCGAGAATAGAGATTCTAGGACACCTTCGAATGACCACTGATGTCACTCTGGCGGGCGCATTCCTTGCGGGACTTATCTCGTTCCTCTCCCCCTGCGTTCTGCCCCTCGTCCCGGGCTACATCTCCATGCTCTCCGGCATAGGCATGGAGCAACTCCGTCAGGGCCAGCAACCTAAGGGCGGATTGTTCTCCTCAGCCTTGGCCTTCGTCGTAGGGTTTTCCGTGGTGTTTATCGGGTTCGGCGCGTCCGCCAGTGCGGTGGGTGGTTTTCTGCGACAGAATCGTGCACTTCTCGCCCCCGTTGCCGGTGTCCTGATTTTGCTTTTCGGCCTTCATCTCCTCGGCGGCCTGATTCGCATGAACTTGCGTGCCGGGTATATCCTCGGCGGAATTCTCGTGGCGCTCGGCATCGCGTCACTGGCCGTCCACCATCCTCTGTTTCTCGGCCTGGGCCCCTCCCACTTCTTTTCTTTGTCGATCATCGGCTTCTTCGGCCCGCAACTGGCACGCTGGCTGAATCAAGACGTTCGCCTGCGAAACACCGACACCAAAAAGCCCGGAATCCTCAGCGGTTTCCTCCTCGGTTTTGCGTTTGCTTTCGGGTGGACACCCTGCATCGGCCCGATTCTGGCTACCGTCCTGGCTCTCGCGGCAGCGAGCGATACCGTAGCTCGCGGTGTCCTGCTTCTTGCCGTCTATTCGATGGGCCTGGCCGTGCCGTTTTTGCTGACGGCCTTGGGCCTGGGGCAGTTCCTTCGCTTCTACAAGAATTTCCGCAAGTATCTTCACACGGTGGAACTGCTCAGCGGCGCATTGCTGTTGTTCATCGGTGGCCTCGTCTTCTTCAACAAGCTGACGTGGCTCTCCGGAAAGCTCACGTTCTTGAATCGTTTTTCGATGTAACTTCTGTCCGAGGTTGGTTAAGCGCTCATGAAAAAGATCGCAATCATTCTTGCCACCGTGGCCGTCATGATCGGACTGATGTTTTACGCGGACCACGTCACGCGCAAATCATCCCAGAAAGTCGGGGCTACGGCCATGTCCGGTGACGGTAAACCCGCGCCCAGCCTCGAGCTCAAGGACCTTGATGGGAAAGATGTCTCCCTCAGCGATCTCAGGGGCAAAGTGGTGTTCGTCAATTTTTGGGCCACCTGGTGCGGGCCCTGCCAGGATGAAATCCCCTTGCTGATTGATCTGCAGAATCAATATGCCTCGAAAGGATTCACGGTCCTCGGCATCGCTATGGATGAGGAAGGGAAGAGCGTCGTCGCGCCTTTCGTGGCCAAGGAACTCTACGACGTCAAGGGTCAGAAGGAGCACATCAACTATCCCATCCTCCTGGGCACGGATGAGGCCAGCGACAAATTCGGTGGTATCCTCGGATACCCTACGAGCTTCTTGATTTCGCGCAAAGGCACCCAGCTAATGAAGTTCCAGGGTCCGCCCGATCTTGAGGTTATTACTCGAGCCATCGAATCGCCCAACAATTGAGAACATCATGTTGACCGAACACGATTTCCAGAAAAAGGCCGATGCTGCATTCGAGGACCTGAGGCGCCGCCTCTTGCGGCTTGGCGATGAACACGCGTTCGATGTCGAAGGCGAAAGCGGCAAGCTCGAAGTCATCTTCGAAGAGCCGGAGGCCGCAAAATTCGTAATCTCTCCCAACACACCGATTCGTGAAATCTGGATCTCGGCGCTCTCCACCAGCTTCAAGCTGGCTTGGTCGGAATCACGCAATGCTTTCGTCCATGAAAAGAGCGGCGAAGATCTCCTTCAGGTGATGAGCCGGGTTGTGTCGCAACAACTCGGCGAACAGGTGACTGTGTGAAACCCTTTTTTGCCAAACTCCTCAGCCTCGCAGCCGCTGGTATCCTGATTCTCGCGCCAGTAGCTGACTCGCAATCCGTCTCGGGTAAAGACGTTCTGACCCCCACTGCCTATGCTTCCTTTGATCCCGTCGCGCGCGGAATGGATCTCAATGTTGCGGTGGTGCTCAAAATCAAGCCGGGCTTCCACGTCAACGCCCGTAAGGTGACCGCGGAGTACCTGATCCCCACCGATCTGCGCCTCGGCGTTCCCCCGGGATTCAAGCTTACTGACGTGATTTACCCGGAAGGAACCTTGCAGACCTTCGCCTTTTCGAAAAATACGCAGCTCAACGTCTATACCGATAGCGTGGCGATTCGTCTGCCGTTCCTCGTCCTCGCCAGTGCCCCGCTCGGCCCGCAGCACATTCCCATGAAACTGCGCTATCAGGCCTGCAGCACCGAGATTTGTCTCCCGCCCGTGACCAAAGATGTGGATTTGACGGTAAACGTTGTGGCGAATCGCTCCGGGGTGAAAGCAGCCAACCCGGAAGTCTTCTCCAAGAAGTGAACTAACCGTCAGTTTTGGTTGAAGTGGGATAACGCCGCACGCAGGCGCCGCACTACGCGCCCTTGTCCGAGCACCACCATCGTGTCAAACAGCGGCGGAGCCACGGCCTGGCCTACAATCGCCACGCGCGTCGCATTGATCAGCAGGCCCGCCTTCACTGAGGCGTCTTCCGCCACTTTCCGCGACGCATGATCGCACGCGTCGTGATTCCATTCCGTGAGCGTTTCCAGGGCATCCGCGAGTGTCTTGAGTAACTGCGGCACCTTCTCGTCTTTCCAGAATTTCGCCCTGGCGGCGGGATCGAGCGGGAAATCATCGCTGAAAAACGCCCGCGACCATGACGAAAAATCCGGCAGCAGCCGAATGCGCGGCCGCAATAGATCCACGGTCTTTGAAAACCATTCGTGCCCCGTTCCGCTGGCCCACTCCTCTTTCCATAGCCCGTCCTGCTTCAATTGCGCTTCCACTTCCGGCAGCAAATCCTCAATCGGCAGTTTCTGCAGATACTGCGTATTGAACCACTCGAGTTTGGCGCGATCGAACACGCCGTTCGTCCGGCTCACCCCTTCCAGCGAAAACTTCTCGAGCAGGTCTTTCGTTCGCAGATACTCCTCGTCGCCGCCCGGCGCCCAACCCAGCAGCGCCAGGAAATTTCGGAACGCTTCGGGCAGGAATCCTTCGCGACGGTACATGTTCACGTCGGTAGCGCCATGGCGCTTGGACAACCGCGATTTGTCCGGACCCAGGATTAGCGGCACATGCGCGAACACCGGTGGCTCAACGCCCAGCGCCCGGTACAACAGCACCTGCTTAGGCGTATTCGAAATGTGATCGGCCCCGCGAATCACGTGCGTGATGCGCATATCAATGTCGTCAACCACCACGCTCATCTGATACATGGCCTGGCCAAAATTCTCGATATCCGTGCCCGAACGCAGCAGCACGAAATCCTCAATTTCATCATTCGCGAATTCGCGCTCGCCAAACACCGCATCATAGAATTTGGTCACGCCACCAACAGGCACGCGGAAGCGTACCGCCGGCTTCGTATCGGGCGCAGAAGGTTTCCCTTCACGGCAGGAACAACGCACCACGCGGCGCACTTTCGTCGCTTCCGCCCCTTCCTCCGCATGATCACCGCCCACGTACCGCTCCGGTGGACAGTAGCAGAGAAACGCAGACCCACTCGCCAGCAACTTCTTGCCCGCCTCCTGATAGAGCCGGGTACGCTGCGACTGGTAGTACGGCCCTTCGTCCCAGTCCACTCCCAGCCACTTCAGGCCATCTATAATTCCGGAGACCAGTTCCGGCTTGTTGCGTTCGGCGTCCGTATCCTCTATCCGCAGAATGAACATCCCGTGATTCTTTCGCGCGAACAGCCAGTTAAACAGCGCGGTGCGCGCGCCTCCGACGTGCAGGTAGCCCGTCGGCGAAGGGGCAAAGCGGACGCGGACTTTCCCTTGTGATTGGATTGCTTCGCTCATAGTGGCTTCTCGTGAGTAACTGTGAAAACTTCAGTGTAGCGGATGGGGCCTCGATCCGTCCAACCACCGCTTCAATCGTAAAACTCAGGTTACTGGACGGTGCGCAGCAGGAAGGCTGTGCCAGACTCGAGTTTCATGTCGTCTTTGGCGAATTCCAGAGTAATCACGCCAATCGGGTCGGTCCGGCCGTTGTGCGCGATCTTCACGTTCTTCAAATCGTACACGCCGCACGCATCCGCTGAGAATACCCAGGTCGCCTGCAGCCGATCCCCTCCCGGTCCCGGCCCATCGCAGCCCAACGCTTCATTTGCGCCGAGATGCACCAGCACGCCCCCGATCACTCCCTTGCCGACGGCCTGCTTCTGGCGGTTTCTGACTTTTCCGCCGTCGCCAAAACGCGTGTCGCCCCCGATTTGCACCGTGGTTCCCCAACCCGCGGGCGTGCCGGCATCCGCGCCCGTCAACGGCAGCTGCGCGTTGCGCACAGTCTGGAAACTCGCTATGGCTCGCACGCTCGTCGTGATCGCCGACCTCTGGTCCTTTTCTTCCAGTTGATCGAATTTGAATGAGACGCTCACCGGCCCCTCACCGCTCTTGTTCACCGAGACCACCGTCGCGAACACCTCCGCTCGAAGCGCCACTTTCTGCTTTCCCGGCAGCGGCACCTCCTGTGTCACACGCGCTTCAATCCTCTGTTGAGCGTGCGCCGAGCTCAGTTCGAACGCCCCATCCAGGTGAACCGGAATGACCGTTCCCGGCGGAATGTGCGGCACTTTTTCGACCGGCGCAGGTCCGGCCCACAACACTAGTTGGCCCGCCGTAACCAGCAAAAGCGCCCCGGCTAGTCCAAAAACGCGTTTACCCTCGGCTTGTTTTCCGCCAGTCTTCCCGCGGTTTGACGCACAATTGAAATCTCTCATCGGGCCTCCGTCGCCTTTAGGCAAGTTACCCTGACCCTCCGCCCGCGAGCAAGTCCCCGATCTGGTCCGCGTCCGCGCCGGGTCCCACCACCACCCCTGCTACCTTTTTCGCCACCAGTACCCCCGTAAGATTGCGCCAGCTTTTTTCCCTACCTCATAATCGGAAATGATTCAGTTCGCCGGGGTTGGGTGCCTCGATGTGCATGTCTAAGTGTGCTTCAGGCGCGGGCATGCTTTTTGTGCCCCGTGGGGAACGCTCAAATCCATGCATCCTTGCTGCGGCATGGCTTGATTAAGGGAGAGTCCCAGTCTCTTCGATGGTTCAAAGTCACATCGCCGCCGGATTCCTGCTCTCCACACTTCTGGTAGGGGTGTTCTTCGTTTATGTCTTCTCGATCAAGCGGCAGACGTACTTGCTCTTCTGGCAGGCGGCCTGGATGCTTTGCGCGCTCTACCTGCTGCCCACGGTGATTTCGGGATGGATCCGCCCGAATTCGATCCTCGGTGTCGCGGGGCTCGTGTGTCTCGCCCTTTCGGGAATCAGTTTTTTCGTCGGTGGCCAGTTCTATACGCGCAAAAATGTTCGGCTTGGCCTGGTCGTGGGCTCCGCGGTGGTCGTGGTCGTGTGGGCAGCGCTATACGCGCTCCAGATTCTTCCCGTCTCGCCGATCTTCGCCTGTGCGGCGATCTTCCTCGCGGTGAGTTACCTCTTCTGGCACGAAAGCCAGAGGCATGAAACGTTCGCCGACCTGTTTCTCGGGTTCGCTTTCTTCGCCTGGGGACTGCTGCTATCCGCCCTCGCGCTCGTGCCGCCCCTCCGCGAACGCCTCAGTGACGTCGCCGTGCCGATCTCCATGATTCCCTCCGTCTTCGTCGCCATGCTGCTCGTGGTGGCGATCTACGAAGAGGAAAAGCGCCGCGTCGAGCGCAATATGCTCGCTCTCTCCAACCTCAATCTCGCAACCTCCAGTTTCGTCGGTGGCGAAATCCAGCGCATGCTGGCTCAGGCACTCGATCGCGTCCTCGGCGTTGTGCGACTGCCTTCCGGTGCGCTCTTCCTCCATCATGGCGATCCTATGGGCCCGACCTCCATGGTTTCCGCCGGCCTGCCCGACGAATTTTGCCGCGCGGTCCAGAGTGAAGGACTCGACGATTACCTCGGCAATCTCGTCTCCCGCCTCGGTGGCCTTCTCGGTTTTCGCGATCTCCGCGACGATAATCTCACCGCCCTCGAAAAAGACGAGCCCATCCGCCGCTTCCGTGAACTGGGCTTGCGCAACGGCTTGCGCAGCATCGTCGTCATCAGTCTGCAGGCCAAGGAACAGGCATTCGGCTTGCTCCTTCTCGGCTCCCCGGACAATCGCCGCTTCACTCCCGCGGAGCTTCGCCTGTTGCTTGCGCTCGGTCATCAGATCGGTATGGCGGTCGAAAACAGTTACCTGATTCAGCAGACTGCCCGGCGCTCCGAAGAGTTGCATGTCCTCAATGAAATCGGCCGCGCCCTCAGTTCAACTCTCAACAAGGAAGATCTGCTCAGCAAAATCTGGGAAGAATTGCGCCGCTTGTTCGATGTGGACAACCTTTATCTTGCTTCGCACGATCTCGCCCGCGATCAGATCACCTTTGAATTGGAGGCTCTGAACGGTGTGCGCCAGCCGAAACGCGCCCGGCCGGCCGGCAATCACCTGACCGAATACATTTTGCGCACGCGCCAGCCTGTGCTCATCCGTGAAAACTTCGTCAACGAAATTCGCAAACTGGGCATCGAGCCCATCCGCACCGCCGGCTCGTTCTGCGGCGTTCCCTTGGTCGCTTACGATCATGCCATGGGTGCGCTCTGCCTCTTTTCCAACGAGGAACGCGCTTTCGACGAAGGGCACATGGAGATTCTTCGCGTTCTCGCTAGCGAAGCCAGTATCGCCATTGAGAACGCCCGCCTCTTCCAGGAAGAACGCACCAAAGCGCGCCATCTCAGCCTGTTGAATCTGATTTCTCGCGACGCCATTGCTACCCTCAATCCCGACGAAGTGCTGGCAAAAATTGCCGAACAGCTGGAAGTCGGCCTCACTTACGACCACATCGGAATCGCCCTGCTCGATTACACCACCCGCGAACTGATCGTCACCGCCGAGAGCGGCCGGCGTCGCGGCGCCAGCGGCCGCCGTGTCTCGCTCGACACCGGCTTGATCGGGCAGGTTGCCCGCACTGGCAAAACCGCCTCCTATCGTTCTTCGCAAAGCGTTCAGGCCAGTGCCAAACCCGTTCTGCCCGATTCCCTGACCGCCATCGCTTTGCCCATTTTTTATGGAGAACATCTCCACGGCATTCTGTATGTCGAATCGAACGAACGCATCGATATTTCCGACGAGGAATCCCTCTTACTCCACACCCTGGCGGACTTGATCGCTGGTGCTTACCACAACGCCGTGACCTTCCAGAAAGCTCAGGAGCAAGCCATTACCGACGGCCTCACCGGCGTGAAGACCCACCGCTTCTTCATGGAGGCGCTGTCGTCGGAGTGGAAGCGTTCTTCGCGCGCCGGTCGTTCCTTCGCGCTCGTGCTCATGGACCTCGACCGCTTCAAGTTCGTGAACGACTTCTATGGCCACCTCGAAGGCGACCTTGTCCTGCAGCGCGTCGGCCAGATTCTCGAAACCAACTGCCGCCGCTCCGATGTCGTGGCCCGCTATGGCGGAGACGAATTCGTCATCCTCATGCCGGAAACCACCATGGAGCAGGCGCGCCAGCTCTCCTCCAAGTTGCGCGGTTGGGTCTCTGCCGATCCTCTACTCCGCGAGAAAAATATCAGCGCCAGTTTCGGCATCGCGTCCTATCCCCTGCATGGCTCATCTCCTCAGGAACTCATCCAGGTCGCCGATGCTTCCATGTACCTCTCGAAACATCAGGGCGGCAACACCGTCTCCACCGCCGATCACGTCGACCCCAACGAAGCCAAGCGCTGGAAGCGCGACGTGCTGGAAGCCTACCTCGGCGTCACGTTAAAACGGTTGTTCGCCACCGGTCCCGAGGCCTTCGACGAAATCTACCAGAGGCTCCGCCAATTCTCTGATTCCCTGCCCGCTACCGAAGCACACGAAACCAAAAACGTCGATGGCCCCAGCGCCCTGCCGCAATCGATTCTCGATACGGTCACCTCTCTTGCCTACGCCATAGACGCCAAGGATCAATACACTCAGGGTCATTCGCAAAAGGTCTCCGCGTACGCCGCTCTGCTCGCGGAAGCCATCGGCATGAGCGATGCCGAGGTGGAAGAAATTCGCCTGGGCGCCGTGCTTCACGACGTCGGTAAAGTCGGCATCCCCGAGCAGATCCTGAACAAAAGTGGGCCGCTGAATCCTGAAGAATGGGAAACCATGAAGACCCACGTCACCTTTGGCGGGCGGCTGCTCGAACCGCTTCTGCCCCTCGCGCGCATTCGCCAGATGGTCCTCCACCATCACGAGTTCTTCGATGGCTCCGGTTATCCGGAAGCGCTCATTGGCAAGAAAATTCCGCTTGGCGCTCGTATCGTCACCATCGCCGATTCCTACGACACCATCACCAGCGATCGCAGCTACAAAAAGGGTCGCACCGCCGAACAGGCGTTGAACGAATTGGAACGCTGCGCCGGCACTCAGTTCGACCCGGAATTGGTCCAAGCCTTCGTCCGCGCCATGCGCCAGTTGCCTAATCCCATCATCGAAGTCGCTTCTCTTCTCACCCGCAACACCTAACGCCGCACCAGCGAGAAGCAAATTGCCCGGTTGGCGTTCGGTCGGCCGTCACAACGTGGCGTATCCACGGTCACTGCACTCCGTGCCCCTTAGCCTAATAGTGCACCGTCCGTCGTCCTTTCTTTTCGCTCAAAAAACTGGGGGTCTTCCTGTGAACAAGCCTTCCTCGTTCCTCACGACCTATGACGTATTGCGCCAGCATGGCGTGGACCGCCGCGATTTCCTCAAGTTTTGCGTGACCACCGCCGCAGCTTTGGGCCTCGAAGCCTCCATGGTGCCGAAGATCGTCGCCGCTATGGAGACTAAGCCCCGTATCCCCGTCATTTGGCTCCACGGCCTCGAATGCACCTGCTGCAGCGAGTCCTTCATCCGCTCGTCCCACCCGATCGCCCAAGACATCATCCTCAACATGATTTCACTGGACTATGACGACACCCTGCAGGCGGCCGCCGGCTTCCAGGTCGAACAGATTCGCAAGAAGCTGATCAAGGATCACCCGGGCGGCTATCTGCTGGCGGTCGAAGGAAATGCGCCTACCGCCGATGGTGGAGTCTATTGCACGGTCGGCGGCGAGACCTTCCTGGAGATCCTGAAAGACACCGCCGCGCACGCTAAGGCCATCGTGGCCTGGGGATCCTGCGCCTCCAACGGCTGCGTGCAGGCCGCCAGACCAAATCCCACAGGTGCCAAGCCGGTCCACCAGATCATCACCGATAAGCCCATCATCAATGTTCCCGGCTGCCCTCCCATCGCTGAAGTCATGACCGGAGTCCTCACTTACGTCCTCACATTCGACGCCCTGCCGGAGCTCGACCGCATGGGCCGGCCCAAGATGTTTTATGGCCAGCGCATTCACGACAAATGCTATCGTCGCGCCTTCTTTGATGCCGGCCAGTTTGTCGAGGCCTGGGACGACGAAGGCGCGCGCAAGGGTTGGTGCCTCTATAAGATGGGCTGCCGCGGGCCGACAACCTACAATTCCTGCTCTACCTTCAAGTGGAACAACGGCGTGTCCTTCCCCATCGGCTCCGGCCATCCCTGCATTGGCTGCAGCGAAGCGGGCTTCTGGGATAACGGACCGTTCTACCAGCGCCTTTCGAATGTGGTCGTGCCGGGCATCGACGCCACGCCGGATAAGATCGGCGCCATCCTGGGTGCCGCTGCCGTTGTCGGCGTAGGCGCTCATCTCGTGTCCACCGTAGTCAACAAGAACGCAAAGATCATCCGCGGCGCCGACACACCGCCGGCCGACGCAAAAGGCGAATAGGAGTCCACCATGACGACTCGCGTGGTAGTCGATCCGGTGACCCGCATTGAGGGACACCTCCGCATCGAAGCAATGCTGAACGAGAGCGGGCATGTCGGTGACGCCATGTCCTCCGGAACCATGTGGCGCGGGCTCGAGGTTATCCTCCAGGGCCGCGACCCGCGTGACGCTTGGGCTTTCTGCGAGCGCATCTGCGGTGTCTGCACCACTGTGCACGCGCTGGCCTCGGTGCGCAGCGTCGAGAATGCTCTCGGCATCTCCATCCCCAAAAACGCTGAGATCATTCGCAACATCCTGTTTCTCACCCAAATGGTCCAGGACCACGTCATCCACTTCTACCACTTGCACGCCCTCGACTGGGTCGATATCGTCTCCGCCTTGAACGCCGACCCCGACAAAACGGCTGCTCTGGCGCAAAAAATCTCCCCCACCGCCGAAAAATCCAGTGCCGGGTATTTCCGCGATATCGCCACCACGCTTAAGAAATACGTCGACTCTGGCCAGCTCGGCCTTTTCGACAACGCCTATTGGGGTCACCCGGCCTACAAGCTTCCTCCGGAAGCGAACCTGATGGCCGTGGCCCACTATCTCGAAGCATTGAAGTGGCAAAAGGACATCATCAAGATTCACACTGTCTTCGGCGGAAAGAATCCTCATCCCAACTACCTTGTCGGCGGCATGGCGTGTGCCATCGCTTTGCAAAGCGACAGTGCCATCAACATTGAACGGCTCAACCTGGTGAAGGACCTCATTGCCCAGGCAAAACAGTTCGTCGATACCATCTACATCCCTGACTTGCTGGCCGTAGCCTCCTTCTATCCGGAGTGGACGCTGATCGGCGGCGGCCTGGGCAACTACATGGCCTACGGGGATGTTCCGCAGAACGGCATCTCGGACGTCGCCAGTTTCAAAATGCCACGCGGTATCATTCTCAACAAGAATCTTGCTGAGGTTCTTCCTGTCGATCCGGCCGATGCCGGCCAGATTCAGGAACAGATTGCCCATTCCTGGTACGAATATTCGGCCGGGAAAGAATCCCTCCATCCTTGGGAAGGCGAGACCAAGCCGAAATATACTGGCCCGAAACCGCCCTTCACTCAGCTCGACGAGAACGCCAAATACTCCTGGCTTAAGGCCCCGCGCTGGAAGGGCAACGCTATGGAAGTCGGCCCGCTTTCCCGCATGCTTGTCGGCTTCGCCAGCGGCCGTCACGACTACCAGGAAGTCGTCACCGCTGCGCTTGGCGCTTTGAAAGTGCCGGCAACGGCCCTCTTTTCCACCCTTGGCCGCACCGCCGCCCGCGGGCTCGAAACGCAACTGTGCGTGAACTGGTTGCAGCAGGAATACGATCGCTTGATCGCCAACCTGAAAACCGGCGACACCTACACCGCAAACAACGTGAAGTGGGAACCATCGAGTTGGCCCGCGGATGCCAAAGGTTACGGCTTCACCGAGGCTCCGCGTGGCGCGTTATGCCATTGGATCCACATCAACAATCAGAAGATTGCCAATTATCAGATCGTGGTGCCTTCCACCTGGAACGCTTCACCGAAAGATGGCAAGGGCCAGCACGGCGCTTATGAATCCGCGCTCCTCGGCACGCCTATGGCAGACCCCAAGCGCCCTCTGGAAATTCTCCGCACTATCCATTCTTTCGATCCGTGTCTCGCGTGTGCGTCCCACGTGATTGGCAAGAACGGCGAAACCCTCGCGGAAGTCCTGGTTCGCGTGTAGGAGGCAGTATGGCCAAAGTCATCGAACCATTTGATCCCAAAGACGTGGCAGCTCGGCCCGAGCACTACTTCCGCCGCGCCTACGTTTGGGAACTGCCCGTGCGCATCACTCACTGGATCACTGCCGTCTGCGTCACCACTCTGTTTCTTACCGGTTTGTACATCGGTTCGCCGGTTCTCACTTCCAGCGGTGAGCCGGCGAACCACTTCCTTATGGGCAGGATTCGCCAGATCCACTTTGCCGCCGCGCTGATCTTTCTCATCAGCTTCCTCTTGCGCATTTACTGGTTCTGGGCCGGCAACAACTACGCCCGCTCCGGCTTCCCAATGGTTTGGAAAAAATCCTGGTGGGCCGACCTCTTCCGACAGACGCGCGATTACCTCCGCCTGCAACGCGGCCACGTGCACCTTGGCCATAATGCCCTCGGCGGCTCCGCCTACACCTTTTTTGTCATCTTCCTGGGATGGGTGCAGATCTTCACCGGCCTCGCCCTTTATTCGGAGACCAATCCTAATGGCTTGCTCAACAAATTCTTCGGCTGGGTAATCCCGCTCCTCGGCAATTCCTACAACACCCACAAGATTCATCACCTGGTGGCGTGGGCATTTCCGATTTTCGCCTTGCTGCACATCTATATCGTCACCTACGACTCCACCCAGTATGGCAATGGCCTGATCACCTCGATCATTTCCGGTTACAAATTCTATCGCCGCGGAGACATTCGCAACGATGAATGGATTTCTTGATTCTTTCACCGACGACAAGCGCGCACCCATCCTTGTGCTCGGCTTGGGCAACATGCTGCTCAGCGACGACGGCGTCGGTCCCGCTCTGCTGAATCAGCTTGCGGATTACGACGCGCGTTGGAAGGATCAGGTGGAATTCGTCGACGGCGGCACGCAGGGATTGGCTCTCCTTGGCCATCTCAGCGGCCGCCGCGCGCTCATCATTGTCGACGCACTGAAACGCGGTGCAGCGCCGGGCACGATCCATCGCCTCACGCTGCCCGAATTGCGTGAAGTTTCTCCGCGTCGCGCCAGTTCCGGCCACGAAAGCAATGCCGGAGAACTTCTCGCCGCCGCTCAACTTCTCGATGAGCTTCCCGATCGCTTGTTTGTTGTGGGTGTGGAACCGGAAAAAATTGCTACCGGGATCGGCCTCTCCGAAAGCGTTCAACGGGCGCTTCCGTGCGCCTCCGATCAGGTCAGTTGCCTTCTCGCCGAACTGGCGGATTAATAGATCAGCTGAAATATGTTGCTGTAGTCGTCTGTCCAGAGCCGCGCCTCGGCTTGCGGCATCGCGGGCGGAGGGCTGGGCAACAAACCCGGCACTTGTAGCGCCTCCGGCCGCTTCGCCAGAAACACCCACAAGCTCTCCAGGAACGGGTAACTGCCCTGCGAGAAATGCACCAGTGTGTACGCGTTTTCGTACTCGCGAATTCCCTCGATCACTGGCAAAAGATTGATGTGCCGGCTGCTCAAATGCACCGCAATAATCGAATTGTCGTCGCGTGAGTGTTTCGCGTAGACGCTGAACGCCTCTTTCGTCAGCAAGTGAACCGGAACCGCATCGCCCGTGAATGCATCCAGAACCAGCACGTCGAATTTTGGCCCTTCGCCAGCAGCGGCTTCCTGCTCCAATAGCAGGCGTGCGTCTCCCAGTTTCATCTCCACGTTGGCCGCGGAGTCGCGCACGTACGTAAACACGGGGCGCGGACCTTGCGACAGCTCCACCACCTGCGGATTGATTTCGTAATAGCGGAATTCATCTCCGCGACGCCCATATGCCGCCAGCGTACCCACCCCCAATCCCACAATCCCTACCCGCAAGCTGCCGTCCACAGAATTCCGCTTTGGATGATTGTTCAGCAGCAGTCCAATCCCGGAGTCCGGCCCGTAATACACCATTGGTAGACGATCGTTCGGCGCATTGAGCTGCGCGCCATGCATCGTGTGCGCGTGAAACAACGCCTTGCCGCCCTGTGCCAGCTCGAAGATCCGTAGAGCGCCATAGAAGTTTCGCTCGCCGAGCACTAGCCCTGGTTCAGGTCTCGCACTCTGATAAAGCGCCAGTGCCCCCATTACCAACAGCGCCCCAGCGATCGGCTGTACGAATCGGAACCCTCTTCCAGCCGGCGTCTTCCCTCTCGATTGGATATACGCTCCCACCAGCAGCAACGCGCCGCCTACCAGCAGCCATGCATACAGTTGCGTTTCCTGCATTAGCCTGCTGAAGCCGGGAATCCACTCGCCAAGGGCCACAAAAAGCAGAACCGCGCCGATGATCGTCGCGCACGGTAACCAGAAATTCTGAACGTACAACCACGAACTTTGGTCCAGAGCCACACACGCCAGCAACAACACGCCGCACGCGCCCAGTGACACTTGAAACTCTGTGAAGAATCGGAATAGCTGCGGCGCCACAATCGCCACAAACAGCCCGCCCAACGCGCCCCCGGCGGATACGGCTAGATAGAATCCCGTCAGGTGCGTTACTCCAGGTTTCAGCCGTACCAATTCGCCATGGCAGATCATGCAAGCCACAAACAGCAGCAGCGGCATCGTGATGATTTGTGCCGTGCGTTCTGCGTAGACCATCGCCGCACACAGCACAAATACACCCGCCGCAAACAATGGATGGAAAATCTCCCGCCGGTACCATCGCGGATGATCGAAACACAGAATGAAACTCAACAGGTACAGCGCCAGTGGCACCACCCAAAGCAGTGGCAGCGAAATCACTTCCTGGCACAACTGGTTTGTCGTTGCCATCAACAGCGCGGAAGCGCAAGCCGCCAGCAAAAACCAAAGAACAACGGACAAAGTCGAAATCGGCGCGTCCTTCGACTCACTTCCAAGTAGCGGCGCATCCTCGGCGGCGCTTCCCCTCATAAATCTCCAGGCGCACCAGCCGCAACCTCCGCAAAACAGCCCGAAAAGCACAGACCAGAGCGCCCCCTGCACGCACAGCCGCAGCATCGGCTCAAACAGAAACGGAAACGACACCAGCCCCAACAGCGATCCAAGATTCGAAACCGAATAGAGCCGGTACGTCTCCGCCCCAGCGCCTTGCCGCCAAAACCATCGCTGCAACAGCGGCCCCGTCGTCGAAAGCACGAAGAACGGCAAGCCCGTCGTCAGCAACGTAATCACGATAACGTCGCGCACCGGGTGCGCCGTGCTCGAAGGCTTCCACGCCGCGCTCGGCGTCACGGCTGAAGGCCAATAGAACGACAGCAGCACCACGCTGACCAGCGCAACCGTCAGCACCGTCACGTGTAGCCGCACCTGCCCGTGCTGCGACAGCCGCTCCGCAACAAGGTGCGAATACACGTAACCGGCAAGTAGCAGCAGCTGGAACACCAGCAGACTGGTCGTCCACACCGCTGCCGATCCCCCAAACCACGGAAGGATGTATTTGCTGATGATGAGTTGCACCTGGAACAGCAGAAACGCGCTCAGAAACATCGTCCCGGCAAAAATCCATGCCACGGCGCGAGTCGGGTTGTCTCTGATTGCCGGCATATTTACGGCCTGTCGCGACACAGTGGTCCCCACACGGTTGCATACGCAGTGTCCCACGGCCGGCTGTATCGCCAAAGTTCACAAATCACAGGTGTACATCTCCGCTCGCAAATCAAACGGAAGGAATTTCGGTCAACCAAACTCCATTCCCTCTGCCGCTGGTTCGACCCTGACGGAGTTGGTCTGCTAAAGTGAACTGACAATTCCTTACAGATTGGGGATACGCTCATGCAGACTGCGTCGGTGAAATGGGTTGGTGAACAGCGGTTCTTAGCCACAAGCCCTTCCGGCCACACCTTGAAAATGGACTCCGACCGCCAGTCCAACACGGGACCTGGCGCGATGGAAATGCTTTTGATGGCGCTCGGCAGCTGCACCGCTACGGATGTGGTCATCATCCTCGAGAAAAAGCGCCAAAAGCTGCAATCTCTGGACGTGATCTGCTCCGGCGAGCGCGCCCCGGACCCGCCGACGGTGTGGGTGAAGCTGGACGTCTTGTTTCGTCTGCGAGGCGAAATCGAGGAAGGCGCGCTGAAGCATGCCATCGAACTGACCAAGGAAAAATATTGCTCCGTCGCCGCCATGCTGCGCAAAACCGCTGAAATTTCCTGGCGCTACGAACTGCTGCCCGCGGAATGATCTTCGTCTACCCTTGTCTCCACAGAAGCGCATCGCATACAATCGTCGTTTGGCTCTGTGGTGTCGCTCGAATCAAGGAGAATCATGACTCGTTGCGTCAAAGCGAAAATTACAGGTGTCGCGGGTTACGTGCCACCACGCGTCCTCACCAACGCTGACCTGGAAAAAATGGTCGACACAACCGACGACTGGATCATGGAGCGTGTGGGCATCCGGGAACGTCATCTCGCTGATAAGGGCGTCGCCGCCAGCGATCTGGCCGTTGCCGCCGTCAAGTGCCTCCAATCCAGGCACCCTTTCGATCTTCAGGAAGTGGATCTCATCGTCGTCGGAACCGTCACCCCGGACATGATGTACCCCTCCACCGCCTGCCTCGTGCAGCACAAGTTGGGAATCGCCAACACCTGGGGCTTCGATGTTTCCGCTGGCTGTTCCGGCTTTCTTTACTCACTCAACGTCGGCACGAAATTTGTCGAATCCGGAAAATACAAGAAGGTCCTCGTCATCGGCTCGGATGTGAATTCCTCCATGACCGACTTTACCGACCGCGCCGTCTGCATCATCTTTGGCGATGGCGCGGGCGCTGTAATGCTCGAACCCGCGGGGGACGGCGAGCCCGGCATCATCGACCACGTCGCTCAAATCGAGGGCATGGGTGGCCAGTTTCTCTACATGCCAGGCGGCGGCAGTTTGAATCCCGCCTCGCACGAAACCATCGACAAAAAAATGCACTATATCCACCAGGACGGAAAAAACGTGTTCAAGTACGCCGTCAAGAAGATGGCGGAAATGACCGAGCGCGTCCTCGAAAAGAACGGCTTGACCGGCAAGGATATCGATTGCTTCATCGCGCATCAGGCCAACCGCAGAATCATCACTGCCACCGCGGAACGCCTGGGCATGCCGCTCGACAAAGTCATCGTCAATATCGATCGTTTCGGAAACACCACGGCCGGCACCATTCCTCTGGCCATGGAAACGGCTCTCCAGGAAAAGAAATTGAAGAAGGGCGACTTGGTCCTGATCGCTGCCGTGGGCGCCGGCTTTACTTCTGGCGCAACTCTGGTGCGTTGGGCTTACTAGACGCTTTCTGCGAACGGAAAAACAGACGGGTGCCGAAGCGCTCGTCTGTTTCCCTTTGCACGAGAAACCTGATCAGTTGGGGATGACCAGTTGCTGGCCCACCTTGATATTGTTCGGATCAGACAGCTTGTCGCGGTTCGCTTCGAAGATCTTCATATAGTCGTTCGCGTTACCGTAAAAATGCTTGGCAATCTTCGATAACGAATCGCCTGCCGCCACCGTGTAGGTCTGGTCCTTAGGAGCAAGCGACGGATCAACCGTCAGATTCAACGTCAAATCGCTGTAGCTCGCATCGACCAGCTTGGCCTGGTCCCAGATTCTATTCTTGATGGCCTCCGTACCGGCAGCCCCTTCGATATAAAGTTTGTTGTCTTGGATGTGCACGTGGGTTAGGCGGATTCCCGACTGGTTAATCGCATTCAACACGGACCCATACTTGAGTTTTAGTTGCTCCAGATCTGCCATGGGATCTTCCTCTTTCTGGACGGTATCGGGCGGGCCATAAGCATAGCACCGCGAGTTCCCGCGGCAAGTAACAAATTCCATCAACCTATTCGGGGAGCAGTTCGAGCTTCGGCCTACACGCCAGCAGCAACAGCGCGCCCACCGCGTAGAACGGCGCCGAGATCTTCCAGGCCACTCCAAGCATGCGGAGCGCAAAACCAAATACAACGATGGACTCACAGCAAACGATACACAGCGTCAGTCCACCCTTCCAGATTTCCGCTGCACTTTTGTCATCGGGATGCGATCTTAGCCGCTCCTCTGCGGGCGCCACACGCCTGGCGTAAAAAAACAGAATTAAACCCACTATCGCAAGGGACCACAACGCCAAGGCGACCACGATCACCAACGGTGATTCCAGATGTCGTTTGGGGGCAACCTGAAATGGGATCCAAACGTAGAACGCAATAGTGAAAAGAAAAACGATGTGGAGAACCCTCATGTACTTTAGGGCGGTTTGTGCGGCGTTCACGGGCCAGTGCGCTCCGTCGGAGATTTGCACGTCAATGCCGCTATTCTTCGCGAACAATCGCAGGAATGCAATTCAACTGTTGGGGATTTATGCCGTAGAAGAAACTCAGCAGGAACGCATCGAGGCCGCTTGCGCCAGGTTCGCTTCCAGGCGCCGCTCCACCAGCACCGCCGCATACCGCGCGCAGAGCATTCGCTCTTGCTCGCTCCACGTCGTCAGCGCCGGCAACACCTGCCCGAACACATCTGCAATCTTGCCGACAACCTTGTAATACACGCCGACGGAGCCGAGGCCGCCTTGTGCGCCTTTCAGCTCAGGTGTGAGCTCCAGCAGGCTGGCCAACTTCCCGAAGTCGGATCCCTGCAGCTCCGTCTCAGGAATGTGAACTGCCTCAAACACCGCGCTCGACACGGGCTGAGATGCAACACCAGAGAGCACAGCTCGCCAGTAGTACAGCGCGAATTGCGCCAGGGCCACGACCGATATCGCAAATAGCATGGCGGCGAACATCCCTCAGCCTCCACGAGAAGAATGCGCTTCCCTACCGCAAAGCCCAATAGCTCGACGGTACCAGGCCAATAGCCTACGAAGGTATAGCCATTCTCAAACGAAGGAGACAGCCTCCCGGGCTTGCCTAAACGAGCTGCCTGACCTATGCTACTTCCCAGCTATGGTGGTAACTTAATGAAACGATTGGTCTTATTCGTGGTTCTTTGTGGTGGACCGACCTGCCTTGCGCTCCCCGTATGCCTGAATTCGCAACAACCGGCCGCCGCGGACGCCTCTGCCGCCATCCGAGCTGTCCTCTCAGACCAGCAAGCCGCCTGGAATCGCCGCGACGTTACTGCCTTCATGAAAGGTTACTGGAATTCGCCGGACCTAACCTTCGCCGGCACCAGCGGTATCACCCGCGGGTGGGAACCGGTAATGGCGCGTTATCGCAAGAACTACCCTGATTCCGCCGCCATGGGTCACCTCAATTTCTCCGACATCGAGGTCCGCCCGCTAGGTAATGGCGCTGCTTTCGTTCTGGGGCACTGGCATTTGAAGCGCGCCAACGACCAGCCCGGAGGAGTTTTCACGCTCGTATTTCAGCGCTTCCCCGAGGGCTGGTTCATCGTCCACGATCACACCAGTGCCGACGCCAAGCCCTGATTAAGACCACGGCAAGTCGGATCTCTCGGAAGGGCGCCACCGCAAGGCTTTCATCAGATTCCTAGACAGCGCCAAGAACCCGTATGGTTACTGAAGGAGGTAAAGGTTTCTCGTGTGCTTCGGCTTCCTCTTATTTTTCTCATCGCTGGCATGGCGCGAACGCTCGCTTAGCCTCACACTGTTCTGGTTCGTGCTAATTATGGGCCCGGAATTATCACCATGTCCGTGTACGTATTAACTCAGTTGTTCTCGTTCGACGCAGGCCAGCCGCCTGACGCTCTGTTCCGCCGGAAGATCGCATGAAACTCGGTTTCCTCAATCGCAAAGTGATCCGTCCGCTGCTGGAACTGCTACGCCAAGGTGCCACGCCGGAAAAATTGGCGCTCAGCGTTGCCTTGGGCGTTGTGTTCGGCCTGCTTCCTGCGATTGGCTGGAATACGGCGATGTGTGCAATCGTCGCTTTCGTGTGGAAGTTGAATCTACCCGCGATTCAGCTGGTCAACTATTCGCTGTATCCCCTGCAGCTTGCCCTCATCCTTCCTTTTTTCCGGCTGGGTGAACGGGTCTTCCGCGCGCCACACCTGCCGATCAGCGTCCCGCAAATCTACGCGATGATTCACACCGACTTGTGGGGCGCCGTTCGTCTGCTGTGGAGCACCACCTGGCATGCCGTGGCCGTCTGGGCGTTGCTCGCGCCCCTAGTCTCAGCCTCGATCTATTTCGCGCTCGTCCCCGCCTTTCGGCGAGTCGTGCGGCGGCATCGCGCTTCTTTGGCAACCGATCATGCGCAGGCGCATGAGTGATGGTCCGCGCGGGTTCGCTGACTCTCACGAGAACAGCCCCGTAATTTCGCTCATCAACCGGGCGTCACTTCCTCGCGATCACTCCGGAAGCGAACGAAACAGCACAACCACCGATCGTGGTCCCGCCCGATAACTCCCTCCCGGAATCGCCGGCGCGGTCTCCCATGCGACGATGTCGTTAGGTGAATCCAGAAAAGTATCGATCCATCGCCGCCATGGCGCGGAATGGTTCGCCCCTTCCGATAACTCGAATTCAATCGGTTCCCAGTACGCGTTGAAGATCATGTAAAACGCCAGCTTCTCCTTCTTCAACTCGCTGCTGAAAGCAAGGCTGTGCGATGAATCTCCCCAATCCGGCTGATACGGCTTCACGCCATGCCAGGCGTGCGGCGCGCTGCGGATCAGTTCGCTGAGCGTTACATCATTTTGCCCCACGGTCAGATCTCGTTGCAGCCTCCGGTGAATCACCAGTTGCACAAACCGCAAAACATCTGCGTGGTCTTGCGTCAGGCTCCAGTCGAACCACGTCGATTCGTCGTCGTGGCTGTAGGCGTTGTTGTTGCCGCGCTGCGTCCGTCTCACTTCGTCGCCCATCAGAATCATGGGCATGCCCAACGCCAGCAATGTCGCGGTGAAGAAATTCTTTACCTGGCGGTTGCGCAGTTTCTCGATCGCCGGGTCGCTGGTCGGCCCCTCTGCTCCGCAATTCCAGCTGCGATTGTCGTTCGCTCCGTCCGTGTTGTTCTCGCCATTTGCCTCGTTGTGCTTCTCGTTGTAGCTGACCAGGTCGTTCAGCGTGAATCCATCGTGGCAGGTGACGAAGTTTACGCTCTGCTCTGCCTCGCGCTCCTTGTGCGCGTAGATGGAAGGGCTGCCCACCAGCCGGTCGGCCAGATTTCGCACCGAACTATCCGCGCCGATGAAGAAGCTGCGCATATCGTCGCGAAAACGCCCGTTCCATTCCTTCCAGCTGTCTCCGATGAATTGCCCCACCTGGTACAATCCGGAAGCGTCCCACGCCTCCGCAATCATCTTGGTCCCTGCAAGCGCCGGATTCGACTCGATATCCCAAAGCAGCGGCGGATTCGAAAGCACATTTCCTTTTGCGTCGCGTGCCAGAATCGAAGCCAGGTCGAACCGGAATCCGTCCACATGCATCTCTTCCACCCAGTAGCGCAGGCTCTGAATAATCATCCGCCGAACCACCGGATGATTGGCGTAAAGAGTGTTGCCGCACCCGCTGTAATTCGCGTAATGCGAGCGGTCTTTTCCGAGAACGTAATAAGAGAGATTGTCGATCCCACGAAAACTCAGCGTCGGCCCGTCCGCGCCGACTTCCGCCGAATGATTGAACACCACGTCGAGAATCACTTCGATTCCCGCGCGATGCAGCGCCTTCACCATGTCGCGGAATTCGTTCACCGGACCCATCGCGCCGCCTTGCGAACTGTACGCCGCATGTGGTGCGAAAAACGCGACCGGCTGATAGCCCCAATAATTCACAAGCCCCGGTGGACAAGCCTGCGCATCAAACTGGAAAACCGGCAAGAGCTCGACCGCGGTAATCCCCAGCTGTTTCAAATACGGAATCTTTTCGATCAACCCTCGATATGTCCCTCGCAAACTCACCGGCACTCCTGAATTCGGATGCCGCGTGAATCCTCCCACGTGCATTTCGTAAATAATGCTCTGCGACGATAGCGTGTGCAGCGGCTTATCGCCTTCCCAGTTGTATCCGCCAAGCTCGACCACCGCGCCCTTCATGGCCGTTGCAACGTTGTCGCCCGCAGCCGTAGCCGCTTCCCGCGTATAGTTCTTCGGTGTAATCACGCTCCGCGCGTAGGGGTCGAGCAACACTTTGCTCGGGTCAAAACGTAGTCCCGCCGCAGGCTCATACGGTCCGTACATACGGTACCCGTAGAGTTGCCCCGTGCGAAGCCCCGGCACAAAAACATGCCAATAGTGATAGGTCCTGTGAGTTGCGGGATCGAGAACAATCGTACGCGACGCCTTCGCATCGTCCTCGTGATCGAACAACAAGAGCTCAACTTTGCTCGCGTTCCGTGAGTAGACGCTGAAATTCACTCCACCATCGCAGAGCGTTGCTCCCAGCGGTGAACTGCGCCCCGGTTTTTCGTCGGAACCCATCTGCGCGAGACTATTAAACGCTCCCTCGCGCAAAGCGGTCAATGGCCGCCGTCACAAAACTTCCAGAATTTCCTCGTAACGCTTGAACGGCGGAATCAGGTACGCACCCGCCACCTCTGTGCGGGCCCACGCCAGCATTTCGCGCGCCACCTCAAATCCCCGCTCCCGCGCCGCCGCTCCCGCTGCTTCCATCGATTTCAGCAGCGGCTCCGGAATCACAATTCCCGGCACTTCGTTGTTCAGCCGCAACGCCTGCTTGTAGCTGTTCAGCGGCCACACCCCAATCAGAACCGGAATCGGCGGCTGGCCTCCGAACTTTTTCAGGAACGCATGCCAGTGCGTGGGATCGAATAGCGGTTGCGTCATCGCAAAATGCGCGCCCGCCTCGATCTTCGCGTGGAATCGTGCGATTTCGCTGTCCAGATCGTCCGCCACTGGATTCAACGCCACGCCAATCGTGAAATTCGTCTGTCCTCCCAGAGTTTTCCCAGCCCAGTCCGTGCCCTGGTTCAACCGGTGCAGGATTTTCGTCAGCCCCACCGAATCCACTTCATACACGCCGCTGGCTTCTGGATAATCGCCAACCGATGGCGGATCGCCGGTAATTCCCAGCACATTGCGCACGCCACCCACCGCCCACGCCCCCAGCAGCATCGCCTGCAGTCCGATGATGTTCTGATCCCGCGTCGTCAAATGTGGCACCGTTTCCACGCCGCGTGCTTCCAGAGCTCCCGCCACGATTAGCGCATCCATCCCGACGCGCGCCATCGCCCCGCTGTTAATGTCGATCGCGTCCACCTTCTTCGACGCCATCACTTTGTCGACTTGCTCGTAGATGCGATCCAGCGAAATTCCCTTGGGGGGATCGATTTCCACGCACACCACAAACTCTTTGTTCCGGAACTTCTTCCACAGCTTGCTCTCCGGTTCGCGCTCCGCCATCGACGTCACTGGCTGGGTTGCGGCCACCACCACGGATGACGCATGCGTCTTCGCGGGGCGCAACGATTTCACTGCTTCCGCCATGGCTCGTATATGCGCCGGGGTCGTCCCGCAGCATCCGCCAAGGATACGCACACCCATCGCGGCGGCTTCCCGCGCGAACTCCGCAAAATATTCCGGCGATGATTTCGGGTACACGATGCGGTCGCCCTCTCGCTTCGGAAAACCTGCGTTGGGCATTCCGCTCACCGCCGCGTCGGTCGCGTTGGCAATCTCCTGCAGGATCGGCAGCAGCGATTGCGGGCCCAACGTGCAATTCGCTCCGATCACCTGGACATTCTTGTCTTTCAGCACCGCCGTCGTCACCAGCGGCCGCATATCCCCGTACGTCGTACCTTCTTCGCTATACGTCAGCTGCGCGATAATCGGCAGCGACGAAAACGACCGGATTGCATCAACCGCCAGCTGCAGCTCTTCGATGTACGAAAAAGTCTCCAGGATAAACAGGTCCACTCCCCGCTCTTCCAGCGCCAGTGCTTGTTCGTGAAAAATCGAAAGAATCTGGGCGGGCTCCGGATGCCGCGCCTGCACGCCGATTCCTAATGGTCCAATTGACCCCGCGATCAACACTTCGCGCGATGCCGATTCCCGCGCCTCTCGTGCAATCTTCACGCCGCGGCTGTTCAAGCGCTGCACCTCGTCGCTCAGTCCCAGCGGCGCCAGCTTGAACCGGTTCGCGCCAAACGTGTTGGTCTCGATGATCTGCGCGCCGGCCTCGATGTACGCCTGGTGCACGCGGAAGACTGCTTCCGGTTCCGTCGCATTCAGTTCATCAAAGCAGCGCACCGCCCCGACCACGTCGTGCAGCATCGATCCCATCGCGCCATCCGCGATCAGAATCGAGTCCTTCAGCCTCTCATTGAAATCCTGTATCTTCACTTTTCAATCCTGGAAAACAAATTTGACGACAACGGCGAGGCTCGATGCTAGCGCTTCTGCTCCATCAATCCCGCCACGGTGCTCATCAGATCGTACTTCGTTAGTATCTCGAACTTCCCTTCATCCATCTCAACAAACACCGCGGGGTTCTCGTGGCTCAATATATAGGTGATGCGTTCCACCGGCGCGCTCTTCAGCACTTTCGGCAACGGCTTGCTCATCACTTCCCGCACTACCAATTTCCGCAGATCTTTTCCTTGCAGCGCCAGCGTCAGAATCTGATCCTCATACACTGTGCCAATCGGCAGATTCTCTTCGAACACCGGAATCTGCGAAATATCCTGCTCCTGCATGGTTTTCAGCGCGTGAAACACGGTCTGGTACGGCCGCGCAATCACCAGCTCCCTGACTTTCCCCGACCCCTTCTTCGCGTTCACCACGTCCGCGGCGGTGATCGGCACGCTCGATTCCACGTACCCGCGCTCGCGCATCCATTCGTCGTTATACACCTTGCTCAAGTAACGCATGCCCGTGTCCGGCAGCAGCGCTACTAAAAACGCCTCGGGCCCCAGGTTCTGCGCAAGCCTCAATGTCGCCGATAGGCATCCACCGCCCGACCCGCCCGTGAACAACCCTTCCATCTTCGCCAGCCGCCGCGCCACCACGAAACACTCCTCATCATTCACCTGGATGACGTCGTCCAGAATCTTCATGTCCATCGTGGTCGGAAAAAAATCCTCCCCAATCCCTTCCACCACGTACGTCCGCGCCTTCGCGATCTTTCCGGTCTGGTGAAAATCGTAGTAAAGCGACCCTTCAGGATCAACGCCCACAATCTGCACCTTGGGATTCTTTTCCTTCAGAAATTTCCCCACGCCGCTGATCGTGCCTCCGGTCCCCATGCCGCAGACGAAATGCGTAATCTTTCCTTCCGAATCCTCCCAGATCTCCGGACCCGTCGTAGCGTAATGCGCTTCCGGATTGCTCGGGTTGTCGTACTGATTCGGATAGTAGGAGTTCGGAATCTCGCGTGCCAGCTTCTTCGCCACGCTGTAATAGCTGCGCGGATCTTCGGGCTCCACCGCCGTGGGGCAAACGATCACTTCCGCGCCCAGCGCCTTCAACAAATCCACCTTTTCCTTTGATTGCTTGTCCGTCGTCGTGAACACGCACTTGTAACCGCGCACCGCTGCCACCAGCGCCAGCCCCATACCCGTGTTTCCGCTGGTGCCTTCGATGATCGTTCCGCCCGGCTTCAGCAAGCCACGCTTCTCCGCATCATCAATCATGGTGATTCCGATGCGGTCCTTCACCGATCCGCCGGGATTCAGCATCTCCGCCTTCACCCAGATTGGCGGTTTGAGGCCCTTGGCAATTCGGTTGAGCCGGATCAACGGTGTGTGGCCGAACACCTCGGTAATATTGTTGCAGCGCATGCGACTCTCTTTGGATGCCCGGTAGAAGTGCCCGGCTATGCCATACTGCGTTAAGTTTAACATGCGCCCTTTGGGCCAAACGAAACGCGGGCGCATTCGAGGACCTAAAATGCCACGACAAAATATCGCCACAGGAACGCCTTGGGAACCGATTGCCGGCTATTCACGCGCCGTACGCATCGGCAATCACATCTGGGTTTCCGGCACCACCGCGACCGGGCCCGACGGCAAGGTCGTCGCCGTCGGCGACGTGTACGGCCAGACCATACAAACTCTCCGCAACATCGAGGCGGCGCTCGCCCGCTGCGGCGCCAGTCTGAAAGACGTTGTGCGCACCAGAATGTTCGTGATCAATATCGCCGATTGGGAATCCATCGCCCGCGCCCACGGCGAGTTTTTCAAAGACATCCGTCCCGCCACATCGATGATTCAGATCTGCAAATTGATCTCTTCCGAAGTGTTGGTCGAGATCGAAGCGGAGGCCTTTCTAGGCGAATGAGTCCTGACCGCGCCCTCTACGACGGCTTCATCGCCGACTATTACGACAGCTCGCCTATGGTCACCACGCGAGCGCAAGACGTTGCGTTCTATTGCAACGCGGCGCGTAACTACGGCGACCCTGTCCTCGAACTCGGTTGTGGCACGGGGCGCATCACCCTCGCCATTGCTGAAGCCGGCTATCGCGTCGTTGGCCTCGACATCTCAGAGAAAATGTTGCAGCGTGCCGCCGCCAAACGCCTGGCCCTTCGCCGCGAGGCCCGCGAACGCATTCATCTTGTTCACGGCGATATGATCCGCTTCGACCTCGGCGAGAAATTCCGCTCCATCATTATTCCCTTCCGTCCGTTTCAGCACCTGCTCGAAGTCGAAGAGCAAATTCGCTGCCTCCAGTGCAGTAAGCAGCATCTGGCGCCGAACGGCCGCCTGATCGTCGACTTCTTCCAGACCGATCTGGAGCGCGCCCACGATCCCAAGTTCCACCAGGAATCTCTCCTGATCGAATACGATTTGCCCGATGGCCGCCACGTCGCCCTCTCGGAGCGTGTCGCCGCCTTTCATCGCGCCCTGCAACGCAACGATGTGGAGATGATCTTCAACGTGCGCCACACCAACGGCAGACAAGAGCGCCTGGTGATGGCCTGGACGCTCCGCTACTTCTTCCGCTATGAAGTCGAACATCTGCTGGCGCGCTGCGGCTTCCAGCTCGAGGCCACTTACGGTAGTTTCGACGGCGCCGCACTCACCGACGCTTCTCCCGAAATGATCTTTGTTGCCAGCGCCACATAACAAAAAGGGGCACTCCGCAGAATGCCCCCTCTTTCCCGAATTTGCGATTCTCCTTACCAGCGCGCCCGAATCCGGTAGCGCAACACCGATTCGCCATTCGCTTTTACTGGTACGTTGAACTGTGCGGCAAACGCCTCGGTCTTTTTCGCCGGATACGTGGACGACAGCATCTCCCAGTCGCCGCCGATTGGCTCGTTCACCTGCACGGTCACCGGCGTGTCCTTGTGATTCCGCAGCGTAATTTCAAATTCCATTTCCCACACGTGACTCGAGATCCCCTTGTAATCGATCTGCTTGCGCTCTGAAACGATGTCGAACGCATTTCCGATTTTTACGGTGATGAATTCATCCTTGGGCGTGTGGTCGATGCGGTCCTCTCCGATGAAAAGCAATCCGCCCTTGGAATCCTTCTGATACACGCGCACGTTTCCCGCCGGAATCGGAATGCCCAAACCCGCCTTTTCTTCATTCTTGAATTTGTAGAACACCATCACCGGATCCTTCAGCGGCGATCCGGGGTTCTGTGCGTTGCGGTAGTAAAAGCTCTGCCCGTTTACCACAAACAGCTTGTCCACTGGAATGTTGCTGCCTTCCAGCAGACTGATCTGCTTCGTCTCTTTGTCCTCCACCGACGTGCGCCGCCCGAGCGAGTACAGGTGATATTCGCTGAAGTTTTCCTGGACAAAGCCGGCCGCCGCTCTCGACAGAGGTGCCGCTGCCACCATGTCCGCCGCCTTGTACCTCATAGCCTCGGGCAACCGGTTCAGATCGCCGGCAACCAACTGCAGCTTGGCATTGTGAAACGCCGTGCCGGAGTTGTTCACCAGCGTGACCCAGCCATCCAGGTCCGCCGCTTTATCCTCTCGGCCCACCGTAAGCACATAATCGGCGTTCCACGATAGATTGCTCGCCAGATACGACGTCTCGATCGTTTGTTTGTGTCCGACGGAATTCTCCAAGGACATAAGCAACGTCGGCCGGTCGTACAGATTCGCCGGCACCTCGGGGAATCGATAAGACTCACCGTACACTCCGGTCACAATGTCGTTCCCGATCTTCCAGACCGGCCCGTTGTTGTTCGCCAGCAGCGTGGCCCTGATCTCCTCGTGCTTCGTCGTGCCGTTGTCCATGTAGCTGCGCACCAGCGTCACTTCTTTCCCCACATACTTGTTCAGCAGCTTATTCGGTTCCAGCAGATCGTATTCGTAGTTCTGCTCGAGCACGCTCACCTTGTCCGGCTCCGTCACCGAACGAAAATGCACCGTCGCCGGATTCACCGTCGCGGCGATGTCCATGAACTTCAGCCGGAAGGTCCCAGCAGGCAATTGCAGTTGCCGTACGTCGCGCACCAGCGCAATGTTCGAATTGTAGACGGCCAGCGCCAAGTCAGTCTGGTCGTTCTGTGTGGTCGCTTGATCCGCTGCGCTGCTTTGCACCGCGGCCCGTTCCTGCGATTCCACCTTCCCGTCAGCGTGATACGTGGGCACAAATGCCGCGGCGCCACAAGCCGCAATCACTGCGCCGGCCGCCGCCCACCGGGACATGCTCTTTCGATCGAATCGTGAGCTGCTCATGAAGTCTCCTCCACCTCGAATATGCCTTCCCTGTTGGAACGGAGCGAGGAGATTTTCTTGCAGGCGTGTGCTATTCGTTCGCGGTGCGCTTCCAGCTGGCTCCGCCATTGGTAGTTTCGTAGCTCTTACGGTTGGGCACATCCCAAATCGAAGCATGCAACGCGTCTACCGCGTGAATCCCTCCCAGATCCTCGGAAATCGGCGACGTAATCTGTTTCCAGTGCTTGCCGCCGTCCGCCGTCAACAGAATCGTGCCCGCTTTTCCGATGACCCAGCAAACCTTCCCTGAAGTCGCCGATCCCGTCCTCAAATCAGCGGAAACCCCGCTCGTTTGCGCCTTCCAGGTCTTCCCGTGATCCGTGGTCCGTTCAATTTTCCCCGCGTCGCCCACTCGCCAACCGGCTTTCTGGTCCGGCGAAGCGATGTACTGCGGGTTCGAAGCCGCCAGCTGAATGAGCGCATTGTGATTTCGACCATTCATTGACAACTCGGTCGCACTCGACGCCGAATCTTTTGATACCTCCGCAGCGGAGCTATTAATCGCTGACGTAGCGGCGCTCACTTCAACCGTCTGTGACGTCGAGCCTAGTTTTAATTGAATATTTAGTTGCTCGTTTTGTTTCGGCCGCAGCGCAACCATCTGCTCCGACTGTGCAAACCCCGCGTGCGCCACAATCAATCGATATTGATCCGACGGCAAATCGGTTAGTTGGAATCTTCCCGCTGCATCTGCGACCGCCGTCTTCGAGCTTCCGATGCTGGTGTCAATGGCCGTGATAACTGCCCCGCTGATCCCCGCCCCCGACGGATCGAGCACCGTCCCCGTGATAATCGATAGATTGCCGCCGGCCGAGCCTGCCGAGAGTTTGGACGAAATATCCCCGCGGCCTTTTTGCGGCGAAGGCTCGGATGCCTGATTTGCTCCGCTCGTTGGAGCCCTTGCCGGTCCGCCAGCAATCATGGCGCCTTGATTTTCTGTCGATACGATCGAACTCTTTCCTTTCTCCATCGCGCTGGATGCCGCAACATTAGGCGGTGCAGGAGCAGGCGCGCCGATCCCATTTCCGAATCCCTGGCCGGTTGTATCTTTCTTCTTGTCGAGTTGCGGCGCGGGCTTGGGCCCTTCATCCTGCGCGATCATGCTTGGTGCGCCCATCGGAACGGCCTGCTTGGCTGCCGTCTTCGGCACAACCGCACGCGCCGCACTTTCGTCGCGCAGCGCTTTTTCCGGCTCATTCTCTTTTTGTTCCAGCGAGTCCGTTCGCGGCGCGGCAGGCTGCGCCATCGGCGGTGGCTCCGCCGCGCGACGGTTCTCCGCAATCTGTACGGACTCGGCCGCTTGCCGGCGCTGCTTCTGAACCTCAACACTCCCAATCCAGACAATTGCGCCCGCGGCAACCGCACCTACAGGCACAAGCCATTTCCACTGTGCTCGCGGTCGCCGCATGCGACGCGAAACTTGCGCCACTTCCGCCTTCGCCACAGGAAGAGCCTCCTCCATCCTCATTGCGCTCGCCAGCGCCGGCTCGGCAGCCGCCCGCTGCAACGTCACAACCGTGTCTCGTTCCTTCCATTCCTCGCTGTCTACGCTTTCTGTTTGTTCCACCAGTGCCAGTGTTTCCTGGCAACGCTCACACGTGGCGATATGCTCTTTCCATTTCGCCATTTCCCCTAGCGAAAGCGTGCGCTCGTGATAAGCGGCCAGAATTTCCGCATCGGGACACGCTTCACTGGACGCGTCGCGGAGATGCCTTGCCAGGGCGCGGTCGAATTGCTGTTCGCGGTCGTCAGTCGCCATGGCGCTCTCCTTTCGTAGAACGTTCTCGGAATCGTTTCTTGCGCTCTCTCACGTCGATTCCTTCCTTCCACTCGCGGAAGGGCCAGGAGCCTTCTCCGGAAACAGTTTGCCAAAATCGATGGGAGCGTCTTCGCCCGCATACTGCAAACACAGTGCGATCTCCGCTTCGCTTAAGGGCGATTTCCGCCGGCCCTGCGAATCCACAAATTGCGCCGTTCGCAGTTGCTGTTCCACATTGGCGCGCAACTCCCGCCGCACACGTTCCAGATGCCGCGACACGCTCGATTCGTGTTCCCCAAGCAATCGACCGATCTCCGCCAATTTCTTGTCCCGCACATAATACAGTTCCAGCCTCTGGCGATCCTGCGGCTCCAGCAGTGCCAGGCACGCCTTCAACGCTTCAACAAACCTCTGCAAGTACTCCTCGCGGTGCGGGTCCATCGGAGGAGTCACCACCTTTTCGGCGATGGTCAGCTTCGTTCCATCGCCGTCTTCGCGTTCCAGCGGCTCAAACCGCCGGCTCTGCCTTATGCGATCCACATGCCTCTGTGCCAATACGGTACGCAGCCACGTCTTCAATGAACTTCGTCCGTGAAAATAGCGGAACAGCGAAGCTTCCCCGCGCTTGCCATCCACCAGCCCAAACAGCTCCGCAAATAGCGAGTCCGCCATCTCCTGCGCATCCGCCCCGGAACGGCTGCCCTTCGTGATCGCGCCTGCTGCCGCTCGCAAGTATTGCCGGTAATTCTCAATGAAATACTGCCATGCGGATTCCGCCCCTTGCATGCACGCGCTCGCGAGGGCCAGATCATCAATATGTAGAGTCTTCAGGTACTCTTCCACGCCTTGGCGCGTCGGGGCCTCGGCAAAGCGCTTTCGCACGCATCGCTCCAGCGCCTGGCTGAACTGCTTCCGGGCCAGCTGCCACCGTTCAGCGCGGCATTCCCTAAACAGCGAATCCACCAGTTCCCACATATCGGCCAGCATGGCGGACGCGTCCAATTGCGATTTCCCAGGAAGATCGTGCGGCACAAGCCTCCCCGCGGCAGACCTAACTCTCTTATTTCTATCTCTTGCACCCCTTAACTTGCAACCAACGTCTTACCCGTACTTTGCATCCAACCCCGGATACCCCCTTAGGAGGAACCGGTGCACAAATCCGGAGCTATCCCCGGCCTCGGATGCGGTATCCTATATGGTGTTGCGCCCCCGTCCCGCAACGAAATTCGCCTCGGCGGGTTTGTCCCGGTTAGCTTTCGTATCCAGGAAAGCGTTCGCAAGGTCCATTAGCGAATACGCGTCTTTAGTACGAAAGTCCTATTCGGACGATTCTTTGCAATCAGTACCCTCGTACTGGCAAAGATACCGTCCAGAACTAAGGAAACTGGATTCCCTCGGGGATCGAGTTTGGGGGACTAACTTTGCACGAGGCGGCAAGCGGATGACCACAATGATTGCTGATCCACCACGGAGGACGTCGCTGGGCGTTGGGCTTGACGCCAATCGCGGCCGTGCTACTAATCGGGACGCTTGGAAGGACCATATTGGGACCAGACCCGTCCCTGCCCGTTTGGCTTTGCTCCCTGATGCCAAACCGAACTGGCAGCGCGTCGGTTTCAGCGCCATTTTTCAGTTGGCTGTTGTTGGATTTTTCATTCTCGTACCCCTCCTCTATCCCGAGGGGATGAAGACCGCTCTTCACTTTTACACTACAACGCCCCTCACGACTCCGGTGACCGAAATCCCGGTCGCTCCTCCGCCACCAGCGCCTCCCAAGGCGAAGATTCCCAAAGTGGAAGTCAAAGCTCCCGAACCAACTCCAGAGCCTCCCAAGTTGAACCCCCAGCAGCCGCACATCTTCGCGAATCTCGCTACTCCCAAAGTTCTGCCGAAAACCCCGAAGATCGAGAACAAGGTCGAGCCTGAGATCGCGCCCAAGTTCGAAGACGCCAAGCTCGAGACCAAAGATGTTGGCCCGAAGAAGCCCAAGGAGCCACCAAAGGTAGGCGACTTCGGCAACACCGGGAGCGGCGCTACGCCGACGATCAAAGCTACTCCTCCCGATAAGGTCCAGACCGGCGGCTTCGGCGATCCCAACGGCATCGCTGGTAAGGGCGACCCCAACCACGCCACGAACGTGAATCGCCTTGGCGATCCTGGTCTGCCTGGCGGGCCAGGCTACGGCAACGGCACAGGTGGCAAGGAAGGAATCCGCGGGGTCATACCCAGCACTGGTTTCGGCAACGGAACTGCCATTCCTCCTTCGGGCAGTGGGAAGAAAACCGGCACGGTCGTGGCTGGCGGATTTTCCTCCACAGATACTTCCGCGGAAACTCCCAAGAAAAAGACTGGCCCGACGGGTCCCGCTGACGCCTCTCCCAACATTTTGGATAAGCCTCGCCCGGAGTACACCGCAGAAGGGCGCAGCATGAGGATTGAAGGCGATGTCGTGATCGATCTCGTTTTCCTGTCCAACGGCTCCATTCAAATCAATAAAGTTGTCAGCGGCCTCGGCCACGGCCTCGATGAATCCGCCGTGCGCGCTGCGCAACAAATCAAGTTCAAGCCGGCAAAGCGAGAGGGCGAGCCGGTCGATTTTCCAGCACGAGTTCGAATTGAATTCCGGCTGGCCTACTGAGGAGAATGATCATGCGAACGCTGTCGAAATATACCCTCGTGCTCCTGCTCGGCGCCTGCGCCACGCTGACGGCGGTGGCTAATACTCCGCCTGCTCCTACTCCTGCGCCGGACCAGCCCCGCACGATGGACCAGGTCTTGGACCGCATCATCAACAACGAGCAACACCTCTACGGCCAAATCCGCAACTACCAGCCGCTGGTGGAAACCTATATTCAGAATCTCAAGCCCGACAAGGAACTCGGCCAGATTCCGGCCGGCGACAAGTACTTCCTCGGTCGCGCCAATTTCCAGAAGGGCGTCACCTTGGTGCCCCTCAACGATACCTCCAGCAAGGGCAAAAAGGTCGTCGGCTCCATCGGCAACTTCTTCAGTTTTGCCATGCAGTTCCTGCCCGACGGCTTCCTGCAGATGATCTTTATCGATACCAATGGCTTCGATAAGCAGCACTACAAGTTTGACTACGTTCGCCGCGAGTTCCTTGGTGAAGTCCGCTGCCTCGTTTTCGATGTGACCCCTACCGAAAAGAACAACCATGGCCGCTTCCTGGGCCGCATCTGGGTTGAAGATCAGGAATACCACATCGTCCGCTTCAATGGCGCGTACGAAGGCAACGGTCACTCCAGCTGGTATTTCCACTTCGATAGCTGGCGCACCAACGTTCAGCCCGGCATGTGGATGCCCACCTTCGTCTACAGCGAAGAGAAGGATCTCCACTACGCCCTTAGCAAGAAACTCGATTTCAAGGCTCAGACCCGCCTGTGGGGCTACAACCTCGGCAGTTCCACCAAGGAAGAAGAGCTCAGCAAAATCCTCATTGAGACTCCCGTCAGCGATGACACCAAGACCAACAACGATCTGAACCCCATTCAGGCGCAGCGTTCCTGGGATCGCCAGGCCGAAGATAACGTCACCGATCGCCTCGAACGCATCGGCTTGATGGCCCCCAAGGGTGAGGTGGACAAGGTTCTCGAGACCGTGGTCAACAACCTCGAGGTCACCAACAATATCGACCTCGATCCCGAGGTGCGCTGCCGCGTGCTCATGACTTCCACTCTCGAATCCTTCACCGTGGGCCACACCATCGTGCTCAGCCGTGGTTTAGTTGACGTGCTGCCCGATGAAGCCAGCTTGGCCACCATGCTCGCCCACGAACTCAGCCACGTCGTGCTCGGCCACCGCATCGATTCGCAGTACGCGTTCTTCGATCAGTTGCTCGTTGAAGACAAGGACACCTTCCGCCACTTCGGCTTTGCCCGCACTCCTGAAGAAGAAGCCGCCGCCAACGCCAAGGCCATGCAGATTCTCAACAATTCGCCCTACAAGAATCAGCTCGGCAACGCCGGGCTCTTCTTGCAGGCCCTTGCTGCGCGCCAGAAGGAAATCCCGAACCTCATCAGCGGCCACCTCGGCAATCGCGTCCCGGAAATCAACGACCTCAAGTCCGCCATTCCCGTCGACCCGAAAACGAATCCGCAGAAGATTGCCGCGCTGCCTCTCGGCGGCCGCGTCAAGATCGATCCTTGGAACGATCAACTCAGCCTGATCAAGAGCAAGCCCGTCGGCACCGTGGCGGAACGCGAGAAGATGCCCTTCGAAGTCACTCCGTTTATGCCCTATCTGATGCGCTATGGCACCGATGCCGCCAAGCCAGTCGCGGCCAGCGCGCAGCCTCCGCAGGACGTCAAGCCAGGCGTTCCTCCGGATCCCACCAAGCCCTGATTCGGCTTGTGTAGAGCTGGGGCGTTAGCCCGGCACCTTCTCGCACTCGAGATTTTGACCGCGAGAGCCCCCGACACTTCGGGGGCTTTTGCTTTATCTGCTCATTCCGGGATCGCCGGTCACCTGACCGGCTCTTGGGTTGGTTTCTCTGCGGCGGCCTTCTCGTCCTTCTTCTTCGTAGCGCTGGCCTTCATGCCAGCCTCTTTGGAGCGCCGCGCCTTCAGCTCGCCCTGACGTAATCGCTCCGTTTCCGCAATTTACTTCCCGCTCGACGACAGCGTCTTCATGAACCGATAGCCGAACTCTACTCCATCGTAAAAGTCCTGTACCCCGACCCGCTCGTCTTTCCCGTGTGACCGGTCGTCTTCCATATCGAAGAACATACACGCGATCCCGAACGTCGGTATCCCCGCTATGCGCAGATACTTCCCGTCGCTCGCTCCCGTCGACATCGTCGTCACCACTGGCAACCCCGGCCACATCGTCCCCAACGTTTCCGTGTACGCCGTCATCACTTCCGGAATCAGCGGCGACGGCGGAACCGTCACCACCGGGATCGCTCTGCCGTCGGAGGTCTTGTCCACCACTAAAGTAACCTTCACTCCCGGGTCGTTCGCCACGCGCTCCAGCGTTTTCCGGATCTCTTCCGGATCTTCACCGGGAAAAATCCGGCAATTCACCGTGGCCCGCGCCATCTGCGGCAGCGCGTTCGGCGCGTGGCCCCCGGTCAGCATCGTGGCCACGCACGTCGTGCGCAGCAGCGAATTGTAGTAGGGGATAGCGCTTAGATGCTGGATCGCCGCCGCGGCCGGCGGCTGCATGGCCGCCCCGTGGAAGTCCGCCGAAAGCGACCCCGCCGTCAGCGCCGCGGATTGCAGAAAATAGTCGCGCGTCACGTCGTTGATGTGCACAGGAAACGAAAATTTTTCGAGCCGCGTGAGTGCCGCAGCCAGTTCGTAGATCGCGTTCTCCGCGCCTGGCACCGAACTGTGCCCTCCGGGGTTCGTGGTCTCCAACTGAAAATCGGCGTACACTTTTTCGCTGGCCTGCAGTCCCGCGAGGATCCGCTTCCCGCGCAGCTTCTCGAATTCGCCGCCGTCGAGATTGATGCAAAACTGCGCGTCGATCCAGTCCTTGTGCTCTTTCAGCAGCCAATCGACGCCGTTATAATCGCCGCCCTCTTCGTCGGACGTCAGCGCCAGAATCAGGTCGCGATCGGGCTGGTAGCCTTCACGCTTCAGCCTCACGAAGGTTTCCACGAGAATCGCGTCACCGGATTTCATGTCCCGTGTTCCGCGCCCGTAAAAGTAGCCGTCGCTCTCGATGAAGCGAAACGGATCCATGCTCCAGTCCTCTCGACGCGCTTCTACCACGTCGAGATGGCCGATAAACAGAATCGGCGCCCGCTTTCCCGTGCCGCGATACCTTACCACCAGATTCTTCTTCCGCTCATTCGGGCCGGCAACGATCACGTCGCTCTGCGGAAAGCCCGCGTCGAGCATGCTTTTTGCCATCGCTTCCGATGCTTTGGTGACGTCGCCAACGGAATCGGTCGTGTTGATCTCGATCAGCTGCTGAAGAATGGCACGCGCTTCCTGGTTGACCGCGGAATTGCTTTGCGCGCCTGCGCCTTGCCCAACGATCAGCGCGGTGAAAACCAGCGCCGCTCCACAAATCATTCGCATCCGTTTTCACTCCGGAATCCTTTCAGGGTACTGGCAGCGAGCCAGAGCGTCAAACTCGTTCCGTTGATGGAAGAGCCCTGTCACATCGTATCCCTCTGGCGAAGTTGAAGTGCTTGAGTGAGAAGAGGCGGTCGGAGATGATCGCC
>Ga0335077_10000555_pt1 | contig 42051 bp, 43 predicted proteins | sample Lox_Sample_31_FD_207151 | JGI IMG/M metagenome (GOLD analysis project Ga0335077, IMG submission 207151) | Soil microbial communities from Loxahatchee National Wildlife Refuge, Florida, United States - Lox_Sample_3.1 | ecosystem: Environmental > Terrestrial > Soil > Wetlands | place: USA... | reverse complement strand
GTTCCCACCAGGGACAAAGGCACCGCCACGCTGGGTATCGAGGTGGCCCACACGCTGCGCAGAAACGCGAAGACCACCAGAATGACTAGGACCACGGAAATGACCAGAGTGATCTCCACGTCGTGCACTGATGACCGGATGGTCGTGGTGCGGTCCTGGGCGATGCTGATGTGCACGGAAGGAGGAATCGAAGCGCTCAGAAACGGGATCAAGCTCTTGATGCGATCGGCAACGTCGATCATATTCGCCTGCGGCTGCCGGTGGGCGAAGATTAGCACGGTGGGCTGGCCGTTCACGCTGCCCGCGTTGCGCACGTCCTCGGACGCGTCCACGACGTTCGAGATATCGGACAGCCGAACAGGCGCTCCATTGTTATAGGCGACGATCAGCGGCGCGTATTCACTGGCGTGGTAGAGCTGGTCGTTGTCGGTGAGCAGAAAACTGCGGCTTCCGCTGGAGATCTGCCCCTTGGGCGAATGCGCGTTTGCCGCATTCAGCGCGGTGGCCACCTGGTCGAATCCGATACCCAGCTTGCTCAGCAGGAATGGATTCACTTCGGCGCGAACCGCGGGGCGCGCGCTGCCTCCCTCGTTGATGGTGCCCATTCCCTCGATTTGTGAGATCTTCTGCGCGAGAATCGAGTCGGCTAGATCGTATAACTCGGGTTGCGTGGCTGTATCGGAAGTGAGCGCCAGCACCAGCGGCGCCAACTCGGCTGGATTGACCTTGCGCCAATTCGGGTTGGTAGGAAGGTCGCTGGGTAGCTGGCCGCGTGCCGCGTTAATGGCCGCTTGCACATCGCGCGCCGCGCCGTCGATATCGCGGTCCAGGCCGAACTGCAGCGTAATGCTGGTTGTGCCGAGTCGGCTCACAGAGGTCATCTCCGTGATGTCCGCGATGCGGCCAAACATGCGCTCAAGCGGAGTGGCCACGGCGGAAGCCATGGTGTCCGGGCTCGCTCCCGGCAGTTGAGCGCTCACCTGAAGCGTTGGATAGTCCACTTCAGGTATGGAAGCCATGGGCAGCGTGGGAAAGGCGACCGCGCCGGCGAGCAGTACGGCGACGGTCAACAGCGAGGTTGCGATAGGCCTCTTGATGAACGGAGCCGAGATGTTCAAGCTGAGCTCCTACTGCAAGGCATCCGACGCGGACCGTTGCGCAAGTCCGCCTTTCCAGGAGTCTGTAGTCGCCGGCGGCTCCGCCCCAACATCCTCCGAATGCGTGGGACCGAGCACGGCTGAGCACTATTGTAGCTAAACTTTGCGAGGACGATCGCAAAATCGCGTGCCGAAGGAAGCCGGAGTGGCGGTTTGCGGCCTGGGTTCGCGGGGGAGAATTCGGCCTTGTCGCGGGCTGCGGCCTCGCTTATAGTCGTGATAATGAGCGTCAGCGGTTCGATCGTTTGTTCCATCTGTGAGAAGCCCGAAGCCGAATGCCTCTGCGTGCGATACTGCTGCATCTGCACGGGACTCGACGGGGTGCGTCTCTGCGCGGATGGACTCTACTACTGTCCCGCGTGCCGCGATGCCTGCGAAGTAAAGTTGGCGGAATCCCGTGGCACGTGAACATTCGCGTACGCGTATGCATCTTTCGCCGGACGGCCTGCTGGTGCCGGCCGTAGGCGGTGCAGTGGCGCATTTTGCCGCCCGCGCGGGCCTGGAAGATGGAGCTTGCCATTTGCTGACCGAAGTGCTCGAGGATCTCTGCCACCAGACGCTGCCCCTGGTTCAGGGGAAGGGCGATGGACTCGACGTGGCCATCGAGGATTTTGACGATCGCCTGGAAATCGTGGTCGAGCACAATGGAGCGGCGCAGCCCTCGCTGGGCATGGAGGCGTTCATCGCGGAATGCGCGCGGCAATTGAACGCGCGGGTTACCGGTGCGCGCCTGATGCTCAGCGTGGACCGGGTCGAGTACGATGCCCGCAACGGAAGCATCCGCACGACGCTGGTGAAGTATCTTCCTTCTGGGGGGGCTGGAAAGAGCGCTGGAACGAACGGGCGCTGAGCGGTACCGGCCTCTGCTTAGGCGATCTCTTTCTTCTCGCCGAAATCGCTGGCATTTCGCATTGTTTCTGGAAACAGGACGTGCAGGCTGCGCAGCGCGTCACGAAGCGCGGTAGATTCCTCGAGGTCCGGTGGGTTGGGTTCGCGCAACCTCTCCGCGATGGCGCGTTCCGCTAAGTTGATCTTCACGGGCAAGGATTCAGGCCGAAATTCTATGAAAGCGTCCAGCACAAATTGCTGCCATGGATATTTCAGTGCTGGTTGGGGCTCGCGTTCGGGCATCGCGCCGATTCTCCTAGCCGAAGATCTTGCCCCACAGATACAAAGGCAGCAATTACAAGGATAATACCCCCTCAGCTGGGAAAGTAAACCAAAGCTGTGAATCCAAATTTGCCGGCACGCTTGCCGACCCGTTTGCTGATGAGGCTACATCGTCACGGCAAAAGTATTGCGGCGGATCAGCGACAGCATCTGCGCGTCCGTAAGAGCCAGCCGGACGTTCAGGCGGTCGCCGGCCGGCGTGATGGTGGTGGAATCGAGCAGGGAAGCGAGGTCTGGATTCGAGCTTCCCAGTTGGTAGCGTTTATACAGCAGCCCGGCCTGCAAGAGTGCGGCGAAGGTATTGGCGTCGTCCGGAGTGGCGCAGATCGATTGGAAGCTCGCCTGCACGCCCGAGCCGGCGCTGATTTTCAGGCTCATGGCCCGGATGCGCGCGACCAGTTGCTGGGCCTGCGGAAATTGCGCGGCCTCGGGGGCCAGTTGCTGCATGGCCAGGTGCGCGTAATCGGAGTTCATCACCGCCCAGATCATGCCGCTGCCGTTGGCTTCGCTGATCAAAGGATACATTTGCGAATCGCTCAAAAGGCTCTGCTCTTCGCCGGCGCGAATGCTGAGCAAGCGCTCCAGTTGCTGGCGCTGCCCGAACGCGGCGGTATTGGTATCCACGAAAAAGAAGAAGAGATCAGTAGGGCCGGAGCCGCCGCCGAAGGCGTAGAGCGAAAAATTGCGCACTTTCACCACGGGAATCTTCTGGTTCTTGAAATAGATCTCCGCCGTCTCGGGACGGAAAGAGCCCAGCGCTATGCCCACGATCTGTTCGCTTCCAGGGGCGGGCGCTTTCTGCTGCGCGTTGGCGCCGTTCGCCGGCGGAGCCTGATTCGCAGCGCTGGAGGGAGCGGGCGGCACAGTCGCCCAGGCCACCTCCTCCACCTGCGAATTGGGATCGATGCCCGCGGCCATTAGCGCTTTTTGGAACTCTTTGAAGCGGGAGGGAAGCATCTGCTGCTCGAGTTGCGTGAACCACGGCAGCGCGCGCGCCGCCTTCAGATCGGCATACGCGAACTCCCCGATATTCTGAGGGAACATGCCGATCACGTCCGTCTTGAGTGTGGTGGCGTGGGCGTGGGTGGTCGCCAAGCATGCCAGGACCGCCACGAAAAATGCCGTGCCGAGAGTTTTTCTATAGTTCATTTGTCCACCATTTATTGACTGCCATGTGATTCGCCGTCGGGCATTTTCCTTCGCGCGCTGCCCGCGCGGCCTTGCGTTTGCTGTCCTTGCGTTTCCATACCGTCAGATGCCTGGTATTGAGATGCCGTCCGTCACTTCTTCGTTGATTGCGACTTCCAGCCTGGCTTCCAGAATCTTTTCCGCCGGCGAGAAATTCTCCAGCCGCAAATAAGCCGCGTCGTCGGGGCCGAGCGCCCTCTGCGGCACGAGCCCCACGATCTCGCTGCCATGAATCGAGGCTCCGCTGTGTTCGGCTTCCGCGCTCACGGCATCGAAAACGCGGCGGATGGGCGTCTCCTCGAAATCCGTCAAATTCATGGAGACCTGCGTCAGGCCGCGATTTTTCAGCTCCACGCCGATGGCTTTCACGTGCGGCAGGCCTCCGTTCGAGGCGCGAATGGAGCGGGCAATTCTTTTTGCTACGGAAACGTCGGGCGTATTCAAGTCGATATTGTAGGCGATCAGAAACTTGCGCGCGGCGATGGCCACGGCGCCTGCTGAAGGATGCAGCCCCGGTCCCCCGATATCGGGAGTGCGCTCCTGGTTTCGTGGCGCCTCCTCGCGCAAATATTCGAATTCGCCGCTGCGCACGCTCTCCAGCCTTTTCCGTTCGGGCCGCAGCGCCGCCTCTTCGTAAAAGTAAGCCGGAATCCCATGCCTCGCCCAAATCTCCCGGCCCGCCTGCCGCGCCAGTTCGATGCACTCTTGCATGGTCGCGCCCTCAACAGGAACAAAAGGCAGCACGTCGACCGCTCCGATGCGAGGATGCTCCCCCGCGTGGCGCCGGAGGTCAATCAATTCCGCAGCCTTCGCCACGCCGCGCAACGCCGCTTCCAACACCGCCCGCGGTTCCCCAGCCAACGTGACCACCGAGCGATTGTGATCGGCGTCGGTGTGCAGGTCGAGCACCCAGGCCCCCCGCACGCCGCGCATCGCCCGCATCAAAGCCTCGATTCGCTCACGGTCGCGGCCCTCAGAGAAATTCGGAACGCATTCAATCACGCTTTCCAAGGGTCGTCCTCGTTTGGGCCGCATTTGATGCCCCATGAGATGCCTGGTGGAAACCCGGCTGGTGCTTCAGAGGCGGCGGAAAGGGGCGGTGACTCTACCGTGTCATGGTACGCAATTCGGCGGCGCTTCGCCACGGCGATTGGGAAACGCCGTGACTCAAGAGGCAAAAAGCGCTGCGCCCCCAGGAAAGCTGCTTGCAAGGTCGCTTGCGAACGCGCGCCCGATGCGCCCGGCGGATGCCGGCGCGCCGTCGGCGATCGCGGCAAAATGCATCGCGCGTGTCAGCTTGGTGCCCGCGCCGAAGGCGGCCTGCACGCCCAACCACGACGCGCCCGAGTTAGCTTGTGCAAGGGCCGCCAAGGCAGGCGAATTGAGAAACGTTGTGCCGCGGGCCATCGGGGCAGTTCCGGAACTTCGGGGTTCCGTCATGCCGGCGGCTGGCTTGGCGGCGGCCGGGATGTAAATGGAGCGGCCGAGCACAACGGGCGCTTGGATCGCGCCATTCCTGACGGCGTCATTGATCGCCTCGCCGAACTTGGCGGCCTCGGCTGCCGTCATCCAAAAGCTGCGCGCAGGCAAGCCCGGCGAGGAGTGCCTGCGGGCCACGGCAATCCATCCGCTCACCTCGCTTTGAGGAAAAAGGTCGAGGCATAACGCGTCGACCTGTGCGAGATCGGCGGGCTCACCGGAGAGCGCAATCGTGGTGAAGAGCGCTCGGCCCTGAGCCAGGTCCGCTCGCAAGTACGCCGAAATAAAATCGGGAATTTCCTGGGCCTGGGCCTCGGCCACGCCGCGCGGCTGCGTGTAGATGCCGTTGCCGAATTCAAAGACGATCGCGCCCAGCTTTTTCAGCTCCAGCATCGCGTTCACCTGCGCGGCGATCGAATCCAGAGCCCGTTCCCGGCAAGCGTTCGGGTCGCTTTGCTGAATGCTCCGCGCCTCCGCAATGGTGATCCCGCGCGGAATATACCCGCCGCATAGATCGTCGGCGGGCGTCTGGTCGGTCAGCAGGTCGGGAAGCACTCCGCGCCGCGCCAGTTCGGGAAGAACTTCGGCCGCGTTGCCGACCAAGGCCACCGAAGCGGGTTCGCGCTTGCGCACGGCGTTTTTCAGAATGCGCAGCGCCTCATCGAGATTGTTGACCATCACTTCGCAGAGCCCGGCTTTCTCGCGGCGCTTGATTCGCGCGCTGTTGGCGTCGATGCCCAGAAACGCCCCGCCATTCAGCGTGACGGCCAGCGCCTGCGCTCCTCCCATTCCGCCCATTCCGGCGGACACCGCGAGCCGGCCGGCAAGACTTCCTCCGAAATGCATGCGCGCCGCGGCGCGAAACACCTGGAAGGCCTCGGGAAGCGCGCTTGTTGGGCCCGTGAACATCCAGTCGGCTGCGTAACGCCCGGCCTCTGGCGCAGCGTTGAGACTCGTTTCACGCCATGCGGCGCCGTTAGGTTCTCCCGGCAATTCCGCGTTCACGACCATGACACGCGGAGCCTCTTCGCCGATTTCGAGAACTGCTGCCGGCTCGCCGCGGCGGATCAGCAGGGTTTGGTTCTCTTCGAGCTTTTGCAAAGCTTCCAGCATGGAGTGAAGAGCCTGCCCATCGCGCGCCAGCTTGCCGACGCCGCCCGACGGAATTAGGCGCTCGGCCTCTTCGGCAACAGAGCGATCCGCGCTGTTCAAGAGCAGGCGCAAAGCGGCTTCCTGACCCCAGCCCTTGCACGAAAGCGCCGTGCCGTGAGGCGCACGAATTGGTTTTGCTGCGGTCGTCCGTTCCGTGGGAAGTGGTGCCATGGCGGAGTGAACCCGATATTACCGCAGCGGAGTCGGCGCTCGGAAGTCAGCGGGGGGGACAGCTTCGATAATGCCAAGCTCGCCACTTCAAATAAAGTTTGGCTATGGTAAAAGGAGGCTGCCGGTTTACCCGGTGGGGCGGCCTCGTTGAACCAGGTCTGCGAAAGAGCCGCATCGGGCTCTCTTCGCTGCGCATGACGGTGAGGCTGCCCTTCGCTATTCGTGCGGCTGAGGTGCTTGGGTGGGTGCTTGCTGGTCAAGCCGCGCTCAGCGACACCTGCGGATTGGCTTCCGCGAGTTTTTTGATCGTCAGGAGCATCTTTCGCTCCATCACGAAGTGCGCGGGCTCCCAAAAAACAAAGTTGACGATCCTTATCCCGATGCCAACGTTGGCTGCCGAACGCAGGCGCGCGATCAGCCGTGTCGTGTTCACCCCCTTGCGCTGCAAAACGAAGGCCCAGGTGGTGTCCAGGCCCTCCTTGCCGGACCCGATCAGCTCCCAATCGCCTGGCGTGACCAGAACCAGCGAGTGCATCGGCTCGACGAGTGCCGCCACCATGCGGGCGCGGCCGCCGAAGCGCTTTGGAGAACCGAACCACAGGGTATCGCCAATCGCCCGGTGCTGCCACTCGGGCACAATGCGCGTGGTGTTGCGCATATCGCAGCCCACAAGGTTTTCGAGAAACGTGTAGCTATAAAAGCCGCCGCGGTCCTGCCCGAGTTGCACCAGCCAGCGCCACACGGCTTCCGCGGGCGCATCGATATTCACGGCATGTGTGACCACGGCCGAGGCGTAAGGCGAGAGCGCGTCTCCCGGCAAGGCGGCGATGCGGTCGAGATGAGTGGCGCCCCAGTGCAAATGCCACGGGCGCGCGATATACAGGTAGGTAAAGAGAAGAGCTGCTACGACGGTGATGGCCACCGCTGCGGCGTACATTCCGCCCTCCGGAGTCCCTATCCGGCATTGTATCGCGGCTGAGGCCTTGCCAATCCGCGAAATACAGCCGGCTCCGGAGTGCGTCTGCGGCGCAGCGTTGGCCGCTTACTTACTTAGCGGCGCCTTCTTTAGCGCCGTCGCTCCAGCCGGATGGTGAGGCCAGTTTATCGCGGTACTCGATGCCCTCGGACGGTATGCAGAGGGTCTCTTCGAAGTTCTGATCCTTCATCCAGTAATAGTTCGTCTGCATTAATTGAAACGGCTTGGTGTAGAACTTCGGATCGTCAACCGTCACGGTCGCCTGCACGTTGTACTGGTCCAGCCGCACCCAACGCTCCTGAATCTTCGCGTCTTTGGTGTGCGGATGGCCCCGCTCGTCGAGCCAACTGCGGGGATCCAGTCCAACGGTATCGATCACGAATGCGGTGTCGCCGTCCCAGTGTCCCACGGAATATCCGTAGAACCGGGAATCGGGCGCGCCGGCGGCGTCTACTTTAGCGGGAAGTTGCCGTCCGTCCATCCAGATTTCGCGCCATATCCGCTGCTGCTCGAACAGCATAAGCATCCGGTTCGACAAAGGCTGGAACTCGATCGCTCCGCGCATGCTGATCGCGTGGTTCAGAAGGTCGCGCGGCACGCCTAACGGATCGCAGATCATGAAGGGATCGTTTGAGGCACTCACGCCGCCCTCAGGCTGGCCCGGCTGGCGCTGTCCGGCTTCGGGAACCGGGTGATTGTGGCTCATCACCGCCTTTCCCGCGTCGGTCATTTCAGGGTAAGGACCCATAACGATTTTGATCGGCCCCACCCAAGCGCCTGTCAGATCGTGCTTGGGAGCAGGGCCCGGCGGAGTGGGCATTTCAGGTATCCCCGCGGCAATAAAGCCCGGCGGCGGTTTTCGAGGTCCTTGAGCTTTCACAGCCGGGGAAAGGGTCAGCAGGACCAACAAAGCAACGACTACTGCGGCCAGCGAGTTGCGCATTTCGACTGCCCTCCTTGACTTAAGCACGGAGCCCCGAAAGCCCAGCACTGCAGACACCAAAGGGCGCGCGCGGGAAGTGCCGCGCGCGGCCCCTTTTGCTCGCTGACAGCCGGCCAACTGACTTCAGCGACGATAGTCTATTTGGACTGGTTGCCGCCGCCGCCCGGGATACCACCCGCGTCGGGGCCGTAACCGCTCTTGTTCCCGCTGTCGCCACCCAGTTGCGTGTCGTGCAAAACGGTGCCGTCGGCGAGAACAACCTTATTCAAGCGTCCCGCGGGCAGGCCCGTCTTTGCGGCGTACATATCGACGGTGATCACGTCGCCCGGCTGCAAAGAGCTCTTGTTCCAGCCGATCAGCTTCAACGCTTCGGGGCTGGCTGTTTCGGCGGTCCAGTGCACGACCTTCCCGCTGGCATCCTTCACGTCGAACTCGATCAGGCTGTGAGGATTGGCCCACGCGAATTTCGTCACCGTCGCTTGCTTAAATTCAGATACCTTGTTTTCATACGCCGCATTCCCGTGATGCGCCAGCACAGGCCCGCAAACTGCCAGTAAGGCAATCGTCAGGACGCACGGCATAAGCAACTTGCTTTTCATTCAGCACCTCGTAAGGATTCTTGCACTCTGAACTAAGCCAAGAAAAGGACTGTAATTCGGAATCTCCCTTGTGACTTACGGATGGCATAATCATACAACATCCCCGGATTGGCAAGCAGGGAAAAATAGGCGTCCCCGCCGGACCGGCCGTGCCTCCAAATCAGCGCCGCAGAATCCCAAAACTCGCGGAATCCTAAAAAGATGTCTCATGCCGGTCGATTTCACACAGGCTCGCCCATCGGCGATACTGGCTGTGCATGATTGTCGATACAACTTGGGACACATGAGTACTTGCTGCCACTTCACAAACAGTTCCCAAGGACTTTAGGCTTTATAAGTAAGGTAACAGTCCGTCCCGGCTCGGCCATCCTGCACCGGACTGGAATCACTCGATGCGACATGACGAAATCCTGGGTCTACTTCCGCGTCTGAACTACACGTTGGACGACAGGCCCGATTTGCAATTGCTCTTCCTCGAGTTGCTATTCTGGGCGATCGTAATTGTCGTCACGCTTGCATTGGTGCGCTTCCGGCCCGCGCTCGTTGAAATGGCCGAGAACCGCCTTCGGGCCATCAGCCAAAACACGCGATTCTGGCTGGCGGCCTTCCCGCTCTTCGTGATCGGCTTTCGCCTCCTTGTGCTGCCTTGGGTACCTGTGCCTGTTCCCGACGTCCATGACGAATACAGCTACCTTCTCGCGGCGGACACATTTGCGCATGGCCGGCTGACGAATCCGCCGAGCCCCTTGTGGGTGCATTTCGAGTCGTTTCACATGAACGTGCTGCCCACCTATCAATCCATGTATCCCCCCGCGCAAGGACTGGCGCTGGCGCTCGGGCAAAAGTTGACCGGAGTTCCTTGGGCCGGTGTTTTGCTCAGCGTGGCTCTTCTGTGCGCCGCGATCTACTGGATGCTGCTGGGTTGGCTGCCCGCGCCTTGGGCTTGGTTGGGAGCGGCTTTTGCATGCGTGAGGTTCGGGACCTTCTCCTATTGGGTCAACTCCTATTGGGGAGGGGCTGTCGCGGCCCTGGGTGGAGCGCTCGTTCTCGGCGCCTGGCCGCGCCTGCGCCGTGATCTGAAGGCGCCCACCGCGCTGATCTTCGCGGCGGGCCTGCTGATTCTCGCCAATAGCCGTCCCCTGGAAGGTTTCTTGTTCAGCCTGCCCTTGCTGATTTCCGTGGCGGTGTTGCTGGTAAAAAATGTGAGATTGGATTGGGGCGCCACGGCGAAGGCCGCCTTGCCGGCAATTGCGTTGCTAATTCTCGGTTTCGGATGGATGCTGTATTACAACTGGCGGGGCACCGGCCATCCCCTGCTCATGCCGTACCAGGTGAATTACCAGACCTACCATATCACCAAGCCATTCTTCTTTCAGAAGCCCAACTCCGTTCCGGATTACCGCCACATGGAGATGCGCGCGTTTTATATCCGGCACGAGATGCCGGCCGCGATGCTCTGGAAGTATGAGGCCGACTACTTCGTGCGAACCAGTGCCAGCATTTACTACGGATTCTTTCTGTGGCCGTTTCTTCTCCTGATGGCGCCCTGCATCCTGGCCCTCGCGCGCGGTGAACTTCGCATCGTGTTGCTCTCTACGGTTCTGGTGATCGCCGATCTGCTGGCGCAAATTTGGCCTCCGCATTCGCACTACGCGGCCCCGATCGCGGGCGCCATGATTCTGATGCTGGTGTACAGTCTGCGTTATATGAGGAACCACCGGGAGGGTCGGCTAGCCCCCTACGCGCTGTGGGGTTCGCGCGCCGTGGTGATGGTCTTTGCGCTGTGGATGATCAGCCCGATTGCCGAGAAGTTGTGGAATCCTTTTCTGCTCATCAACACAATCCAGCAGCCCTCCGCTGGGACCGCTAAGCTTTTTCCCATGCCCCCGCAATTTCAGCGTGCGCGGATTCAGGCCGATTTACAAGCCCGCGGAGGAAAGCACTTGGTTATCGTGGGCTATCCGGCTCGCGATGTACCTTCGCAGGAGTGGGTCTACAATGATGCCGATATCGATCAGTCCAGCGTCGTTTGGGCGCGCGACATGGGATATCTCCAAAATTTGGAACTGCTGGAGCATTACCCCGACCGGCAGGTTTGGTTTGTGGATCGAGGGGACGTGGCCGCCAGCCTCGTGCCTTACGATCGCGTGAGCGCTCCCTTCAAGCTGGCCTTCGATCGCGCCGCTTTCGAAAGCGATTCCCACGCGAATCCTAGCCTGAGCCAACAGCCTGCTTCCGGAGCAGAAAAAGCGCCGCCGCGCCCGGCTGCCGCGGCTCTCTCGATGGAGACCAGATGAGGAAACGCGCTCGAACCGCCGTCATCATCGGCGCCGGCCCCGCGGGGCTTACCGCCGCCTACGAACTGCTTACCCGTTCTGACATTTGCCCCATCGTCATCGAGATGAGCGATCAGGTGGGCGGCATCTCCCGCACCGTGAACTATCGCGGCAACCGCATCGATCTCGGTGGACACCGCTTTTTCTCCAAGAGCGACCGCGTCATGAACTGGTGGTTCCAGCATCTGTCGCTCCAGGAATCGGACGCCCCGGCGAATGCCGGCGCGCCGCTGCGCGTAAGCTACCAGGGCAAATCGCGCGAGGTGGCCGCGGCCCCTGGTGGGAAAGGTTCGGCGGATCCGCAAAACCAGGATCGCGTGATGCTGGTGCGCAATCGCAAATCGCGCATCTATTTCCTGCGCAAATTCTTCGACTATCCCATCTCGCTCAGCGCGGACACTATCGGCAAGCTGGGCCTGCTGCGCACCTCCGCCATTGGCGTCAGCTACATGCGCCGCGTGCTCTTTCCCTTGAAGGAGCAGAAGAATCTCGAGCAGTTCTTCATCAATCGCTTCGGCGACAAGCTTTACCGCACTTTTTTCAAGTCCTACACGGAAAAAGTGTGGGGCGTGCCCTGCACCGAGATCGACGCGGAATGGGGTGCACAGCGCATCAAAGAGCTCTCCATCTGGAAGAGCATCAAGCATTTCGTGAAAAAGACGCTGAGCCGCAAACCCGCCGGAGTGGCGCAGAAGGGCACAGAGACATCGCTCATCGAGCGCTTCCTCTATCCCAAATATGGGCCCGGTCAGATGTGGGAAGAGGTCGCGCGTAAAGTTCAGGAGATGGGCGGCACGATCATCATGGGGCAGTCGGTCCGGCAGATCGAGACGCGCGAAAATCGCGTAACCACAGTCGTCGCTGCCGACGTTCAGGGTAAGCTGTCTCGCTACGACGCGGACTTTGTCTTCTCCACCATGCCCGTCCAACAGTTGGTCCGCTCGTTGCAGACGGCCGTGCCCGCCAATGTGCGCGAAGTCAGCGACGGCCTGATGTATCGCGACTTCCTTACCGTGGGCCTGCTCCTCGAAGATCTGAAGATCAAGGAAGAGACCAAGCAGGGCCGCAAGCTGATCTCCGACAACTGGATCTACATCCAGGAGCCCGACGTTCTCGCCGGCCGCCTGCAGATCTTCAACAATTGGAGCCCCTGGATGGTCAGCGACCCGCGGAAAGTCTGGGTCGGCGTGGAGTACTTCTGCAACGAAGGCGACGCGCTCTGGACGCGCAGCGACGCAGAGATGAAGCGTCTGGCCGTCGAAGAGCTCGCGCGCATCGGCATGATTCAAGAGAGCGCGGTGGTCGATTCCGTTGTGCTGCGCATGCCCAAGGCTTATCCCGCGTATTTCGGCGCTTATTCGCGCTTCGACGAAATCCGCAGCTTCCTGGACGGCTTCGAAAACCTTTTCCTGGTCGGCCGCAACGGCATGCACCGCTACAACAATCAGGACCACTCCATGCTTACGGCCATGACCGCCGTGGAAAATATCCTCGCCGGACGCACGGACAAGTCCAACATTTGGGACGTGAACACGGAGATGGACTATCACGAAGTCCGCTCCGAGCCCGGGGCGTCCACGCCGGCATCCGCCGCGCATCAAGCGTCAGCGGAAACATCGGCTGAACTGCAGACGGTCGAAGCAAGCGCGTCGCTCACCGACGCCCACGAGGGCTGAAGGCTGTTTGCGGAAACTGCTTCCCACGTTAAGCCTTTTGCAACCCCCGTTGGTGTCTAGATCGGCAAGTTCGCACACACGACACACCGCGTGCGCCAGCGGCTCTTGCTCACTTCCGTCCTGGCTCATAATCGTCATGAGCGCACTCCCAAGAGGGCACAGAAATGAACAAACGGATGTTGCGAGCGGGAATTCCCTTGGTCGGAGTCGTCGCCGCGCTGGCATGGTTCGCCTTCGGCCCGAAGGGGAAGAGCACGGCGGAAAGCCACCTTCCCACGAAGGTCGGCCGAGGCGGCCAGACTCTGCAAATCGACGCCCAAAACAGTTGCCCGGCGACGATGCGCGTCTCCTTCGAGAATTTGAGCAAGCCCATTGGCCAGCGGCAGCTGCTTCTAAGCTCGGAGAAGATTCCGGCCGGCACAAGTTCCTGGAACATCGACGTGCCCCCAGGCGTGGGTGGATACATAGAACTGGGAGCCGATCATCCAAATCCCGGCGATAAGCTGACCATGCGCATCCGCATGAATGGAAGGCTCCTGGACGAACAAACAGACACGCTGAACGCCGCCCTTGCGCCGAAGACCGTTTTTTCCCTGCAAGATCATTTCGACGACTATTCCGATCCCGCACAGCAAGCGAATCGATAGTTCGGTCAGGGCCCAAGCTCTCTCCCCCAAATAGGCCCGCTGACGCCGCGGAAGAAGTTACAAAATGGAGACAATGCGCCGTTGGCATTTGCACTGTCGTGAAGCGTATGATGAATGGGTAAGAAGCTTGTTCCCGAGGGGCACCCGCCCGCTGCTGGAACCGATCCCTCCCCGCGCTCCTTGGGCAAGGCAGGACATCAAATGAATATGAATGTCATTTCCAATTCGTTCGATCCGCCGCGCATAGCCTTACCAAATTTTCGGCCACAGCCGCGCCTCACTCCACACGTTTCGCAACGAGCCCGCTCGAATCAGCGCGCGGCCATACTTCCCGCGTTCTTGATGGCCGCTTTTCTGATGGCGCTGTGCTTCTGCGCCGGCGCGCCCGCGAAGGCGCAGGACTACAGCCATATCCGCATCGTGCGCTTGAGCTTCATTGAGGGAAACGTGCAGTATCAACGGCCTGGCGAAGATTGGCAGGAGGCCAAGCTGAATCTGCCCATCCAGCAAGGCTATGCGTTGCGCACGGAGGATGGCTACGCCGAAGTGGAGTTCGAAACTGGCCTGGAGATGAGGCTGGCGTCGAACTCGTCTGTCGAATTCACGGAACTGTCGTTGGCCAATGGCGGGCTCGTGACGCGGCTTCATCTCTCTGCCGGCACCGCCAGCGTTGACGCCAAGGTCTCCAAAGCCGGCCAGTTCTCCTTCGCCGCCTCCAACCTTCAGGTGAACGTGCCTCACGACGCCCGCTTCCGTATAGACACCTCCGCCGCGGAGAGTTGGGTCAGCGTGTTCCACGGCAAAGTAGCCGTTCCATCCGGCTCGGCGCCGATCATGCTCGACGGAGGGCACGCCGTACGCGAGACCGCTGACGATCTGGCCTCGCTGCAAATCGAGAAGGAGCCGCCGCGCGATGCCTTCGACAAATGGGTCGCTGAGCGCGAAGAGGGTCTCTCCGACGCGCGGGCCGACGTGTCCGATGCCTTGCGCAGCAACTCCTACAGCACCGGATTCGCTGACCTCGATTTTTACGGCGGCTGGTTCAATGTCCCCGGTTACGGCTGGGGTTGGCAGCCTTACGGCGTGGCCGCCGGCTGGGTGCCGTTTTATTCCGGGCAGTGGATGTTCATGGGCAATACAGGATGGAATTGGGTGAGCGCAGAGCCGTGGGGATGGCTTCCGTATCATTTTGGCTCATGGGTAAACGCACCCGGCATGGGCTGGATGTGGGTGCCGCAGGGCGCGCTTGCCTGGCAGCCTGCCACGGCTACTTGGGTGCAAACGGGGAATCAAGTGGGCTGGACCCCCGTTTTGGCTACGCCTCTGAAGCCGCCGAAATCCGCGAGTGGTCAGCCGGCGGCGGTTTCGCGCACGCTCATCGTGGCCTCTTCCGAGAATGGCGGCGCCATCGCTCCATCTCGCGCTGTGCCTCTAGCTTCGACCGATGCCGCCGTTGCCCATGTGGTGGTTCCTGTCGCGCCCCCTCACACGCTGTCCGGCGTGGCAGCAAACGCAGCGGTGAATAGGCCCGCGTCGAACAGTTTTGTTTCTGGCGGCCGGAGCTTCATACAGCATGCTCCCGCAACGGCGGGGCGTCCTGCCTCCCGCGTCTCCTTTCCTGCCTTCAACTCTCGGCCTCTGATGCAGGCTCCGCGCACGGCGCCGCTCCCACGAGTGATGTCCAGCGGCTCGTCCGCGACAGGCTTTAGCGGAGTTCGGGGCGGTGGCGTTCCCGGGGGCGTTGGCAGAATGGGCGGGAGCGGCGCGCATGCCGGTGCTTCTGGGCCTCACATGTCAGGTGGCGGCGGCCATGTCTCCGCTGGCGGCGGGCATGCCTCCTCCGGCGGCCACCGCTAACTGCATCAACTCATCCCTCTCGCATCCGTGACCGATCTCCAGCCACGTCATCTAACGGCCTTAGCTTCGGCGCAAGCTCGCACGGGAGCGCCGTCGCGATCATCGTATTTAAGGTTTTGTGGTAAGGTACGGCCAACCGAAGCATTTCGGAGTGCTGCCGATGATCCACTATCACATTCGTTGGACCGGTTCCGAGGCTATGTATTGGGAGCCCTTCGATACGCGAGCCGAAGCCGAGGAGCGCGCCAAGAAGCTGAGTCGCGATGGCGAAACCTATACCATCGAGGAACTGGGCGAAGGGTGCACGCGCTGCGCCGCCGGCAATACCGACCGCCCGCACTGAGTTGCGGATGCAGTGAGCCGGCCGCGGTCGTCGGCGAGGATTAGCGCATTACTTTGGAGTGACGTGTTTGAGGATTCGTTCAACGCCGGCGCGAAAAATTTGAGGTTACCCCTCCCCGCCCGCTTCCCGCTCTTTGTCGGACGGCACATACTGCTCTTCGGGGTCAGGTTCGCCTGACCCGCACGGTGTGCCCAACTCCCCGCGCTGCAAGTTCAGAAATGAGATCACACAACCTTGATTCGCGTCCTTCTCGCCGGGTTTCTGTTTCTGATTGCCCGCCTTGTTGGGAGCATCCATGGATGTCGACACCTCCTGTGGGAAGTCCTTCAGTTTTTTGCCAGCATGATTTGCCAGCAGTAGGTGAACTCGGTTGCCCCCTTCGAATTATCGAATCGAACGCCGTACTTGAAGTCGTGCTGCTGCAGCAGAGATTCGATGGACTCGCGCAGATAGGTTGCTCGCATATAAAGAGCCAATGGATATGACTTCGGTGCGTGCTTCGGGCCCGAGAGCAAGGCGGAAACCCTCCGTTGGCTCTTAGTTTGCACGCTAAGTGTCGCGTTCTGAAATACGGTAAACGCTGAAGATGTCAGGTCAAATTTCCGCAACAACCGTCTCCTGCTCACCTAGGTTGCCCGGTCCGCTGCCGGAATTACGGCGCCCGTAAGGGCTGAGTAGCTCGATGTCTGCGCCCTGAAGACGCAAATCTAAGCCTGCGAACACATTCGCAGTGGCAGGTGCGACAGGAATTTTACAAGTTACAAAAAGTAGACAAACAACCAAAAAAAAAGGAAGCAGCTTTGGTACGACCGCCGCTGCTTCCCGGGGTGTGTTCTATGAGTTGACGGAAGTATAACATAACGAGTCTCGCTGTCCATAGGGGAGAAGAGGTATCCATAAAACCACGGCGAAGCCACGGAGCCTAGCCCGGGGCGGCGCCTAAACCTTGGGGAATCTTTTGAGCGCGGCTGCGTGCTATACTCCCTTGCGCTGCTTCGCCGAGAGACGTAAGTGCCTCTAGACACTTAGGATAGCCGTCAGGAGCAGCCCTTGGGCAGTCAGAAGGTTTCGTGACCGGAGGCCGCCATGCCGCGAATCTCGCGACGCCAATTCAACACTAGCCTGCTCGCCGCCGGCGGAATGGCCGCCGGAATAGCCTTGTTTAGCCGCACCGAAGCCGCTGCCGATTTCAAGCTGCGGCAATTTCACAATCAGCCCGCCGATAGCCCGTTGCATAAGCGCCTGGTCGAGATGTGGGCTGCCGTGAAAATGGAAACGGGCGGCCGCATCGACGTCAGCACATTTCCCGACAACGATCAGCTTCCGGGCAGCGATCCCGCCGCGCTGAAGATGCTGATCGATGGCGAGCTCGATTTCTTCACCCTGAACGGCGGCATTATCGGCACCGTCGTGCCCTCCGCGAACGTGCAGGGCATCCCTTTCGCATTCCACGACGAAGCCCAGGTATACAAGGCCATCGACGGCGACCTCGGCGCATATCTCGCCAAGGAGATGGCCGCCAAGGGAATTTACGCCTTGCCGCGCTGCTGTTTTGAAAACGGCTTTCGCGAGATCAGTTGCTCGGTTCGTCCCATTCGCACCGTGGACGACCTCAACGGTCTGAAGATGCGCTCGCCCGATACGCCCATCTATATCGAGTGCTGGCAGGCGCTCGGCGCCACGCCCGTGGCCGTGAATTTCAACAAGATCTACGAGTCGTTGAAGACCGGCCAGGCCGATGCGCAGGACAATCCATTGAACGTTGTGGAACTGCTGAAACTCTACGAAGTGCAGAAGTACATCAGCCTCACCAACCACATCTGGTCCGGCTTCAATCTCATCGCCAACCTGAAAATGTGGAATGGCTTTCCGTCCGATGTGCAGCGCGTCATCCAGCGCAACGCGGAGAAGTACGTCAAGTTGCAGCGCAGCGACACCGACACCATGAACCACGATCTCGCCCCGAAACTCCAGCAGCGCGGCATGATGTTCAATTCGCCCGAAGCAGCCAGCTTCCGCGCGCGCCTCGGCGGGTACTATGCGCGCTGGAAAGGCACCATCGGGGCGAAGGCCTGGGCGCTGCTCGAGGGCCACGTCGGCAAAATGGGCTAATCCCGTCGTTTTCTGTGGTGATTAGGGCAGGGCGTCTCTGGTTTCTCGGGCGCCAAAAGCGCTTGGCAATCAAGCGGCTTTTGGCGCGCAAAAAAGTTGCCTTCACGCGCGGAAAGCCCGCGTACCTCCGGGCAGCGCGCTGGTTCCGCCATCGATCACGATCTCCTGCCCCTGCACGTACGACGAATCGCTCGACGCCAGAAACAGCACGGCGCGCGCCACCTCCTCCGCTTCGCCCCAGCGCTCCAGCGGCACGATGCGCGGCAGCCGCTCGTTGACCGCCGCGATCTGCTCCGGGGTGCGCGTACGCTCCCACAGCGGAGTGCGCGTGTATCCCGGCGTCACCACGTTCACGCGAATCCCGCGCGGGCTCAGTTCCGCCGCCATGCATTGCGCCATTGTGCGCACCGCCGCCTTGCTTCCTGCGTAAGCTGAATAACCAGGCGCGCCGATTTTGCTGGTCAGCGAACTCACTAGCACGATGGCCGCGCCGTCGCTCAAGAGTGGCAGCGCTCCCTGCACGGTAAAGAACACGGACGTGAAGTTGAGCTGCACCTGTTTCTCGAACGCTTCTAATTCGGTGCCTCCCAGTGGCGTCGGCGCGGAGAACCCCGCGCACGGCACCAGCACGTCGAGCACCGCGAAGCGTTTCTTGATCTCCGCAAACATCCGCTCGCGCTCGGCCGCCACGGTGACGTCCGCGCGCGCGGCGAAAGCCTCGGGGCCGAGTTCGTCCGCGGCGCGCCACAGCGTCTCCTCACGGCGCCCCACGATGGCCACCTGCGCGCCTTCGTCGATGAAGAGCCGCGCCGTGGCCAGCCCGATGCCGCTATTGCCTCCTGTGATCAAAGCGAATTTCCCGTCAAGCTTTCCCATCGCGCGTGTAACGCCTCCTATGCCCCCTGCTACAAGTCCGCTACCAGAGTAACGCGGCTTCCCGAGTTTCCGGAAGGCGTACGGGCCTCGAGCAGCGGTCACCATTGCGCCCGACGGACGCTACGCCCTTGGCGAATCTAAGGCGAAGATGTAAACTCCGCTGCGCACTCCCATGGGCCAGCCCAAACTCTGCCACGTCAGCTTCCGCGACACCGAGGGCGTCGAGCACGTCGCCGAAGTCGCCGCCGAAAGCCTCTACGAAGCGGGCGCGCTCGCTTTACAGCAGTTTCGCCGCGCTGATTGGAGCCGCGAAGCGTCCCTCGACGCCGGCGCGCTGCGCGTGGAGGTCTGCGAATCCACGTTCTACACGTTGAAGGTCGCGGCGCTCGAGGCTTGGCTCAAGCGCACCGGCGGCTCGCCGAGAGAAGTGACCATGCGCCAAACGATAAAAAAGAAACTGGGCTGAGCCGTCCCGCACGCCGGTCCCCCTTGGGAGCCGCATCGTTGTGGGCTCCGATGCAGCCTTCGCAAGGGCTTGCACGTTGGGAAACCGCTCATCCGCCCTGCTTAATTGACGAATAGATAGTCGTTTACGATATAGGGCGACGGATCCGCGTATGCGATCCGGCCGAACCCGAGGTTTGCATGACAACAATAGTCCAGCAGCGAACAGGTCAGCGTCGAAGTAAGCGTATTGCCAAATCCGTTCCTATCGTGCTGTCCGGGAGCGACATCGAAGGCCAGCCGTTTTCCGAGCAAACCAAGACTTTGGTGCTCAGCCGGGACGGCGCAGGCGTCCTTTCAACCAAGAAGCTGGCGCCGCAGGCTGTGTTGATCCTTCGTTGCGTGGAGAACAACAAGCAAGCGGCCGTGCGCGTCGTCGACCAGGTAGGGCGCACATCCGAGGGCTACACCTACGGTGTGGCGTTTTTGGAATCGAGCGTTAACTTCTGGGACGTGGAATTTGCTCCCGAGCCCGAAACCGATGCAAGAGCAGCGAGGATGCTCTTTGAGTGTACCTCCTGCCATGACCGCAAGACGATCAGTCCGAATGACGTCGAGCTGGATGTCTACGCCATCAACAAGACTGTTCCCCGGTATTGCGCAAACTGCGGAGTGCCGACTTCCTGGAGGGAAGTGAGCGAGGCCGATGCCAGCGCGCCCGCCAAGGATAAGCAAGAGAAGCCTCAATCCGAAGCCCGCGAAGCCCCGAAATCGACTCACCAGGAGAACAGGCGCAAGGACGTTCGCGCCAGAGTGAACTTCAGCGCCTGTATCCGCCATTCTGGCTCCGAGGAGATCGTCGCCTGTGAAAACCTATCCAGAGGCGGCTTCTGCTTCCGGAGTTCTCGGCGTTACGTCGAGAAGTCAATCGTTGAAGTGGCCCTGCCCTACTCTCCCGGCGAGAATGCGATCTTCTTCAAGGCCAGGATCGTATGGGTACTGGAGTTGCCGGCCGAAAAAGTCTTCCGATGTGGCGCGGCGTATGTACGAGTTTGAATCTTATTTGTCCGAGCCTTCGTTCCCGGATGGATGGATTACTTTGTTCATATATTCGATGGCGTCGGAGGGCAGGCAGAACGTCTCGTCGAAATCCTGATCTTTTATCCAATAGTAGTTCGCGTCGATCACTCGCCAAGCTTTCGTATAGATTTTCGGATCGTCGATGGTGGCCGTCAGATGGATGTTGTACTGGTCCACGCGCGTGTAGCGCTCCTGCACGCGGGCCTCGGTGCTGTGCGGGTGTCCGGCCTCGTCAAGCCAGGTCCGATCGTCCAGGCCGTTCGTATCGACAACGAAATTGTAGTCGTCCTCCCAGTGGCCCACCGAATATCCGTAAAACCTCGAGTCGGGCGCGCCTTTGGCGTCGACCTTTGCGGGAAGCTGCCTTCCGTCCATCCAAACGTCGCGCCACACGCGTTGCTGCCCGTACAAAATGACCATGCGGTTCGGTACCGGTTCGAACCACATCTCTCCCCGGGAACTGACCGCCACGGCGGCAAGGTTGCGTGGAAACCCTAGCGGATCGCAGACGCGGAACGGATCGTTTCCACTCCACGGCTGGGCCGTGGTCTTGGGCTGGCTGAGCTTGAAGCGCGCCTCTCCGGCCGGCGTCATCGGCGGAACAGCGTCGGAGCTCTTATTCTGCGGGCCGATCCACGCTCCTGTCAGTTCGCGTTTCGGTGCGGGGCCAGGCGGATTCGGCATCTTGGGAACTCCCGCTTTGATGAACTGGTCGTTTGGAGGCGCCTGCCGCCCCCGTTCTATTTCTTGCGCAATGACAGGGGATGAAACCGCCGCAATGACAAAGACGACCGCCACGGCAAACAGCACCGCCACGGTCGTTCGGGCGACGACATTTCGCATGGAGCTCTCCTCCTTGACTTGTTTCCAGCCGGATGCCGTTCGAAGGAATTGGAATACGCGCAAGATATGCCGTCCCGCCCGTCGCGTCAAGCGAACGGCTTCCGTATTCGTCCGCTGGCAGCGCCCAGGTCTCTCGTTGCCGAATCCGCAGGGAAGTAACACTTCGTTCACATAGCCGGGCTTAGTGTCAGGTAGCATACAGGGCTTTATTCGAAGCAAATCTTTCGGGGCGTGTTCATGGAGAAGAAGAACTTCTTGTTCGTATCCCTCACAGGTCTCATCAGCGATATCGCCTGGCAGGTCTCCAAGGAGGGTCACGAAGTCCGCTACTTTATCGCCGATAAAAAGGAACGCGACATCGGCGATGGCTTCGTGCCCAAGTCAAAGGACTGGGAGAAGGATGTCGATTGGGCCGACATCGTCATCTTTGACGACACGCTCGGCCAGGGCGAAAAGGCCAAGGCGCTGCGGGAGCGCGGCAAGAAAGTGATTGGCGGTACCCCCTATTCCGATCGGCTCGAGGACGACCGCTCGTTCGGGCAGGAGGAGCTGAAGAAAGCCGGCGTAAGCATCATTCCGTATGGCGAATTCACTTCCTTCGACGAGGCCATTGATCATGTGACCCAGAATCCCGGCCGCTACGTCATCAAACCGAGCGGCGAAGCGCAGAACGTGAAGCGGCGTTTGTTCGTCGGCGAAGAAGACGATGGCGACGACGTCGTGCGCATGCTGGAGGCCTACAAAAAGGCGCTTTCCGATGAGATCAAGGTGTTTCAGTTGCAACGCCGCGTCACCGGCGTGGAAGTCGCGGTAGGCGCATTTTTCAACGGAAAGAAATTCGTCTATCCCATCAACGTCAATTTCGAGCACAAGAAGCTTTTCCCGGGGGACATCGGTCCGCCCACGGGGGAGATGGGCACATCCATGTTCTGGAGCGGTCCCAATCAGCTCTTCAACCAAACGCTGCTGAAGATGGAGGCCGCGCTGGCCGCGGAGGGTTACGTCGGCTACATCGATCTGAATTGCATCGTGAACAACCACGGCATCTATCCATTGGAATTCACCTCGCGCTTCGGATACCCGACGATCAGCATCCAGCAGGCGGGAATGCTGACGCCCATCGGCGAATTCTTCCTGGACCTTGCCAGCGGAAATGACCCCGGGCTCAAGACTCGCAGCGGATTCCAGATCGGCGTGCGCATCGTCGTGCCGCCATTTCCGTTCGACGATGACGAGACCTTCGATTCGTTTTCCAAGGATTCGGTGATCGTCTTCAAGAAACCCCCGCAGGATGAGATCCACATCGAGGACGTCAAGCAGATCAACGGGCAGTGGCTCGTCGCCGGGACTTCCGGAGTGATTCTGATCGTGGTGGGCCTGGGCTCAACGATGCGCCAGGCGCAAGCGCAAGTCTATTCGCGAATCAAGAACGTCATGATCCCGAATATGTACTACCGAACCGACATCGGCGATCGCTGGACGGAAGATTCCGACCGCCTCCACGCCTGGGGATACCTGCGCTAGCAAAACTCCCCGGCTGGGAAGGCGCTGAATCAGGCAGGATTCCACACCTGGATAGTAGCATTATCGAAATGTGGGCTGCGATCGCGGCGGCGAATCCGGATTGCTTTACCTGGGAGCCGTACGGATCTGACGCGGGACTTCGTTACGGCGAAGCGGAATTTGGCTTACTCTTGTGCTTGGTGAACCGGCTCAGCCCGCGAATCGCGCCAGAATCGTCGCGCAGCAGGCAGGTGCCCATGTACTCTTCTCGGCGAGACCGCGCCGCCGATAGGTCGTGATAGACGAAGGCGCCCTTGACGAAGAAGTGGCAGACAACTGACTTTCGCGATAGCTGAAGGTTTTGCCGCTTTGATCCTCCATGCAGGAGATTAGCGTGCCAGATGAGAACATCGCCGGCACGAGCGGTAAAATATTTCGGTTGTGCCCTATTCTGGGCGATCAGGTTCTGAATAAAGGGCTCGTATTTTTCATGATAGGAGCGATCTCCCTCGCGTTTGAAGTCCGACACCGAAATTCCTACGTCCTTGCTGAAGATATAGGGAAAGCGGTGGCTGCCCGGATAGAAGACCAGGGGGCCGCTGTCGGGATGAATGTCTTCAAACGCAACCCACGCGGCTGACAAATATCCGAGGGGATAGGTCGTCATGTGGATGGAATCGGAATGCTCGGGCTGCTCTGATCCCTTGTGAGCCGCGATGGTTTGCAAACCTCTGGGCTCTCGCTCCATTAACAGACGAATCCAGTTGAGCAGACCCGTATGCTTTAGAATCCGGCAGAACCCGCCGACCTTTTTGTGCGGATTGAGATAACGGCCCGGATGCGGATCGCCGGGTGCGGGACCGGCCTTAAGTTTGATCTTTCCAGCGCGCACGGCCCGTTCGTATCCCTCCCAGACCGTGTTCAAAGTCCCCTGGTCGAACAGCTTTTCAACAATGATGTAGCCATCCGAGTTCCAGTGGCGGCACTGCCCGGCCTGGTCGGGCGTGATCTCTCCAGCACGTAGCTTTTCCTCGATGCGCTCGAGCGCGTCGGGGCGGTCGAGCCACGGATACGGGCCGGCATATGGGAAATGCTCCGCTCGAAACGCTGGGAGTTTCGAGATTTTTACGGCCTTCTCGGCAAACACGGGCAAGAGTCTACGCTCCTCCAATGGTGTAATGCAATGGCGGGAAAAGCCGGCACCGCTTTACGGCATGGAGGATACTAGACCGCCGCTTAGCGAGAAATCCGTTTATCGGGCCTGGGAACCAGGAGATGGACGCTCAGGCCACTCTTCGTCTGGACTTACAGCCGGAGGTTGATTCGGCCCGACATTGTTCGCTTGAATCGCTGCGACTATAAAATCCTCTGGCGGTATCGGGGAGCCTGCCAATCTTCGGAGCATTGCTAATTGGCCCGCGTGAGTCATGGCGTCCGAGAAAGGGCCCTGGAGAAGGCATTCCTCAGTTGTGTCGAGAGGTGGTGAACCTTCCCGGAGCCGCTCGCTCAACTCTGCCAGCATCTCGTAAAAACCCGCAGCGTCCGAATCAAACACGGTTGGCACCGTGGAAGTCCACGAGCCGCCAACGAAATGAGTCCGCGCATAACCCAGGACATTGGTCATGTGACAAACCAATTCGTGCGGAGTGCGAACTCGAGGCGCAATACGGAAAGTGGCGAAACCCGCCGGTGCTTCCCTCAAACATTTGCTCACTCGATATGCTAGTGTTGCCAGAAAATGCCGCAGCATCTCGGATTTGTCGCTCATTTCGGCGCGCCCCCAGCCCCGCATGCGATTACGATTTCTCGAAAGAATAGCCCAGAAGGCAAGACAAGATAGGTCCTGACAAGTCGTGCTTATCGGAGACTGGCTTTTGGCCGATTCACCGCATTCCGGAAAGCAAGCGTTCGCGCGGATGCCCCACCTTCGGCCTTGAGAGTGGGATGCCTTTCTCCGTTCCGTGCCGCGCTCGCCTTACGGATGATCCTTGTCTGAAAAAGTAATGCTTGCCGTCTCCTCCTGGCTTGCGCTCACCGTCACATCCTGCTCTTTGGCTCCGTAGACTTCGTGCCACGCCGTCAGCTTGTAGGTTCCCGGCGGCACATTTTCGAGCTTGAACGACCCGTCCGGAGCGGTCACCCAAAAGTAGGGATTTGCAAACACCGCGATGTAAGACTTCATCCACGGATGGATGTTGCACTTCACGGGAATCCCAATCTCCGCATGCTCGAAAACTTCATCCGCCGCCGCGCTTCCCTCGCCCTGCGACTGGTTCCATCCGCGATTAATCCTGGGAGCCGCGTTCACGTTGTGCGTCGTCTGGTCCGAGTTCGTCACCCGCAGATGCTGCCCCTTCATCAACGCAATCGCGTGCGGCGCGTACATGCAGCCGTTTTGGTCCAGGATCGCCGGCGCCTGCGGAATATCGAAGGAATACTGAGCGAAATCGCCCCTTAGATAAACCACCACGTTTCCCAGCGTGCCGTTCTCTCCCGTCACCACGTCCTCGCTCTTCGCCGGAGTGGCATGCAGCTTGGCGCAATTGGGCACCGAGGCCATGTTGATGTTCCGCGCCCTGCGCGGCACGCCGTCAAACTTCACCACTCCCGTTATCGAACCCGCCGTCTTGGGATCCACCGGTTTTCGCCCCGCATTGGCGGCAGGCTCGTCGTCCGGCGGCGCGAACGCATTCGGTTTCTCCTTGCACGCGCCGGCGAAAAACACGACCGGCACCACCGCCGCCACCGCCAACCATCCCCGCCTCTTTTCCCGATGACTCATAGCCCTCCTCACGACGCGAGCACCAGCTGTCATCCCGAACCCAGCCGCGTATTTTGCGGATGAAGGTGAGGGATCTGCTGTTCAGCTTCGTGCTCCGTAGCCGCCCGCGAACTTCAACCGTTGCCGACCGCGGCTGGAAATCTGCCGGCCATGCCCGCCTAGAGTGAACGTTCTAGGCCGAACTTCGCAGTGATGCCTGTCACGTCCGTCATTCCTTGCAGCCCAGGGCGCCGGAAAGAATCGCGGATTTAATTGGATAACCCCGCGTATATCGAAATGATAAATGAATGCGACCCTGCCTGGGTTTACTAAATCGAACCTACTTCATCCAAACGTACCAGCCTCGGCATCATTTCTGCATATTCTTAGTGAGGAGCTCGACTTAAGGCTCCGCACAAAATCTTGAGCAAAATCTTCGAAGCGTTGAGGGAGGCCGAAGAAGCGGCCAGAGTCAGAGACTCCGAGGCCGAGTCCCTCCAGCGGCCGGAGCGCCGGCGCACGCCACGGGTCCGCGTTCAAATCCCGCTGTTGGTCTACGGCTACAAAGGCAAAAAACCGTTTCACGAGGATGTCTGCACCGTTGAGGTCAATGCACACGGGGGATTGATCTCCATGCGGACTGCGCTCCAACCGCGGCAGAAATTGCTCGTGATGAACAAAGAAAGCGAAAGCAAAGAGCGCTGCGTCGTGCTCGCCGTAAGAGCGCAGCGCGAGAACGGCTTCGCCGTCGTATTTGAATTTCTCGATTCCGCTCCCAAGTTCTGGCAAGACTTTGAAATTAGCGGAAACCCTCACCTTTGAGCATCTGCCGTTAGCTTGCCAACTCCAAAGGTCGGTTTTCGGAGACTGGCTTTCAGCTCGGTCCTCGCTCCACGGCCCGAGCCGCCCGCTCCCGAGTGCACCGCCCCCACCGCCCCCGTACCCGAGGCCATGTCTTTAACGTTGTCATCCCGAGCGACCAATGGAAGCGAGGGATCTCTCAGTTCTGCCGATCCGGTTAGAATCGGCACCATGAGCGAACAACGTGAGCCGACGGATCTCGTCCGGCAACTCCTTTAGAATACGCACTTACAAAATCACTAGACTTAAAGCCCTTTAGAATGCCCATTTACGAAAAATGCCGAGGAGGGGCCGACAGTGAACAATCGAACGGGCCATAGTGAATTGGAGGAATCGGCAGGCTTTGAAACCGGGGTAACATCGACGTCATGACTTTCACTAGCGACGAACTCTTCTTAGCTCTCGTGAGCCTCGTGCGCGCCACGCGGCCCTCCATGCTGCGCCAGGATGCTGAGGGTTTCAGCATTGATTTTGAGGCCATCGCCGCCGCGAAATCGCCGCTGGATTCCGATCGGCTGCTTCTGAAGCTCGGCGCCGCCATGCAGGGGCCGCCGCCCCAGGAGGAAACAGGCATCCCGGCGCCTGGGCAGGGAAGTACCCCGCCACCGGACGGCGTCGTTTCCCTCGACGTGACGGCCTCCGAAGCTCGTCAGCTTGCGGGAGCGCTCGCCAAACTCGAGCAACTCCAGGCCTGGCCCGAGGACGTGCTGGCCATGAGCCGCGCCCTCCGCGCCCGCCTCGCCTCCGCCGGAGGCCAATGATGACGCTCGCGTGGCCACTCGTGTTGTGCGACGGTGTCATCACCAGAGAGTCCGCCCTGGATTTCAGGGCAGACGAACGACGGATTTGCAGTTCGGCGGGTGCCTCACCCTTCGGTTTTAAGGGTGGGATGCTTTACACTGATTCTTTGGAGACAAAATCACGAACCCCCAAACTAGCTCCATGACCCCTTACGATGTAATTTGCATCGGCGCCGGCCCTACCGGCCTCGCCTGCGCCATCGAAGCCAAACGCGCGGGCCTGCGCCCACTCGTCATCGACAAGGGTGTGTTGTGCAATTCGCTCTACCACTATCCGGTGAACATGGTCTTCTTCACTACGCCCGAACTGCTCGAAATCGGCGATCTGCCCTTCGTCTGCGCCGCCGAAAAGCCCACTCGCGTGGAGGCATTGAAGTATTACCGCAAGTGCGTCGAACACTACGAGCTCGAATTGCGCCTCGGCGAATTGGTCACGCGGGTGGACGGCTCGGACGGAGGCTTCCGCGTTCATACCAGGACCGACGATCCTTTGAGAGCGTTCCCAGGCGCGGCAGGTGCTCTGCCTGAGCTTCCGCCCGGCAACAACGTCTACTCCTCCCGCAAGCTCATCATTGCCACCGGCTACTACGACCTGCCGAATCGTCTCGGCGTTCCCGGCGAAGATCTCCCGCACGTCTCGCACTATTACACCGAGCCTCATCCCTTCTGGCGTAAGGACGTCGTGGTGATTGGCGGAAAGAACTCTGCCGCCGAAGCCGCCCTCGATCTCTATCGCGCCGGCGCGCAGGTTACCCTGGTGCACCGCCGCGCCGAGCTGGGTTCCACTATCAAGTATTGGGTGCGGCCCGACATCGAAAACCGCATCAAGGCCGCCCAGGTCACCGCGTTGTTCAATACCCATGTCGTGGGCATTGAGCCCGAGGTCGTGCACGTCGCCACTCCGTCCGGCCCCCAATCTCTACATGCCGATCAGGTTTTCTTGCTCACCGGCTACCATCCCGATTTCGATTTCCTGCGCCAGCTCGGCGTCAAGCTCGATCCGGAAACGAATAAGCCCGCTATCGATACACGTTCTCACGAGAGCAACGTTCCCGGCCTGTACCTCGCCGGCGTAATCATCGGCGGCAAGCACACCAGCGAGATCTTTATCGAAAACGGCCGTTTTCACGGCAAGCAAATCATTGCTGCGCTTACGGGCGCTCCGATACCGATGGCGCAGCCGGTGGATGTAGGTGCGCATCACGGCTTCATTTCTTCGCCAAGTTAGCGATACGCAGTTTGGTACACTACATTTGAAGAACTGATCTCGGGATCGCGGGAGACTATGGCTTCTTTCCTGGAAGAGGTTGGCGGCACGATCACGGCTCTGGCGAAGGGCTTCAGCGTCACCTTTCGCAATCTTTGGCGAAAGACGACCACCGAGAACTATCCCGATGAGCCCGTCCATTTCCAGGCCCGCTACCGCGGCATCCATGTTCTGCAGCGCGACGAAAACGGGCTTGAGAAGTGCGTCGCTTGCTTCCTTTGCTCCGCGGCTTGCCCCGCTCGCTGCATCTATATCGAAGCCGAGGAAAACACCGAAACCAAGCGCATCTCCGGCGCCGAGCGCTACGCCAGCGTCTACAACATCGACTACTCTCGCTGCATCTTTTGCGGCTACTGTGTGGAAGCCTGTCCCACCGACGCCATCACCCATGGCCACGGATTCGAGCTGGCTACTTACGACATCAACTCCATGATCTTTCGCAAAGAGCAACTTCTCGAACTCGGATCCCCCAAACCTCCGGTTGAAAAGCGCCCGCGCCTCATCCATTCCTCGTCGTAAACTCCGCTGCGGCGGACCAGTCGCGGTGAGTTTTCTCAGGATTACGCCGCTCTGGCTGGCGGATAGAGCGCCTGTTGTTTCGCTTCCTCGCTTTTCGATTTCAGTAATGCAATTTTGTGAGCAGCGCGCCCTTGCTGCGTAGCGGTTCCGTTTCGGACTGCGGGGTTTGCTGGCTCGCTTTGTTCAGATTGCGCTGGCACGCGAGATCCGGCCGCCGTCTCAGAGCGCTTCGGCAGGGATTTCCTTGCTGCCTGTTACGGTCCTAATCGGGACAACTGAGGCCAGTGCAACTTGGCCCCGCAAGCCTTGTTTGCGATTTCTTCGCGCGAGTTGTGGCCTCACTCGCCGGGACAGATTCGTAACCGGCGCTGCATAAGGCTCTCCCAAAGATGCAAGAAGCAATAGGTTTCCTCGAGCGGCTCCGTCACCGCTGAAGCGAAGGGGTCGATCGACTTTGCGCGGGATCTAGTCCTGTATCTTGCGGCTAATATATAGAGAGACGTGAACATATCGATCGAGCGTGGGAAAAGACAGCAAACCGAGAAAAACGGAGCAAAGGAAAGAAGGCTCGAGGATGAGGAATCAGAGAAACATCGAATCAGCTGCCGCCCTTTGCTTCCAGAATAACGGCTGAGCCCAGAGTTCAAAGCACAACACCACAAAGCACAAAGTGCGGCACAAAGGTGCACAAGCCACAGAGCGCAGATCCGGGAAGTACGAAGACAAACGTTTGGCTTAGCTGACACGCTCTCGATGCAGAGAGACGCATTCTGAAAAAGGAAAGCAAGTAGCGTGAACCGAGCAGCTAACCCGGGCGGAGGAAGGTTCGGCGCGGCGCAAAGGGTAGGGCTGACTCACAATCTGGGCGCGCGAGTGAGGTTTGGCGACCGCTTTCTAGTGGGCACGAGTTCTTGGTGCGGCCTACAGATCGGCTGCGGCGATGATCAAAGCGAGCCACGAACGAGCCGTCGGCGAGCGCGGGTTCGAAATGGGGACCGGAGCGATTGATCTGTGAGAAAGCCGGACGGGGAATGCAATTGCTTGGTGACCGCAGTTGTGGAAGGCCTAGCGACGCGGAGGACGCCTCAATCCGGAGCCGGGCGGCGCGCGGTCCGAAGACGGCGATCAGCCTGGCACGGGCGAACGGAGATGGGCTCTCCTGGAATCGCAGGAACGACCGGCCCAGGCGCCTGCGGAAGAATATCGAGGCGCTGGTTGGGCCCTTGCAGTTTGTGGTCTTCGCGCAGCCAGCGCGCCAAGAGCGCTTCGGCCATTTCGTCGATCCACTGTTCGAGCAACGCGGCAATTTCCTTGCGCAGGTTGGCAGCGTGGTTCAAACGCGAAAGTTCGAAGCTCTCGAGCGAGGGGCTGGATGCCTGATGCAAGTAGTCCCAAGGCGGCGTCACGCGACGGGTAGCCACGGTCGATCTCCTGGATGAGTCCGGTGCGAGGGAGTATTAGCACAGGGTTAATAGCGTGTCAGCTATACGTAAGTAAATTCGTGTAGGCCTGTGGAAAACGGAAAACGCTTAACGGGAAGGGTTGGAGGGCCAATGTGCAGCGGATGTTCGGGCGATTACGCGGGCGGGTTCGAGTTTGATGATAACGAGGAGGCCACAGCCGATTCTGAAGACAGGGGCAGCTCTGCAAGTCTCCGTGCAACGCCCGACAACGATCTCAGATCATGCCGCGGGCGTGCCCCTGGGGGCTTCGAACAGCGGGAAGACAGCGCGGAAAATTTCGAAATCCTCGTGAGCGGCACGCAGATCATCGAAATCCGGGTTATTCCGGCGACTTCGCAGGCCCACGATGAGTTTTGGAAAAAGCGTGATCCGGAAACCCATAAGACGCGCAAGCACTCGAGTGGCGCGAGTGCCAAATATTATCAGACGCGCCAGATCAGTCAGGGAAGTCGCCGATACGCTACGCATTCTTTGCGGTTCTCGCGATGGGTTGCGGGCGTCTGCAAATCCAGATTCAAGGGATGGATCGAGGAAACGCGGCGGTTTGTAAAGGGGCGCACGCCGCAATCTGTTTGAGGGCGGCGTTCGAAGGGCGCGGACGAAGCGCAGGAAGAACGAAAGAGGGGGAAGGCACGATGCGTTACAAAGTGCGAGTGGCAAACGGTAGTGGGTTCCGGGCAAAACCTCGCGCGGCGGTGCGGATCCGCCGCCGGGAGGACGCTCGGCGATACGAAAGTCAGCTCGCGGCGATCCGCAAGCTGATGAGGCGCGCGGTCGCTCGCGGCGCCTGGCTGACGCTGGGCGAAATCGCCAAGGCCACGGAGTTCGGCGAGGCTTCCATTTCGGCGCAGTTGCGCCACTTGCGTAAGAGCGAGCACGGCGCGCACCGCGTCGAGAAGCGGCGGAGGAAACCTTTGCGGTCGCGAGAGGAAACAAGACGCTCACAGAACCGGGAAGGGGAAAGGGCGGCGATCGTCTGGGAGTATCGCGTGCTGCCGCCGAAGTAGGCGGCTGACGCGAAGATCGGGCAGCCGCGGCCCAGGAGATCTCTGCTTGCCGGCATGCGAAAGCGCGCGCGCTTTCGCTGGAGCAGGCGAGCGAATGACACGGGAGAAGGCGATGCCAAGACGCGTGATCGATTTCGACGCCCTGTGGGCCAGCGACAAATTGGCCTCCTGCGCGGAATGGGCGCAGAGCGAGTACGCCTGGCTCTACGGCTTGGCGGACGCGAGCGGCAGCTTCGAGATGAGCAACCTGCGAGTGATCTGGGGCCGCGTGGCGGCCATTCGCAAGAATCTCACGCTCGAGCGCCTCGCGGAAATCTTCGACGAGTTCATCGCGCGCGGGCTGCTTTTCACCTGGGAGGAGAACGGCAAGCGCTACGGGCATTGGACGGGGAGCGACGTGCCGGGGAGACTTCCACCGCCGTCGTGGCGGATGCGGCTGGAAAAGCTCGCGCCGCCGGTGCCACGGTCAGCCTTAGCGGCATATAGCGCGAAATTCGGCGGAAGCATTGAAGCTGTCGCGTTGCGTGCGGATGCAAGCGATCGCGCGACTGCGCGCGCGCTTGCACCGGCTGTGGCTGGCGCCGCGGAGAGGGCGCCGGCGGTTTCCGCAAAGCCGCCGGATACGCAAAAGGCGGGACTCAAGCCTGAGGTTGAGGAGACTCAAGCACAGGATTGGGATTTGAATTTGAATTGGGAAAAAGAGGTGTCAGCGCCCGCGCCGGAAACCTCAGCCTTGGAGACGGCGCCGGAGGAGTTGCTGGGGATTTACGAAGCCGAGCGCGGAGCGCTGCCGCCGGCGCACACCTTGACCGCCGAGCGCCGCGCCAGATGCGCGCAGTGGCTCGCGGCGGGATTCACGGCCGGCGATTTTCGCGCGGCCGTGCGGCGAGCGGCGGCGACTCCGTTTCTGGCCGGCGCGGGCGAGCGCGGATGGCGCGCGAGTTTCGACTGGCTGATCGCCGATCCCGGGAACGCGCGCAAGGTGCTTGAAGGCGAGTACGCGCCCAGCCCGCCGCGCAGCCAGCAGTTCAGTCAGCAGCTAAGCCGGCAGCATAGTCAGCGACCGGTGGCCAGATCGCGCGCCGAAAGGCGCGGCCTTGCCGATCTCTACGCGGGCACCGGACCGCGTCCTGCGGATTGCGGCGTACGCGTGAATCCGGCGGCGCTCGAGCGCATCCGCGCTCGCGAAGCGCGCCTGGCGGGCGGCGCCGCAGGAGCGCACGCCGCGGCGGCAGGCGGCGAATTGCTGCACCAGGCTCCGTCGCCGCAGGTCGCGGCGGCGGAAGCTTCGCATTCTGCGCCGGAAAGGGCCGCGTGCATGGCGCAGGCGCGCGCCTCGCCTGCGCTTGTGAAGTCCTGACGGTCCGCAACCGAAACTCACCTTAGCCAATGACAGGCCGAAAGGCCCACGGGAGCGGTGTGTCCGCTCCGGAAGGAGAGGTGTGTATGGAGATACGCCATCCGAGGAACAAGCAGCAGGCGCAGTGCGGAGTCCAGCGCAGCAGGCGCGCGCGGCGCCTGCGCGCCATGCCGCCGCGACTGCCGGTACATCGCGCAGTGAGCTCTGGCGCGGCTCCGGCGAACCAGGCGGCCGCCGGCGTTCCCGAGAAGCCGCCGATGCGCTGCGCCTTTGGCGCCACGCGGGCGGGCGCATTGCTGGGGCGCTTGCGCTTGCACCTGCAGACGGAGCGTTTTCTCGCTGTGCGGCGCGACGACGCCATCTGGGAAGCGGGCTGCGTGGCGGCGAGCGTCGCGCTCGGCGAGATGGTCGCGATGATGTCTGAAAGCGAAATGCAGACGCCGCTGCCGCGGCAGGCGCAAGCCGGCGTTCCCGCCAGCGCGCCTTCCGGCTCTGGGCCAGGAGGCGCGCCGAACGGGGCCGGGGTTGGAAAAGTGCCCTGCAGCGAGGGCGCTCGATGAGGGCGCGGGCCGCCTGCAACGATGCCTTCCTCATCTGCCATGAGATCTACCGGGCCGCGCGCGACTTGGTCAATTCGCGCATCGCCACTACGCAACTGACATCGCCCTCGAAATTTCTGTGGCGGCCGGACCTGCGCCCGCGCCTGGTGGAATACGTCGCCGATTTCGCCCGCGCGGGCGAAAGAGCTCTGGGTGCTGGCCGCACGGGCTCTGGAGGAGAGATCACGGCACCCAGGCGCGGCGCATGGGCATCAGGCGGCCGCGCCGTCGAAGAAGTTCACGCGGCTTTTGGCGCTAAAAAAGTGCCAAGGGCTTCCCGCCTGATTCTCTTTCGCATGTACTACCTGGGCGGCGCGGAATACCAAGCCGCGCGGCGGGTGCTGGGAATCTCCGAGAGGACCTGGTCGGATTGGGCGGAGGAGATTCGCTGGCGCGTGGGCGACGAGCTGATCCGCGCGGGGATGTATCCGCCCGCGCGCTACTTCAAGCAGCCGTCGTCCGAACCGGCAGCAGTGGCGACGCCGCCGTCGACAAACGACGGATAGTGGAGGTATGGGTATAATCCCGTGACCAGCCGCGCCATTCCGTCAGTCTAGCATCGAGGCCGGACTGGCGGAGGTCTGCGACATGTCGCTCGTTCAGAGAACCGGTGGCGTAATAGATTGGGTCATACGCGGCGAGATGGTATGGAGAATACTGGTGGCTCTGGGAGCTGGCAAATTAGTGCAGATATTGTTGGCGGCAAGAATTCCTGAACAGTACCGCACTGCGGTGTGGTTATTAGTCAGTGCTGCCATATTGTGGCTTCTCGTTCAATGGGGCCGGTGGGCGAACAAGAATAAAGCACCAGTCGTACAGACCACGGCACTCGCCACCACGGCCAAGGTTTCTAGCCAGATCGAGATTTATCGTAAGAACCTGGACGTCGACCTGCTTCAAGAATGCGAAGGACTTATTCAGGCAGAGGCTAACGGGTACAAGAATGCGGCGGAGAGGGAGGCATTCTTACTCCATGGATTTTCCACCATCCTACTCATCGGGTTCTTTGACATCACTTGGCACATAATATTTGCGAGTCAGATCAGAGCCTTGGAAAGGCTCAATAAGGGCGCGGCGAGCATCGAAGAACTCCGGACGTACTACAACCAAGGTTTAGAAAAGCGCCCTCAATATCCTTTTGAATCGTGGTTCGGCTATATGAAAGACAATACTTTACTCCGGCAGGATGGCCACAACATACAGATCACAGTTAGGGGAAAGGCGTTTCTCAAATATTTAGTGCAATACGGGAGAACTGTTGCCGACAAGCCACAACTGTAAGCTGCCGGTTCAGCCTTCCGTGCCGTGAGTTCATTGTATTCGAGATTGAGAGAGGACATTAACGTCGTGATCGCATCGCGGAGAAGATACGGATTTTTGCGATTATTGAATCGGAAGCATATCTCCCCTAGGTAGGGTGGGGATGCTTCGAGTCGACTTATGCCACGCCCCCTATGAGCCGGATCTCGCCTGAGGACGCTTACCTGATCTTCGACAAATGGCGCGAGGAACGCGCGCCGCTGCAGCTCGTCATGAAGCGGCCGCCGGGCTTGCGCTCGGTGAACTCCGCGTTTGTCACCCGCGTTCTGCCGCACACGTCGCAGGTGCTGATCTCCGCGCTCGTCGACGGCGAATACCTCGACGTCGCCGTGAATCTCACCAGCGCGCAATACGAATACGAAGACGCGACCGTGGTCCTGCCGGAGTTTGCGGGAGGGAAGTGGGTGTGCTTTCTCGCCGCCAATTTCCCCAACGGCAATCGCTACGTCTTCGGCGAGAAGGCCGCCGAGCCGCAAGCGTAGGGAAGCGGCAGCGCCGTTGCGCCGGGCAATCCGGCGTTAGGCTGGGTCGCGGCGAGCCATGGGTTCGCGAACGTTCAGCAGCTTCACGCCTACTCCGTAAGCCATCCGGGGCTTGGGCTCCACGCGCACGACCTCCGCGACGTACTCCATGTTGAGCGTCCCGAACGACGGAATCACGTTCAGGTGCATGCCCACGCGGTAGCAGTGCAGGTGGGTGACGAAGTAGAATCCGCCCCGGCTGAAGTTCCGCATCGATTGCACTTCCTCGATATTGTCGCCGTTGGCGTCCGTGCCCTGGATCCACACCTGCCGGGGGCCGGGTTGACGCGGGTCGTCGCGGCGTTCGGGGCGGCCGTCGGAACGGCTGCCGGGCGCAGCGTGATGCGGTTCGGAGGCTGCGTCCTGCGCGGGCTTAGCGGAGATCACATAATCAAGCTCAGGCATCGAGAACCTCCCGGACGCAAAGTTTCGGCGAGCGCGGAAGAAAGTCATGGGGGCATCGGAGGAGTCCGCGCATCGCCAGTGAGCGCAGTCTAGGAGGGCGCCCCCGCGGAGTCGATAGAACAGGCGTACCACTGCACTGGTCCTTTTGGGTAAGTGGCTGGTTCTAAGGTCTTTGCCGTAGGATTGTGTTTTTCCGTGTCCCGATTCCTACGCGGACCGACGTCCGCGCACGAGACGGCGCTGCCGCTGGCCACGTGAATCTGTTCGCATGAGGCGAACCTCCGACCGGACTCCCTCGGCGCGCTGCAAATAAGCGACGATCTCAAATAGATGGCGCGCCGTCGGATTTCCCTTTGGGCCGAACATGCGGTGAAGCGTTTTCACGTGTATTCCCGTACGTGCGGCAAGCTTGGGGAAGCCGATGGTGGCGTTGATGTAATCGCGCAGCAACTCTTTGCCAAGCCCAACCTCGCCCGAAAGCAGGCCTTCGATGGCCTCGCCGAGCAAGCCCTCGCGAAAGCGGGGATCCCGCTTGGCGCGAGCCTGAACCGTCTCTCTGAAATCTGTCGTCAGAGGCACTTTATTGTTCCTTGAGCGTATGCGAGCCGTCTGGTCTTCTCTATTGTGTTTGCGTTCGAGAAGCCCGGAAATGGAGATCGTCGGTCTAAGGGCGGTTTCTTCCTCTTAGATTTAGCCGTGCCGGTAGTTAGCCGCTACTGGCAGGGCGCGAAAGATGTGGGGAGACCGAGGGGATTGGCTACCCGCAACCTGTCGCTCACCATGCGATTGCTCTTCATTTGAGCTACGGTCTCCATAGAAAAAGGCTCGCCGTTCGGAACGGCGGGCCTTTTGAATTATCTTTTGCCCTTTTTTGCTTTTTCTTTCTTAACTCCTGGATGCGCGAAAAGAGCCATTGCACTTGGGACGGAGTCGAGAGCCTGCTGCATTGCGTCCAGAATGAAATCTTTTAGACTGATCCCACGCAATGCCGCATACGCTTTGGCGCGCCGCACTAGCTCCTCAGGAACATCTCGGAGATTGATTGTCTTTGTCTCCATATGCATACCTGTATCATGTGATACATAGGTATGTAAAGTATCTTTCCTATTGACAGATACGTGCTCGGACGTTACTTTGTGCATCCAACAAGAACGACAGTAGGTGATGATGAGCACGGAAGGCGAAGCAATGGCACTACACAAAGATTCCACAACGTTCTCAGGCCTTGTATCCGCCGCCCCCCGCGACAAATGGATCGCTTTCTCGGAGGATGAAACGAAGATTGTTGGCGTGGGGGACACCATGGAAGAGGCGGTAGCGGCAGCCAGAGTCGCAGGGGTAGACGAGCCGATATTGTTCAAGACGCCCTTGCAGTGGGGATACAGCGTATTGTAGGGTAGGGCGGCAATATCGCCTTGCGAATAGCCTATAAACCGTTTCCAGTTGACAAGCCATCGCCCATGTTGGGAAATGCCAGGGAACAATGGTGGCCGATGGTGCCGATCCGTCTTTGTGATAGGAAGTTACAAAGAAGATCGAATAGATTCTTCGCCGTTGTGGATTCAGGGTCCGCCGTATGCTTGTTTCGTGCGGAATTCCTAGCCGGGCTTGGCCTGAGACTTGAAGACGGCGAGGAAGATCAAATTCAGGGCGTCGGCAAAGCTGTTTCTATCCCGGTATTTTTTCATAGGATTAATATTTTGGTGGGAAGTGATTGGCAAATTGAAGTGTCTGCCGGATTCAGCAGAGAGCTAGCCGTAACGGGCATATTGGGAAGGATAGGCTTCTTCGATAGCTTCCGTATCCTATTTGACCATTCCGCTCATCCACCCATGCTTGAAATTGAGAGAATCGAACACAAGGCAGTCAACTAGCAACACGGTTGATCCACCTCTGAATCACTAATCGCCCTTGCAGTTGATGATTTGGCGCAGGGTGTGGTCGATGCGCACCAGGTCGCGCGCGTTTTCCATTACGTGGTCGATGTCCTTGTACGCGCCGGGAATTTCATCCAGCAGCACTTTCGAGCGGCGGAACTCGATTCCCGCCATGGCCTCTTCGAGGTCCTTCATGGCAAAGGCGGCGCGTGCCTTGGTGCGGGACATCTTGCGCCCGGCGCCGTGCGGGGCGGACTCAAACGACTGCGGATTGCCCAGGCCGGTGACGATGTAGCTGCGCGTGCCCATCGAGCCGGGAATCATGCCGCGCATGCCGGCGCGCGCTTCGATGGCGCCTTTGCGCGTGACCCACACGTCCTGCCCGAAGTGATGCTCGACCTGCGTGAAATTGTGGTGGCAATTGATGCGCTGGCGCTCGAGTTCGGCCCTTTTTTCATTTAAGGCGCCGCCTTCGCCGTAGACGTGATGGCTCAGCTCGCGCAGCATGCGGTCCATCATCTCCTCGCGATTGAGCAGCGCGAAATGCTGCGCCCAGTGCAGGTCGCGCAGGTAGTTGTCGAACTCCTCGGTGCCTTCGTTTAGGTAGGCCAGGTCGCGATCGGGCAGGGCGATATTGCGCTTGCGGCAGATCTCCTGCGCGCGGCGAATGTAGTGATTGCCGATGCGATTGCCCACGCCGCGCGACCCGGAATGCAGCGTGAGCCAGACGGCGTCCTTTTCGTCGACGCAAACCTCGGCGAAATGATTGCCGCCGCCGAGGGTGCCCAGCGCCGCTTCCCAGTCGTTGTCGAACTCGCTATACCGCGCGCCAGTGGCGGCTTCCATCTTCTTCAATTCGGCGATGCGCGGCTTGGCGGTATCGGTAATCTTGGAATTGTTGCGCCCGGCGGACATGGGGATGCGCCGCTCGATGCCTTCGCGCAGGCGGTGCAGTTCCTTGAGGTCGCCGCGACGCAGGCCGGTCTCAAGAGCGATCATCCCGCAGCCGATATCCACGCCCACGGCCGCCGGAGCGACGGCGCCCTTGGTGGCGATCACCGTGCCCACCGTGGCGCCCTTGCCGTAATGGCAATCGGGCATCACCGCCACCCACTTGAAGATAAACGGAAGCTCAGCCGTATTCAGGATCTGCTTCTGCGCCTCCGGCTCGATCTCCGACCAGGGCAAAAACGTGTTGATCTTTTCGCCGACCCGCCCCATGCCGCTCGATTCTCTCCTTCCGTCAGCCAAATTCTAGCAACCGAAAGCTTTCGCAAGCATCTGATTCCGTGCGCGTGGGCTTTTCGCGTTTTGGGCCGCAGGGATGCTATTTTCTTGCCGCTATCTTGAGAGGAGGGAATCGGGAGCATGGGCCCTTCCCGGATGCCCGCTTTGTTGCGCTGCGCCGCGCTCGTCTGCGGCCTTTGCGCGAGTACCGCACTCGGGCGGGCGCAGTCCCTCGACCCGCAAGGGCCGGAGCAGGGCGGCACCGAACTCCAGGTGTGGTCCGGCGCGGGGCACTCCGTAAAAGGGGGAACAAATAAGATCGCCGTGTGGAACGCGGGGATCCGCTACGGCTGGGTGTTCACGCGGCCGCACGGTCCGGGCATCCTGCGCGGCCAGTTTGAATACGCCATCGACTGGGTCCCTCTCAACTTAATCTTTCAGCCTCACAGCGTGGCCTACGGCGCGGGCTTCAACCCATTCGCTCTGAAATGGCTTTCCGTCCCGCGGCATGGCGTCACGCCGTATATCGACCTCGGGGGTGGCGTCCTCTACACCAGCCGGGAAGTGCCTGCCGGCATTTCCAACATCAACTTCGCATCGGGCAGCGGCGTGGGTGTAAACATCGGCCGGGGCAAGGCGCACTGGAGTCTGGAATTGCGCTGGATGCATATCTCCGACGCCGGCCTCACCGAAGTGAATCCCGGCATCAACACCGTTCAAGTACGCGCCGGCCTGGGCTGGTTCCGCCACAGAGAATAGTCCCCATGCAGCGCCGTCGTCGCAAGGTGATCCGGCGGTTAGCGTTCTGGCTTCTAGTTTGTCGCGGCGCTTTCTTGTTATGGCTGTATGTCAGGAAGTGAGAGACAGCCAGACGGGAGCAAGTCTTTATCGGCTCACGAATCGGCCTTAGCAGCGATCCTTCTGTTGGCAGCGCGAAGGAGCCATGGCGCAAATCGCTCCAGCGCCACGAGGATTTTGCCGTGCCCGGTGATCAGGACCTCGCGCCGGCCTCGCGCCACCGCCCGCAGCATCTGCCGCACGGCCTTATCCGTCCGCATCACGAGCCACGCCGGAACGGACTCCTTGGCCCTCGGATGAAACTTTCCCTGGTTGTCCACGCGCCGGATATTGCTGTCCACGAATCCGGGGCTGATCAGCGTGACGGTGACGCCGCGCAGCCACAGTTCCGGCGTGATGGAGTTCGCCAGCGCGCGCAGCGCAAACTTGCTCATCGAGTACGGCGAAACTCCCGGAGTCGCTCCCCAGCCCGATATGCTGCCCATGATCGCGATATTGCCGCGCGTCTTCTCGATTTCGGGAAGCGCGGCATAGATCGTGCGCAGCACGCCGAAGACGTTGGTCTCGAACTGGCGCCGGTAATCGTCCAGGGAAAGCTTGCGCAGCGCGCCGACTACGCCAAAGCCGGCATTGGCGATGGCCACATCGAGCTTTCCCCAGTGGCGCACCGTTTCGGCCACGGCCCGTTCGAGGTCGCCGTCGCGCGTAACGTCGCACGCCACGGCCAGCGGTTTGGGCTTTCCCTCCGCGGCAATTCTCTCCGCCAAGGCTTGCAGCAGTTCCGCGCGGCGCGCCGCCAGCGTCAGCTTCGCGCCCGCCTGGCTCAATTGCCAGCCGAGCTCTTCGCCGATGCCCGAAGACGCGCCGGTGATCAGAACAACTTTGTCGCGAAAGAATTTATCGGTGATCGACATACCGGACGGCGGAGCTTTCTCTAGGTTCGCTCAGCCACTACCGCGCGCTCAGTGGCCCAGGCTCATATACCAGGGCCGGAAGATCATCAGCGTCATCAGCAGAAAGCCGATCATGGCCACATTTTTGCCGAAATGAACTTGCTCGTTCATGCGCGCCTGTGGATCGGCGATGGTCCAGAAATTATGAATCTTGAAGGTGACGCCGAGCAGGAAGAGGATCAAGAGCGCCGTGCCGATCGTGGGATGGAAGCCCAGCAAGAAGCTCGCCCCGCCCAGCACGAGCATGATCCCGGTGCCCACCACGGCGGCTTCCGCCGAGGGCGTGCCTTTGCTTTGCGCGTAGCCCGCCATCATCTTCACGTTGGCAAAATGGTTGAAGCCCGCCATCAGGAAATATCCGCCCACAATAATCCGTCCGATCAGAAAAAGAATTTGCAGGATCTGGAGCAAGTCCATCGCGACCTCCTTGTCGCAGGTGTCAGATTGGGAAGCTGGTTCAGCCGGACCTGAGACGCTGCCGCCTTCTCACGGCAGCGGCCTATCTTAACCCTTTGCGGGCAATGGCCCTACCCGCTCCGGTCGCTCCACGCGAGAGCCACAAGAGGCGACGAAGCCTCTACGCCGTACGAAATCCTCGTTTAGGATAGCGAAGTGCCCCAGTGGCAGGTTCGTTCATCGTAAGCTTGGAGCGAAATTCGTTGGCCGAAGGGCGGTCTGCACATGGCACGGTCGCATAACGCGCGCGAACTCCTGTTCCACGCGGGCGTGATCCTGAAGGGGCTGGACGGCGTGCTGGAGCTCGCCGGCGGGATCGCGCTCTGGCTGGTTAGCCCGGGGCTGATTGTCCGCTGGGTGGGGATTCTCACCCAGGACGAAGTCGCCAGGAATCGCCACGACCTGGTGGCTCACTATCTCCGCGTGGCTACGAGCCGCTTCCTGGTTTCCGGCAGGCATTTCCTGGCCTTCTACCTGCTGGCGCATGGCATCGTCAAAATATTCGTGGTCGTCGCCCTGCTGAAGAACAAAGTCTGGGCGTTTCCCATAGCCATGTTCGTTTTCGGCGGATTCGTGGTCTATCAGCTATACCGCTTCGCCATCGGAGGCAGCTCCGGCCTGATCGTACTAAGCGGGTTCGATCTGCTGGTGATCTGGCTGATCTGGATGGAGTATCGGGCCCGCAAGCCTCACCCGCACCCGCTTCGCGCAGCCGCGAGCTGATTTCTAGACCCGCGCGGTATCCGCCACACGGCAATGGCGGCGGTAATCGAAGGCCGGCAGTGCGGCGTGCAGCAGGCGTTCGAATTCCGCGCTGCGATTGCCCAGCGCGCGTTTGGGAACGATGCGGTAGAGACGCGGGTTCAGATACAGGAGATAGAGATGCCGGCTCTCCAGATATCCGGCCATCTCGTTCCAGCGGCGCCGGCTTTGCGAAAGCGGGTCCACTACGTGGAACCCTTCCTCGCTGAAGTAGATGCGCAGCGGCCCGTAGTAGCGCCGCTGCGGCCGCATGATCTTAGTGAGAAAAAAGGCCAGCGCGCCCAGCGCCACCGGCACGAGCCAAGCCGGCGCCTGCCCGGCGCGCGCGGCGACGACGGATGCGCCAACGACGTAGACCAATGCCGCCGTGGCCAAGCCGAGCTTGAGCACGCGGCGCCAGCCTCCGCCTTTGCGCATGTGCAGCAGCTTGGCGCGCCAGAAGTCCGCGCGCGTGTGCGCGAATTCGATGGGACAGGCGTTGAATGGCCGGTCGGTGTGCAATTTTTCCAAAACCAGGCGCCGAAACTCGGTGAGTTCGCCCTC
>Ga0335077_10000554_pt1 | contig 42074 bp, 37 predicted proteins | sample Lox_Sample_31_FD_207151 | JGI IMG/M metagenome (GOLD analysis project Ga0335077, IMG submission 207151) | Soil microbial communities from Loxahatchee National Wildlife Refuge, Florida, United States - Lox_Sample_3.1 | ecosystem: Environmental > Terrestrial > Soil > Wetlands | place: USA... | reverse complement strand
GCGGTCGCGTATGGGATGCTCAAGGCAGTACAACTGACCGCGGCCGCGCTCCTTCCGGATTCGGACGCAATGATTCGCCGGCCTCCGCGTCGCGCGGTGTGACTGCTCACTCAAGCCGTATGATGCAATCGGATCGTCCGCCCTGGGCTCGCGGTGAAGCGTCAGGCGGCGTCAATTCGAGATCAATCGCTTCGTATGACGGCGGCAGATCGCAGGCATACAACAACGTTCGCGGGGGAGAGCGGTCCTACCAAGCTCCGCAACGCAATTATGCCGATCGCGCTCCGTCCGGCTACTACGGTGGCCGTAGTTATCCCGCGGCGAGATCGTACGGTCCACCGGAGCGTTCCTATCCTTCGAGGTCGTACTCCGCCCCTCGCAGCTATTCGGCGCCGAGCCGGAATTACTCCGCACCGAGCCGCAGCTATTCCGCTCCCAGCCACAGCTACTCGGCTCCGAGCCGCGGATCCTCTGGCGGCGGCTCTCGTGGCGGTGGAGGTGGTAGCTCACACGGTGGCGGCGGCCCGCACGGACGTCATTAACTTCTGCTGGCTTTGAGGCAAGGAGACCCGCTCCCAGCAAGGAGCGGGCCTCCTTTGTTTGATTCCTCACGTTGTCCTGATATGCATGCACTTCCCCACTCCCCGGCGCATGACGCCGGGTGGGGCCCTCCCGAAATGGACACACATCCCCAAGGGGAGTACAACTCTGCCGCTCCCGGCGTGTTATACGAGTAGTAGCAGACGCGCACCGAGGTCATCCGCAGAAATTGGAAGCTGTCCAAGGTTGCCCGCCAAGGCGCGTGAGAATGATTCCTGGAAGATTCGGGAACCGCAGAATGGCAAATCCCGCAAGCGGATAGGCCGGGGAAGAATTTCAGGAGAGCAGCGATGAGGACTTACAGATTTCGTTGGGCGACTCTGCTGGGTGTGCTGGGGATTCTGGCGCTCATGGGGCCGCAAATCGCGTCCGCCGACGATGACGCCGATCCCCCTTCTCGCGTCGCAAGGCTCAATTACACAAGCGGCGCAGTCTCGTTTAGCCCCGCCGGGACCGATGATTGGGTGACCCCCGAGGTCAACCGCCCGATCACCATCGGCGACAAACTCTGGACCGACAAGGATTCGCGCGCCGAGCTGGGGCTTGGCACGGCATTCATCCGGCTCGACAGCCAAACAGGATTTTCCTTCCTGAATCTCGACGATCAGACGACGCAAATCCGCATCACCGAAGGCACCATTAACGTGCGCGTGAAAGAGCTCGAAAACAACGAGATTTTTGAAGTGGACACCCCCAACCTTGCATTTACCATCCAGCATCCCGGCTCCTACGCGATCAACGTGAATGAGAACGGCGATGTCACGACGATTAATGTCCGTGACGGCCAGGGCGAAGTCACAGGCGGCGGAAATACGTACTCGCTCCAAGCGGGAGAGTCCGACACCTTCACCGGCACGGATCAGATTGCAGAAAATACGGGCAGCCTTCCCGCTGACGACGATTTTGATACCTGGTGTGCGGATCGTGACCAGGGTGATGACCGCTCCATTTCCGCCCGCTATGTTTCCAACGACGTGGTCGGCTACCAGGACCTTGACAACTATGGGGGATGGCGCTCCGAGCCGGATTACGGCTATGTGTGGTTTCCGCACACAACGATCATCGGCTGGGCGCCGTATCGCTACGGACACTGGGTTTGGATTGCGCCATGGGGCTGGACGTGGGTAGATGATGCGCCCTGGGGCTTTGCGCCGTTTCACTATGGACGCTGGGTTGTCGTCGGAGGAGTTTGGGGATGGGTGCCAGCCCCGCCGCGTCCTCGGGTCGTGACTGGAGTCTATGTGCGGCCTGTTTACGCGCCGGCGTTAGTCGCTTGGGTTGGTGGACCACATTGGGGCGTCGGGGTTGCCACAGGTGGCGTAGCAGCGGGTGTCGCCTGGTTCCCGCTCGGTCCGCGAGATGTGTACCTACCTTCGTATCACGTGAGCCAGCGTTACGTTGAGAACGTAAATGTGTCGAACACAGTGGTCATCAAGAGGACCTACGTCACAAACACGTACAACAACGTCTACGTCAATAAAAACGTCAACGTCACTAATATTCGATACCAGAATCAGGCTTTTTCCGGCGCAGTCACCGCAACTTCCCGCACGAGCTTTACTTCGGCCCAGCCGGTGGGCAGGAACATGATCCGTGTGAACGAGAGGGAGATTGCATCCGCTCCGGTTGCGCCGATGTCCCCGGGATTCGCTCCACAACAACGCAGCGTGCTTGGTCCCGGAGGACCGGCCCGTTTCACGCCGCCTGCGCGCGTTGTCTCCCGCCAGGTGGTTGCCAGGACGCCGCCCCCGGCCGCTGCCGTCCCCTTCAATCGCCAGCAGCAGGCCATTGAAGCCAACGGAGGCAGGCCCCTCAGCGTCAGCCAGCAGCGCAATCTTCAGCCAGCAAACGAACAGCCGCGCAGCAACGTTCGCATTGCTCCGGAGGGGCGGCGCGTCGTCCCGCAAAACCAAACGAATCCGCCGACCGGCAGCAACAGCACAGGTGGAACCAGGCGTCCGTACAACGATCGTCCACCGGTTTCGCGGCCTCCAGCTGCGACCACCACAAATCCGCAAATCCAACAGCGCCAGCAGCAAGAGCTGGAGGATCTCCGGCAAAAACAGGACCAAGAGCGGCAGAGAGTCGAGCAGCAGCAGATTCAGCAGCGCCAGCAGCTTGAAAAGCAAAATGCCGACGAAAGAAAACAGGAGCAGGTCCGCGAGCGTCAGCAACAGGAACTCCAGAAGATGGAGCAGAAGCACGACAGCGATGCTCAGAAGCTCGAGCAAAAACAGAAAAAAGAAGTCCAGAAAGAGCGCAAGGAATCCAAGCCGCCCAAGGAGCCGAAGAGCAGCAAGCCGCCTTCGAACCACGGCTAAAACCGTGAATGTGCCTTACAAGGGGGGAATTTGCGTCGCACAGAGAAAAAGCCTGAAGAAGCAAGAGCCTTCAGCGATCCGAATTTCCTGAGGGACGCGTCTCCGCCGAATCGCCCATCTCTTTGCGCCGGCTTTTGACTTCTCGCAACGTGTAGATCGCCTTGTTTTGCGATTCGTAGTACGTCCGCGCCATAATCTCGCCGAGCAATCCGATGGAAATGAATTGAATTCCGCTGATAAACAGAGCCACGGCCAGCAGCATCAGAGGTCCGTGCTGTGACATCACATGCGCGCCATAATATAGCTTATCGAACAGAAGACCAAGGCCGAGGAGCACGCCGAGTCCGGTTCCGCTGATTCCCAGCAACCCGAAAAATTGAAGAGGCCGCGTCGAATAGTCCAGCAAAAACTTGACCATCAAAAGATCCAGAAACACGCGCACGGTCCGGCCAATGCCGTAGTTCGATCGCCCGCTCTTGCGTTCCGGGTTCTCGATCGGCACTTCCGCGATCCTCGCCCCGCTGGTGCTCGCCAACGCCGGAATAAAGCGATGCAATTCGCCGTAAAGCTGGATTTCCTGAATAATTTCGCGCCGGTACGCTTTAAATGTCGTCCCGAAATCGTGCAGGTCCACGCCCGAGAGCTTGGACATCATCCAGTTGGCGGTCCGGCTGGGAAGTTGGCGCATCAGCCAGTGGTCTTTGCGCGCATAGCGCCAGCCGCTGACCAGATCGAATCCTTCCTCGATTTTCTCCAGGAAGCGGGGAATTTCTTCGGGCTCGTGTTGCAGGTCTCCGTCCATGGAGATGATGACTTCGCCCTGCGCGAAATCGAAGCCCGCCTTCAGCGCGGCCGTTTGTCCAAAATTCCGGCGAAGGCGCACCACGTTGACGCGCCGGTCGTGCTCGTAGATTTCCGCAAGCAATTTGTACGAGTCGTCGCGGCTTCCATCGTCCACGAACACGAATTCGTAGGGTTCCCCGATCGCGTCCATCACTTCCGTCAGCTTCATATAGAGCGGTGGGATGTTCTCCTGCTCATTGAAGAACGGCACGACAATCGAGTACCGGACGCTGGATTCTTCGTTCATACAAGATTTGTGATCTGAGCGTAGTTTATCAGGCGAATCCCCAGTGAAGCGACAGATATTCGTATTTCCGTGTCTGTCAGAATTCTCAGCTCGGCTTCCCGGGAGGCCTGGAGACGCGTTCCCGATTTTGCGAGTTCCTCGTCCGCGTATCCCGGATGGCACATCAGCTCGGTGATGCCTTCGGGAAGCACGGACAGAAGCTTTTGCAGGCCTTGTTGCGTCAGCTCACCGGTCTGCGCGATGCCGCAGAAGTAGTCCGCTACGTCAATTCCCGCGCCTTCTGCAAGCTCCCTGGCATCCGGCGCCAGAAGCTTCAGTCCGCGGGCCTGGGCCCCCTGCTTGAGCACCGCCCCGGAGTTGTGCGACTGCCCGCTTGCCAACGCTGCCCGCAAGGTGGAGGACTCGTGGGCGATCCGCACGCTTGCGATCCCATGTTTTTTGGCCAGCCGCACGGCAATGGGAAAAAATTTGGGAAGCATGTGCACATGTTTGTGACCGTCCAGATGCGTCGGCTCAATTCCCGCGTCGCGAACCCTGCGGATTTGCGCGTCCCATTCCTGTTCGACTTCCGCAAGCGCCAGTTTCCCACTGGCCATCCGGAACAGAAGCTGCGGAGTGGTTCCCGAGAACTCTCCACGCGCGTCCACAAGAGTTGTCACCCGGTTTGAAGGCAAAATTGGCCTGCCATTGGTGAGGTTCAGATGCACGCCCACGCCGAGACCGGGGGTCGCCCGCGCCACTTGCATGCCGTCCTCAAACGCTAAGCCATTCGCCAGCACCGTGGTGCTGGTTACGATGCCGTTCCGGTGCGCCTCCACGATTGCGCGATTCACCCCGCTGGTCCATCCCAAGTCATCCGCATTCACGATGAGATTCCGCATACTGTCCCGGCGGTTTTTCTACCCCTGTCCTTCCGTACAGATATTGTTTTGCAACCGCGCCGCATTTCGTACCATTGACCGCTTTCCTCTCTCAACTCTAGCATGGCCGTGTTGAGGCGAAAATGCAGACAAAAGTGCAGACAAAACTGCGCGACGCCAAAGTGATCGGCGGGCGCTACAACGACAAGCGCCGCGGCAAGCGCATGAATTCACGCGTCCCCGTGCGTTTGGAGTGGGATGGCTCGGCGGGCCAGCGTTGCTCGTATGAAGCGCACACTCGCGTGGTGAACCCGTACGGCTGCATGGTCGTGCTTTCCGAATCGCTCGATCTTGATCACCGTTTGGCGCTGACCAACCTGGCGACCGGTTCCAGCAACGCCGCGGTCATCGTATGGAAAGGGAATCCGCGGCCTGAAGGTTGGGAATACGGAGTCGAACTGATCGCTCCGGAAATGGATTTTTGGGGCCTGGAACTGTGAAAACGCACACTCCGCACAAGCCGGCTCATACTGCGCCGGTTCGCCCCGGCTTGAATCGCCCGCTCACCGCGGAGGAGCGCCGCAGAGCGCAGAGGGTGTTATTGCGTATCGGTGTGAAGGTGCACCTTGGCGGCAAAGCTCAACCCGTGGACGGCTTTACGCACACCGTGAGCGCCACCGGCGCCATGCTCCTGCTACCGGAGCCCGTCGCTCAGGGAACAAAATTCCTGCTGGAGAATCCCAAGACGCAGAAGAATGTGGAAGTTCACGTTGTGCGTCCGCCACAGTTCAGCTCCGAGGGCGCCATGGTTCCCGTGGAGTTCCTGGCGGAGTCGCCCAACTTCTGGAATATCTTTTTCCCGCCGGTCGTCAATTAGTTGGACTACTGCACCGTGACTGTCGTCGCTGCGGAACTCGAGGCGGCATAATTCGAGTCTCCGCTGTAGCTTCCCGTGATGCTCCGCGCGCTTCCTCCGCCCCCGCCCCCGCCACCACCGCTGCTCCCTCCGCCGCATCCGGCGATGCCCCCCGCCAGGGCCGCAAAGAGGATCAACGCAATGTAGGCAAACACTCTCCTGCGCTGCGATAGCCGCGTCGCCAAATATAAGCAAATCAGGGCGCAAAGGCTCGCCAGGTAAATCAGATAGACCGGCAAGCCCGGAGTCCGCGGAGAATCGAGGAATCCGGGCGGAAGCGCCGAGAGAGTCGTCGTCAGGGTCGCGGTGCAGGAAGCTCCAACACCCGTGTTGTTATTCGCTCCCGCCGGTGTGCAGGTCGCCGCGCTGCCGAGATTAGCGGAACCGCTCTTGAACTGAACGGTTCCTGTGGGTCCTTGCGAGGAATTGCTTTGCGAGCTGACCACGGCCGTGAGCGTGACCGACCCGCCGGAAGCGATGATGGTCGGGCTCGCACTTACTGCGGTCGCCGTGCTGGCTTGCGTGATCGTCACGCTCAAAGTGTTAGAAGTGGTGGTCGCGGTGTAGCTGCTGTCGCCCGAATACGTGGCCGTGATGCTGTGTGTTCCGCCGCTTAGCTGAATCGGTTGATCCTCGACGTAGCCTCGGTCGTTCAGGTTTGCGACGTTCGGGGTGGGCGTGCCGTTCAAATTCGGAAAATCGTTTAGAGGAGATCCGTTGTCGAGAAGCGTGATGGTCCCGGTAGGGCAGAGGAACGAAACCGCTCCGGTTGAAATGTTCTGGCAGGTCGTCCCGCTCGCGTTCGCCACGTCCACTCGCAAAATATAGGAGGACCCGTACTGCACATTCTGCGCGGAGGTAACGGGGGGTAGAACAGGAGCGCCAGTTACAGAGTTGAACGCGACCCAACCCACGATCACTTTACTGATTTGCTTGGTTACGTTCACCGGTGTGGGTGGTGTGGAATCACTGGGCGAGAAGGTGGAGTCTCCGCCGTAATGCGCAATCACGGAATAACTTCCGCCCGGCAGAAAATTGCTTGTAAAGCTGTAGCTGCCGTTCGTTCCTAGCGTTGTGCTATCAATTGGCGCTCCAGTGCTCGCATTTTGCAGGATGATCGCGCCAGTCGGCGTCGTGCTGCCGGAGTTCCTCGTCACTGTTCCGCTCACGCTCACGCTCGCGCCTACGGTGATGGAGGTCGGAGAGAGAGTGAGACTCGTAGACGTTCCCGTGAGTGTCGGGCTCGCCCAGTTGGTCAACAGGTTCGCGACGTTGATTGAGCCCAAACCCGTGGCGAGGTCGTAGCCAGCGGCTGTCCCATAGGCAATTGTGCTGCCGCCTTTTGTCGTCGCCATCACTCCAAATCCGCTCGATCCCGTCTTGCTGCAGTCGGTCGTGCCTGCGGCGCATGCCACGGAAATGTTGCCCTTCGTCACGTCGTTGAAGACGCAGCTACTCTGCGGCCCTGTAGTGGAATTGCAGTTGGCAAAATTTTCATTCTTGGCGAGTGCATAGAGCACGATATTTGCGTTGCCCTGTCGCTGGCCAGTCTTCTGATTGACCAACGCCATGATTCCGGCGAACGTCGGCGCTGCTGCGGAAGTCCCCCCCACCGCTTGAAAATCGTGATAAGGCGCGGCCGCGCTGAACTTGGTCAGATTGCATCCGGTGTCGCCCGAGATGTCCTCGTCCGACTCGCAGATCACATAAAAACTCAAACTTCCCACTTGCGCGTTTATTCCTCCATCGCTTGAAAACAGGGATAGATCCGGAAGGTCTCGCCAGGTAGTGTCTCCGAAGCCGCTCTGCCAAGGTGCGTTGGTTTTGGTGTAGACGCTGCTGGGTCCGCCGCTCGCCGCCACGATATTCAGGCTGGCCGATGCGCTGGTCACGTTCGCACAGCCGGAAAGACCCGTCGCCGCGCACGAATCGTTCCAAGGCACTTCCGGAATGTAACCTTTCGCGGAAGCCTGAGTGGGCGATGTGTTCGTGGCGTTCCAGTAGGTACTCTGATTTCCAACCTGATCGAAATCCGTGCCGCCCATGGCGACATTGTAAGGCGTGGACGCCAGGCCACTTACCGCAATCCCCTGCGTCGCTGCGGATTCGGAATTGGGATCGTCGCATCCGGCCGAACCGCTGTCGCCCGCCGCGACGGAAACGGTGATGCCTTGTGCTGCAGCTTGCTGCCAGAGCAAATTGTAAAACACAAGTTCTCCCGAGATCATGTGCGCTTCACAGCTTCCGAAGCTGTCGCTGAGGATGGGCGCGATATTGTTGTCCACGGCATAAAGGGTAGAAGCATCTATCGGATCAATGGAGTCCGTAAATTGCAGTTGCGTGGTGACAAATTTTATCGTGGCTCCAGGCGCCACGGCCCCGGACCATTCGACGTCAAGGTCTGCTTCGGTTTCGTCCCCGCTGATGAGCCCCGGGTCGGGCCCGTTGAGGATAATCTGCGGATCATTGGCGGGCAGCCCAAAAATGCTGCGGAAATCGCGCACGTCCTGAAGATTGATGTTGGATCTGCCGACAACCGCGATGCTGACCCCGTTGCCGTTTGCGCCCGCGGGAATGTTGTAGATTTTTGCGAAATCCGCTGGCCCCACGGCGTAAAACGTTCCATTAACGTCTGTAAATGTGAAAAGCGGCCGCACCGCCCCCGTTCTGGCGTTTTGCTGGACGGTGCCGAGATTATGGATGAAAGACTTTCTCCGGAAATTGTGCAGCGACACGATGCCGGCCACGACGGGCAAGAGCGCCGCCGGGATCTGCGGATCGTCCACATTCGCAAAATGATTTTTACCGTTTACAAAATAACTGTGGATCGGGGTATGGAATGCAGCTTGAACCAGCCCTGCGTTTCCATCAAATTGCACAATCGTCTTGCCTGCCGAAACCCGGATGTTCGTGAATCCCTGCGTGGTCAGCCAATCTTTGATCGCTTGAATATCCGCGTCGGCGGGACCGAACTGTGCCCCAAATTCGGCGGGAGTCAGCCACTTGTGATAATTCGGCGAGGACTTGTCCAGTTGCTGCGCCATCAACTGTTCGAGTGCCGTCTCCTGGTCCGGGCTGCGCTGCAGCAGCATGGTGATGCGGTTCATGGCCTGGGAGCCCGGCACCGCACCCTGGTCGAATTGCGCCCGCGCACGGGGATTTACATCGCCGTGAAGCGTCACGAGTTTTGAATTATCAATCGCCTGCGTGATTCGAACGCGGGGCCCGCCGCCAAACTGCGTCGTGCTCGTGTTCGCCGTCTGCGCGAAACTCAGGGCTCCGAAGGCGAGGGCCACACCGCACGGAAGCGACAGTCTTCGCAAGACCATACCGACCGTTTTGTTGTTCATTTGTCCAGGATCCCCATCATCCAGGGCAGGCCGGCCAGATTGGCCTCCACATGGCAAGCAACTAGATCTATGGGACGTAGGAATGGCACCTGGGGGTTGCTCAGCAAAAGATGACCTTTTCCGTCCAATTCGCTCACAGATTATCACACCCCTGCGAAAATGATGCCGGCGCTCGCATCAGAACGGAAGTCCCCCGAGATCCACATTCCCGCCCGATAGAATGATTCCGATTTTAGCTGCCTCGCCATCATTGCGCTTTGGCAATCCAAGGGCAGTGACTGCGCCGGGCTTCAACAATGGAGCAAGCACGACCGCAGACGACGGCTCGACCACGATCTTCAAGCGCTCCCAGATGAGACGCATCGCGCTCACGATCTCCTCCTCCGAAACCAGGAGAACTCCGGATAGCGTGCGCTTCAAAATCGAAAAAGTTCTCTCCGCCAGCGTGGCGCGGAGCCCGTCCGCGATGGTGTCGCTGGACTCCATACTTTGAAGCACACCGCTCCGCAGCGAGCGATATGCGTCGTCCGCCCGAGCCGGTTCGCAACCGTAAACCCGGATTTCCGGACGAAGTTGCTTTGCGCTCAAGGACGATCCGCTGAGCAGTCCCCCACCGCTCACCGGTGCAAAAAGCGCATCAAGATCCGGTACTTCCTCTAAAAGTTCCTTCGCCGCCGTCGACTGGCCCGCGATAATGCGGTCGTCATCATAGGGATGAATGAGAACGGCCCCAGTTTCGGCCTGAATGCGCCGCGCCGCCTCGGCTCGGGAGGAAACGGTTGGCTCGCAGTACGTGATCCGTCCTCCGTACGCCTGCACCGCCTTAGATTTCACGGCTGGGGCATTCTTCGGCATGACAATCCACGCAGGTATCCCGCGCCAACCCGCGGCACACGCCACAGCCGCGGCATGATTGCCGCTCGAGTGGGTCACGACTCCACGCCCGGACTCCTCTTCCGTTAGCGAAAGGATGGCATTGGACGCCCCGCGAATCTTGAACGATCCTGTCTTCTGGAAGTTTTCGCACTTGAAAAATAGCAGTGCTCCTGCGAGCGCGTCGAGAGTGGAAGAACTCAAAACGGGCGTGCGGTGAATCCTGCTCGAAATGCGCGCATGCGCCGCCAGAATGTCCGGCCACCAGGAAGCTGGGTCGGCACGATCAACTGGGGGTTGTGCGGTCATGATTCGCGCTTAGTCATTGATCTTGAAGGATTTACAACGCTCCCGAGTTCGCTTGTTGTATCCGGCACCGTTACCAGCCCGCCGCCACGTCTACGTACTAGCCCAGAAGATTTGGACCTTGACCGTGCGCTCAACTTTGCTAGTCTGTAGGCACCCTTCCGCTTGGATGGCCAACTGTCTCCCCCCTTCCTGGCGCGGAGGAGGTCCCGGTGGACATTTCAGAACGCAGACAACTCACGCGCTACAACCTTCGGACGCCGCTCCGATTTCGGGCTGTAGGTCTCGCTTCGGACAAAACCGAGCACTTTACCGAAGCGCTGAACATCTCCCGCGGAGGCTTCTATTTTGCCACATCAGCGGCTTTGCAGGTGGGAATGCCGATCGAAGCCACGCTTCGCATGCCGGCTGAGATTACGGGTGGCAAGGTGGAGGAGACTCGATGCCGCGCCCGAGTGGTGCACGTTCGCAACGAGCCTTTCGGCGATGGGCGCATCGGCTTTGGGGCCGAAATCGAGGGTTTTCTTCCCTCAAATCTTCCCGGACGCTGAATGGTTTGCGGCATACCGCTAGTTTTTCCCTGCGTTGACAGACACGACAGCCTTTCCGCTCCCGACATTTTCGAAACGGTCGTAAGCGCGCACCGCGACTGTGTGCTCTCCGGCCTTGAGTCCGGCCACAGTGAAGTCATAAGACTCTTCCAGTGAGTCGCTGATTCCTGTCTTTGGCGCCACAAGAATCCAGTCTCCGCCGTCCACGCTGAATTGAGCGCGATCAATGGCGCTCGCACTGTCTTTCGCCAAGAAAGTGACGTGCGCGTTTGCGCTCGGCGGATTGGAACCCGGATTCGGCGCGGCGGCCACTTCCAGCTTCGCGATTACGGGCGGAGTATTGTCCACAACGAAGCGATCGCTCTGCCGTTCCGTTTTCAGCGCCACATTCGGCGGATTGGACGGCGAATCGTCCGCCACGATCTTTAAGTAGTAGGCGCCGTCGGGAAGGGAAGTTGTATCAAAAGAGAGGAAATGCTGATCCAGCTTGTCTTTCAGCAGGATCCAATCCATTGCCCCCTCGGCGCGATAGTACACGGCGAAGCGTAGATCATCATCGTTATCGTCATGTGCGCTCCACAAAACCGATCGCCATCCTTTTTCGAGATATCCCTGGGGAGGGATGTCGAACTTGGAGCTGCTGGATTGCGAGACAACCACTACTCCCGATTGCGAAGGCTGCGGAGGCATCTTGAGATTAACCGAAGGAAATTGCCCGGTCGTGACCACCTGGATTGCTTGAGCTCTTACGCCCGGGTCCTGCAACGCGATCCCATCAATGACTGGAGCCACATTGTGGGGCTCGTATGCCAAACTTACCCAATCAATTCCATCACCGCCTTGGCCATCGTGGATCACCGCTTTCCATTGCACGAACCGTGCAGCGGGAGCCTCGATCTCATTTCCGGCAGAGGTGTACGGGCCATACCACCGCGACCATTCTTTCCCGGGATCCTCCGTGTTACCGGACCGGGCATAAAATTCGATTCGGTGACCGCCAGTCATATCTGACCCGTGGTCATATTTCTGTAAGGGTCCCCACCAATCCAGGCGTCCCCAACGCGAGAATAGCTGCGCATCGAAGGATGTTGACTCGTAAGTCCCTTCGTTTTCATAGCCTGGGCCCAGGGATACCAGCTTTCCTGGGTTCGCGGTGCACATAAAAATATTCCCGGAGCTGTCCTTTACGATGCCAGTGACCTGCGATGCGCCCGCTTTTGCGAGCTGCGCGAACACGCCCTTGCCGTCTACCGTCAGAATCGCGCCATTGTTTCCCGTGCCGGCAAGTAGCTCTCCATTGGTGCCAATCCCGAGCGAATACACCACTTCGTCCCGCGAGCTCCACAATTCTTCGGGAGTGCCATCCGGCGAGATCTTGTAGATGCTGCTTGTGAGCAGCGGAGGAAAGGCGACGAATGGCGTCGGGCCCTGGATCACGCCTGCCGTGGGACCGATAACCGTGACATTGCCCCCGCTCGTTATGGTTGTTGTCGCAGGGGCAGGCGTAACCACCATCGTTGCAGCTTGCGCGGCATTGTGCTGCCTTTCGCCGATGGCTGCGGCGTAGATCGAGCCATCCGCTCCGACAGCCAGGGCGGTAACCTCGCGCTTCGGAGTTTCATACAGGACGAATCCTTCGGCCAACTGAGAAGCTTCCTTCGTGTCCTTGGCTTTCTTATTTTCGGGAATGCGAGTCAGACGCAGGATTCTTCCGCTCGGCTCTGTGCCTGCAATCAGATTTCCTGCATGATCGAAGGCCAACACGCGAATATGAGCCTCATCGCTTGCATAGAAAAGCTGGCTCTTGCCGTCAGGGGTCACCGCGAAAATCTGCCCTTTGTCGCCCGTTGCAACATAGAGCGTTCCGTCCGGTCCAAAGGCCAGATCCCAGATGTACTTCGTTTTCGGATCAAAAAAGACGCTTTTTTCACCGGAGGGAGACACACGGTAGACCTTGCCATCGGGCGAAGTCCCCACGTAAAGCGCGCCTTTCGAATCGAATGCAATCGCTTGCGCGGAAAGTTCCGTGGACTCAAATACAGGATTCACCTTCCCCTCGGCGCCCAGCCGAAAGACCTTCGCGGGTGAGCCTCCCGCTGCATAGACTGCTCCTTTTTCGTCGAGGCGCAGCGCCCACAAGTACGACGCATCCACGCCGGCAAGTTCCGCGAATTTTGGCGCAAGCTCGAGTTTGCCGTCACTTCGTACGGCAATTCCTTGCGCGGTTCCCTTCATGAACTCATCGTAGGTGGACTGCCGCCAGCGGCGTGTGTGCTCCGCGCGGGCTCCCCCCGCGATTAATGCAAGCATGAAACCCACACAGACCGCGCCTTGCCTCCACGTCCCCATGGTCATTCGTACCCTTTCTCTCGGTATTCCACAGAATCGCGCATTACCGCTTCGTATGCCGGCGCCAATTTCAGGTTTCCGAAATGCAATCTGACCGGCATCGAGTGGCGAGTGTGGGCCGTTGTCTTCATCGCACGGGCAAGTTCAAGGAGATGATTCCCGTTACAGGTCCACCCATGGGAACGGAGGCCTCACTGGCAAGCGATTCGCGCAAAATCTGCACACTCCCGGGTGCGGGACGTCCATCAACGACATTGATTTCAGAGAGCGGCACATTGGGGAGTTCCTTGTCGTCCCAAAGCATTGTCGGAGAAGGAAGAAACAGCCCCACGTAAACGCGGTCATTACGGCGCTCGCGATTCAGAAGGGAGATCAACTGATCTAATCCTTCAGGTCCTCCCGGGCCGCCCAGCCCAGCAAATGCAAAGCCACGAGAAGCCCGGTTTATCCAGTCCGCGTCGCTCACCATGATGCGAAGCGTGGTGCCTCGCGAAGCTTGATCCGGGACGCGAACGGAGGTCTCCACAACTTCCGGAGCGCCACGATACGGCCGCACGAGAACCCGCACTTTCAAGGTATCTCCAGGCGAAGCTTCGCTTTTTTCCAACCAAGCGCTATCAATCGCGAAGGATTGCCGGCCCGCGGTGCTGTCCACGCGCAAGGAGATGCGCTGGATATGCGGAACTTCAAAGCTGTTCGAAAAAATCTTTGTGAAAACGTTCATTACGTCGAGTGCGACCGGCAAACCATCTTGGCTGAGAGAATCTCCCGGAGCAAACGTGTTTTCGATTTGCACCGGAGCATGGCCAGCCAAAACAATCTCACCCGAAAGGCTCAACGTACTTCCTTCACCGTAAGCGCCGTTCTGGGTTAAGCCGTTGAGCGTGGTCATTGCGACCAGCAGCGGCGTGAGTTTGGGGTGGTTAACGATTTCGAAGTGAAATTTTCTCTCGCCCGACGGAGACTTCAGCTCGAGCTCGAGGGGAATCATCGGAGGAGGAGCACCAAGTTCGCCAGTGACCGCAGTCAAATGATCCGAAGTAATCGTTCCAATCGTTCCTCCCACATTGACAATTTTCGTGGACGCAAGATCCGAGGATAAGGTCGTGAGCACCCGGCTGCGGGCCATGGGAATATCCACGTTTCCCAAATTAAGAAATGGATGGCCGCAGAGAAAGACTTTGTCGCCCTCCACTGCGGTAACGGTGCAAGCCGAGTTGATGGACGCATCGCCCTGAACCAGAACCATCCCCGCCATATCGCCAGGAACAAGATGCGCGTCGTCGGCGCGCGGAGCCGCAGTGCCGCCCTGAGCGGCCACAAAACCCAATTGATTCAGTTGTTTTGTGAAAGGTTCGATGGCAACTGCCTGAAATCCGGAAAATGCCAGCGGCGTCTCGATGGATTGCAGCGCTGCTCCTGCGGGAAGGAAATTCTGTGCCACGGTTTCATTTGGCAGCGTCGCAGCAATTCCGGCAGCGCTTGCATCGCCTTGTTTGTCAGGGTGTAGAACATCCTGGATCGGCGTCACACCAGCGATGGCTTCTTTTGTGAATACGCCGAGCTTTAGCGAAAGAGCTCCAGCGAGTTTTCCGTCCAGGTACACCGGACTGCCGCTCATTCCCGCAACGACTCCCGTGTGCTCGACCTTGGGGCCTTTCAATTGAACGAGAATGATGGATTGCCTCGGACCGAGAAGATTGGGCATCACGCCGATCACTTGCAGATCGAACTTTTCGATCTGATCGCCCTCAAAAATCGTGTAGGCATAACCCTGCATTCCCGGCTTGACTTGATCCAGAGGCAACGTCGCTGGAGCCTGTGCTCGAATCACCCGGAAAGAAGCAACCGGCAGGATCACAATGAAAGCGAAGAGCGATCGAAGAAGAATTCTGGAGAATGGAGCAAAGGATATCGGATGGATCAGCGGCCGAGACATGAATCGCCAATCATACTCGGCGGAGTACCCCTGCGCAATCCAACCATGCGGCCTCGCAGATAGGACGTTTGCTCTAAGACGCCTAGTTCCACATCACATCCGATGACGCGGCGAAACGTAGGGTTGGACTCCCCTCGGATCGAGCGACCGCGTTAAGTCACTCACCCTGCGGCATTTGGCGACGGCTATGGAGGCATTCGCACCCCCGAGCGGCGGGGCAATGCCGGCATAAGTATCGTGAAGTCAGGGGATTACATCGAGAACCTCATCAGGCCAGCCTCTGGTCCGGTAGCTGCATTTATGTTTATTGGTCTTGGCTTCGAAGCTGAAGAAGTCCATGCCAAAGAAGGAGGCCCAATGATCCAAATCAGTTTTCCGATGGCATTTATCTGGATGATGATTGCGTGCGCGGTGGTGGTTGGCCTGGTGATCGCCGTCCGCGCTTACGTCCTGTACCGGGGAAAAATGATCGTGAAGTGCCCCGAAACCGGCGAGAACGCGGCGGTTCACGTGGATGCTCTCAAAGCGGTCAAGAACACACTCCTCGGTCGCGAATCCCTTCGGCTCGACCAATGCTCACGGTGGCCAGAGCGGGCGGACTGTGGGCAGGACTGTCTCGGACAGATTCAGAACGATCCGAAGGGTTGCCTCGTCTGGACAAGCGTTACGGATTGGTATCGCGATAAGGAATGCGCCTACTGCAAGCGGCCCTTTCACGAAGTGCACTGGCATGATCGTCCGCCTGCGCTGATTTCTCCAGATCACAAGACGGCGCAGTGGAACGAAATTCCTCCGGAGAAATTGCCCGAAGTTTTTGAAACCTATTTGCCGATCTGCTGGAGCTGCCATATGGCCGAAAGGTTCCGCAGAGAGCATCCCGATCTGGTAATTGACCGTCTGAGCAACCGCGGGCCCATGAATGAGTATCTCGAGAATGAGCCCACGGAATCGGAGAGGAGCCAGCGCAGCGTTTAGTGCGCTCCACCTGGCCCCCGTGAATGCGTCGGACGCCGCATTAACAAGAGGAACGGAAGCATCAGTAGAAACAAAACGCAAAGAATCCGGAAGACATCGTTATACGCAATCATGCTGGCCTGCCGCTCGACCATGCCGAACAAAGCGGCATAGGCCTGCTTGGCAGCTGCCGCGGGATCTCCGCTGCGCATGAAAAACATTTCCTTCAAGGAATGAAACATTGCCGCGGCCTCAGGACTAAACGGGTTCACGTCTGTGCCAAGCGAGTGGATGTTGCGCTGCAGCAGCCTTTCCTGGATCGTGGCGACCACAGAGATTCCAACGCTTCCGCCGAGATTTCGAACGAGATTGAAGAGACTCGTTGCATTTCCCATGGCTTCCTTGGGAATAGGATCCATGCTGATGGTGGTGAGCGGGACAAAAAGAAAACCCAGCGCCAAGCCCATGATGAATTGCGGCCAGAAGAAATCCCAGTAGCCGGCGTTGAGATTGAGTCGCGAAAATTGCCACAGCGTGTAGATGCAGACAATGAGTCCGATCGAGAGCAATTTGCGCGGATCGAATTTCACCATGATGAGCCCGACCAAAGGCATGGCGATAAATGAACCGACCCCCCGAGGGGCCATGGCAATCCCGGCTTGAAGCGCGGGATATCCCAGAAGAGTTTGCAGTACGAGTGGGATAATTACTGTGGTGCCGTAGAGACCGACTCCCAGCAAAGCCATCAGGAAAACTCCCGTCGAGTACGTTCGTTCCCGAAAAACGCGGAGGTCGACAACGGGATGCTTGATGGTCAGTTCGCGGATGAGGAAGGCGATAAGGGTCAGGCCGGAGACGATGACAACGATGGTGATCCAAGTTGTGCCGAACCAGTCCTTCTCCTGGCCCTTGTCGAGAACAATCTGAAGCGCGCCGACCCAGAGTGCCAACATGCCAATGCCCCAATAATCAATCTTGTGAGAAGTTCTCTTAATGTAAGGGGGATCAAAGACAAAGAGGCGCGTCATGAGTATTGAAGCGATTCCGATGGGCACATTGATGTAGAAAACCCAGCGCCAGCTGTAGCTGTCGGTCAGCCAGCCTCCGAGGACCGGCCCTAGCATGGGAGCGACGACGATGCCCAGCCCCCAGAAGCCCATGGCTTTGCCGCGATCCCGCGGCGGAAAGGATTCAAGCAGGACAGCTTGGGAGATGGGTTGCAAACCACCGCCGCAAGCACCTTGAATGATCCGAAACACGATCAGAACGGGCAGGCTCGGGGCGAGCCCACAAAAAAATGAAGCGATGGTGAAGCCGCTCACGGAAAACATCAGCATGTTTTTGCGGCCAAAATAATTCGAGAGCCAACCGGTCATGGGCAGCACAATCGCGTTTGAAACGAGGTAGGAAGTAAGCGTCCAGGTGGATTCGTCCACGGTGGCGGAAAGGCTCCCCGCAATATGGGGTAGGGAAACGTTCACGACGGTGGTGTCCAGCACTTCCATAAACGTGCTGAGCATGACCGCTACCGCGATGATCCAGGGATTGATGAGTGGTGGAGTGCGGCTATCCGCGTCCGGCATGATCTACCAGGCTGGCAAGAATACTCTCACTGCAGAAACGATTCTACACACTTTGCAATGAGCCGCGCCCGTTCATTTCCAGAATTGGGAGATAGAGAGTCGGGAGCTTGGAAGCGGATGGAAAACGTGGGGTTGGTTCCGGGACCTGGACTCGAACCAGGATACTCAGCTCCAAAGGCTGATGTCCTACCGATTAGACGATCCCGGAACCGCAGTGGCAATTTTAGCAGAGCGGACATTTTGTGCACAGCGTGGTAATTGTGCGCGCACGCAAGGTTTCTGCTAAATTAGGAAGGTTGCGGTCCTTGCGGAGAGGTGTCCGAGCGGTTGAAGGAGCACGCTTGGAAAGCGTGTGTAGGAGAAATCCTACCGTGGGTTCGAATCCCACCCTCTCCGCCACGATTTTTCACGCCGAATGAAAAGCTTTCTCGCGATCCGACCTCTTTTATGAACTCTTTCTGTGCCCCGCAGGCGCCGGTGGTAGGGTTTTGAGTTTTTCCTGAGCGAGCGCCTGGTAGGGGTTTTTCACCGATGCTGCTTGAGTGAGGGCCGTTCGCGCGTCCGAAATCTTTCGGAGGTTCAAGTAAGCGAATCCGAGACGGTACTGGTTGCGGCCGTAACTGGCATCGTCGGATTTGAGCAAAGGCGCAGCAGCTTGCAAGCTTTCCACGGCCTTCGCGTTTTCCTTTTTGAACAAATAGACCTGACCGAGTGCGCTTAGGGCGATACCTTTTTGCAGCATGGTTTCGCGCTTCCACTGTTCGTCTGTGACGCCCTCAGGTTTCGGGGCCGTGTCGGCAAGAGAAGCCGCCTTTTGCGCGTAGGCCGCGGCTTTATCCAGCTGTTCGCCTTTTTCGCTGTAGTAATCGGAGAGCAATAACAGCATGGGCAAATCATTGGGGTCCTTGGAGAGCAGTTCGTCCGCCGTGCTCAACATTTTTGGGACGTCCTGCGCTTGCTGATAGGAAGTCGCGGCCAAACCCATGGCGGCCTCCGCGTAGCGCGAATCGGGAAAGGCGTGTGCGAAACGTATAAGCCTTTCCGCGCGATCCGCTGCAGCGGGCGTGCTGTAGATTCCGTTGTACACCGAAACCTCGATATATTGAATGTTATCCGCGTTGGCGTCCAAGGTCTGTTTCTTTTGCATTTGCCAGTTGTCGGGCGTAGTGCCCGCAGGCGGCGGAGATGCCTTGTAGCGCTGCAGGAGGGCGCCCGCTTTCTCGCCGTAGGAGAGCAATTTATTCGTATCATGCGTTTCGTTCGCCGCACGAATCATGTTGACGGCATTATTCAGGTTCTCGGGGTCGATCGCGAAAAGTTTGTCGCCGTACTCGAAGGCTTTGTCGTAATTTTTTTGGGACAGATAATAGTTGACGTAGAGATCGTCAGCCACAAGAGCTAGGTCACCTTGACCCGGCCCGGCGGCGAACTTGTCAATCAGCGGAAGCTTCTGGGCGGGGTCGGTCGCCGCATTGATCTCCTTCATGATGCGGTCGGCTTCCGAACCCGCGTCAATGGGTACGTATTTGCCGATCTGCTGGCCTTTTGCGGGGCTCAAGGCCAGCAGGGAGAACAGAGTGGCCGCGATCGCCCGTACAAACATTTCGGAGATTTTGCGCATGGTAGCCTCCGTTGTGGCTCTTCTGGCGCGAATCTTAGTTCTCCCCGACCTGCCGCGCAATCGGATTCACGAGGCCGGCCCATGATGCTCCAATGGAACATTGGCCTTTACGTCTATGCCGGCGCTTGGGTATGTTGGAAGAGGGTGATTACTGCAGGGTGGCTTGAAGTCCGTAAGGTCTCTGCTCAATATTCGGCAAACGTGCTCGGAACTTCTTCCTGCTGCAAGGACGAGAAGAGCGGAAGAAACAATTGCATTGTGCGCGATTTATCGTCTCCCTTGAACCGCCTATGATCGTTCGAACCGTAGAACAAGTCCGGCGCATCTTCCGCATCGTGGCAGGTTTCACGCTGCTTGGGGTTGGTATCGTCATGATTGTGACGCCTGGGCCGGGATGGCTGACGATTCTCCTGGGGCTCGGCCTTCTGGCGGCGGAGTTCGTGTGGGCCCGCCGGCTGATGGATCGCATCAAGCATCAAGGCAACCGGATCAAGGAAGCGGTACTTGGCGTGGATAAAGATTCGAACTAGTGGCTGCACAACGGACGAAAAACGATAGCGATCACAGTCCGGCGAACCCTGCCCGTGGTTGTCCCTCAATCTATTTCTGTGCCTTCATTTCGTTCGCAAGAATCACAGTTGTACGAGAAAATGGCACGATCAGCTCACAGGGGGCAGAACAGTGGACGCAGGATTGATTGGACTGGGAAACATGGGTACGGGAATCGCGCGGAGTCTGCTGCGCGGAGGCCATCACCTCACCGTTTACAACCGCACGGCGCAGAAGGCCGAGGCCTTGCGTTCGAGCGGAGCCAGAGTAGCCGCGAGTGTTTCCGAAGCTTGCCGGCAAGACATCGTGTTCACAATGGTCGCCGACGATGCGGCGTTGCAGAGCGTGGTTTGCGGCGAACAAGGTGTCCTGGCATCGTTGGGAAAAGGGTCCATCCACGTTTCTCTAAGCACCATCAGCGTCGCGCTGGCAGACCGTCTGGGCGAGGATCACGAGCAAAGAGGGCAGGGATTCGTTTCCGCACCGGTCTTTGGGAGGCCCGAGGCGGCGGAAGCCGGGCGGCTGGCGGTTGTAGCGGCGGGCCGCGAGGAATACGTGTCGCGGTGCAAGCCGCTCTTCTCGGCGATGGGACCGAAACTGCTTGTTGTCGGCGCGCAGCCTTCTCTCGCCAACACGGTGAAACTTGCCGGGAATTTTCTGATTGCCAATGTACTTGAGTCCCTGGCGGAGGCGATTGCCTTTGCCAGGAAGTCGGGCGTTGATGCGCGGGCACTCATGGATTTTCTCACCACCACGCTCTTTGACGCACCGGTGTACAAGATTTATGGAAACTTGATTGTCGAAGGCAAGCACAATCAAGTCGGCTTCGCATTACCACTTGGCTTGAAGGACGTGCGCCTGGTTCTCGAAGCCGCCGGCGCCAAAAACGTCCCCATGCCGGTGGCGAGCTTAGTTCACGATCGCTTGCTTACTGCTCTGGCGCGTGGGCACGCGAACCAGGATTGGTCGGTCCTGGGACGAATCGCGGCCGAGGATGCGGGATTGCAGCCCGCAGGTTAGAAATTCTGGATTGCGCACACCGGAGTGGCTTTGCTTCGGTGCCCGCGCGAATGGAAGTCTAGAGCAGCGTGACCGACTCTACTTTGATCGTGTTGCCCTCGACGTCTCCGGTCACGTCCACGCGAAGATGGTCCTTCTGGTCAGATGATTTCAGTTCGGCCAGGACTTCCTTGTTTCCCTTTTGATCGAATTTCAGATACTTGCCATCCTGCGTGAAGATCCCGTAGCCGCTCGTGGCGCATTTGATGGCGCAGGCTCGGGGATGAGTATCCGCATCCTTCGCAAATTTAGTGTGGCATTTGACATCAATCACCGAAACATTTTTGAAGGTTTCTGTCGCCGCGAAGGCAGGCAAGCTGAATAACGAGCAGAGCAAAAGCAAGGGCACGATTCGCATTGTTTCCTCCCATTTTGTTGTGTTGAATTCCGTCCGTGAACTACCGGGCGGAAAGGCCAATCTAGCGCAAGCGTCCATGTCAAATCGAAACAGCCCGGTCCATCTCAGGCAGATTTGACGGCGCTCTGGCCTCAACTTCTAAGAGGCATGATGGTGATTTGGGGTTGCTGCGGTGATGGCGCGCAAAACGGAGAAGAATCGTCCGCTCCAGCGAACAGGCACAACAAAATAAGAGAGAATATGACTCGCAGAAGATTTGCGCGTGAAGCGGGAGGAGTCCGGCATGGGTGAATGGAAAAATAAATGGGCGTTGGTCACTGGCGCAAGCGCTGGCATAGGACTGGCATTGGCCGAGGAATTAGCCGCTGGCGGAGCGCATCTCGTATTGACGGCGCGGCGAAAAGAAAGGCTTGAAGAATTGGCGACGCGGCTGCACGCAAAACATGGCATCAATGTGGAAGTCTTCGCTGCGGATCTTGCACTGCATGTTGCGCCCGAAGAGATTTTCCGGTACACGAAGCAGAAAGGAATTGAAATCGAACTTCTGATCAATAACGCGGGCTTCGGCCAATATGGCGAATTCCAGAAAGTCGAACTCCCACGGCTGCTGGAGATGGTTCAGGTGAATTGCAGTGCCGTCCTGCATCTGACCCGGCTATTTCTGCCTGAGATGGTCCAGCGACGCAGCGGCGACATTCTCATCCTTGCATCCACAGCGGCATTCCAGGCCGTTCCGTATGTTTCCACATACGCGGCCACCAAGGTCTTCGACCTTCTTCTTGCCGAAGGATTGGCAGAAGAATTGAAGCCATACGGGATTCGTGTGTGCGCTCTTTGTCCCGGCACCACGACCAGCGAATTCCATGAGCTTGCTGGCCATCCACGGCACACAAAAGGCCGCACGGAAACGGCGGAAAAGGTGGCTCGCACGGGTTTGGCGGCCCTGGCGGCGGGAAAGACTTACGTCATCTCCGGCCTGCGCAACTATCTTGGTGTTCATGGCCAAAGGCTGGTATCCCGTCGATTTGTCACACGGATCGCGGCAAACATGCTCCGCCCACGCGTCTAAGTCCTTGCGCATCAATGTAATCCAACGCACGCGGGCTGAATTTCAAGCACCTGATGGGAACTTTTTGGCTCCTGCTTGGGAAGTACCATTCGAAGACGCGCAGGACGTCTAACAGGAGAATGCAGATCTCTACGGACGATCGCGACGACGTTCTGCTGCGCCGTGCCGCTCGCGGCGACGAGGATGCCTTTACCTGTCTTTACAAACGGCATCAGGCCGCTCTCTACCGCTATGCGCTTCGCATGACGGGTTCAGTTTGGTCGGCCGAGGAGATTGTTCAAGAAGTGTTTATGACTCTGATTCGCGAGCCAAGGAAATACAATTCCGAGCGCGGGGCCGTCGGGGCTTTTCTCTTTGGGATAACCCGCAATCGCGTTTTGAAACACCTGGAGCGGAGGCCTCGCGAGTTTTCCATCGAGGATGTCGGCCTCAATACCCCTTACTACAGGGAGCCCGTTGATCCGGTAACTCCTGCGGTATGGGCCGAACAACGGGAAAGAGTCGCGCAGATTCGCGACGCGGTCCTGAGCCTTCCGGAGGAATTCCGCGAGGCAGTCGTACTGTGTGAGCTGGAAGAGTTGAGTTATGAGGAGGCGGCGCGCCTGAGCAGTTGCCCCATTGGGACCATTCGCTCACGTTTGCATCGGGGCCGCGCGTTGCTCCTGGCCAAACTGGAATTGTTGCGTCAAACCCCTCGGCGGGCGACTGCCAATGGGTGAAAGAAGTTGAGCCATGAATTGCGATGAATTCGAAATACTGGGGCTGGATTTGAACCAGAGCGGCGCGGATAGCGAGCAGCGCGCCGCCGCCCTCGATCATCTGCGCCATTGTTCGCATTGCGCGGGGCTCGTTGAATCGTGGGAAGAGGCCCGCGCGGAACTCTTCCTTCTCGGCGATGCGACACGTGAAGCGCAGGCGCCTCTCCGCGTCGAAATGCGGCTTCGCCAGGAATTTCGGGCCCAGCGACGTCCTCTGGTTTTCTATCGACGGGCCGGCTTGGTTGCGGCTTGGGGTTTGGCGGTTGTGATCCTTGTGGCTGGCGCGTGGAACTGGGAAAACTGGCACCATCAGCAGCCAAAGGCGCGTGTGATCAACCAGGTCGCCACAAACGGCGCGCAGCAAGTTACCGCGCCGAACGAAGTGCTGGTCGCGGACAGCGACACCGGCGCCTTTATTCCACTTCCGGGCACCATTCCCATCGAGAGCGGAGATGCCTCCGTCATGCAGGTGCGTATGCAGCGGGGCGCCCTGGCCGCACTTGGATTGCCGGTGGATCAGGAACATGCTTCGGATTGGATTCGAGTTGATCTGCTGGTTGCTGAAGACGGCGTGCCCCAAGCGGTACGTTTACACCAGGCAACAACACAAGAAGGGCCTTCTCAATGACCGGGTTACGTATAAATTGGCACAAAGAGGAGATACGAAAATGAGTGCAACGGCGAAGATGTTGGCCGCCCTTTGCGCCGCTTTGATCAGTGCGGGCATCTTGATGGCGCAAGAGGCGCCTCCTCCTCCCGCTCCAATGGAACGGGGAGGAGTGGAGCAAGGGCCTGGTCCCGGCCCGTTCGGCGACCGGATCGAAATTCTCGGTTTTGGGGGCTGGCACGGAGGGAAAGTGGTGACGGGCGCGCCTTTCAGCGCGGTTGCCACGACCGAGACGATCCAGACCCTCCAGGATGGCACCACCATCACCCATAAGACCCAGGCGAATCTCTACCGTGACAGTCAGGGACGTTTCCGCAAGGACATTACCGTAACCGCGATCGGTCCTTTGGCTGCGCAAGGACAGCCGCGCACTTTCATCGTGATACAGGACCCCGTTGCAGGGACATCCTATGTTCTTGAGCCCGATCAAAAGACAGCGCGACTTTTGCCGGGGCGCCGGGCAAAGGCTCCCGGAGGAAAAGAGGCAGCTGCGTTTCGCGCGTTGAACCGGGAAGACGATGTGGATGTGAAAAAGGAGTCGCTTGGCACCCAGACGGTCAATGGTGTCAATGCGGAGGGGACGCGCTACACGCGGACGATTCCTGCCGGGCAGATCGGAAATGACAAGCCCATTACGGTTACGAACGAAACGTGGTATTCGCCCGACCTTCAGATGGTGGTGATGAGCAAGCGCAACGATCCGCGTTTTGGCCAGACGACTTACACGCTGACGAATGTCCAGCGCGCGGAGCCTGCGGCGAATCTCTTCACCGTTCCTGCCGATTACACGGTCAAACGCGGAAGGTCGGCCATGCAGCGCAGCACCATTCGGAGAGGGGAAGCAATTCCACCTCCGCCGGATGCAAGCGGCCCGGAGGATTAATAGGCCACAAACGAGCTTCTCTCCTGAAGACAGCCCGCCCTCTCTTACTCCCGTTGCCAGAAACGGGCCAAGGGAGGGCGAAGCTGTTTTTGGAGGCCGCCAAGTCCGCAAGCGCGGCCCAGGCTGAAGAGATCCCGTCTGCAAGAGCCTTGCGGTAAACTCTCGCCATGGATGAGCGACAACTCTCGCGTCAGTTGGCTCGAGAAGGTTTTTCGCGAACTTACTTCTGGCAGGACGACGCCGGCGCATTCTATCCTGATCACACGCATCTGCAAGAGACGGCTCATATTATCTTGAGCGGTGAAATGTCCCTGACGGTGGCGGGCAAGACCGTCATCTACCACGCTGGAGAACGCTGCGACGTGCCCGCAAATGCGGTTCATTCCGCGAGAATGGGCTCGCTAGGATGCCGATATCTCATCGGCGAACGCTGAATCAGGCAAGTGCCCTGCCCAGGAGCTCCACCACGTGAAGTGCCTCCTGCCCCGTCTGATGCATGGCGATTCCCGCGCGCAATTGCAGCAGGCAGCCGGGATTGGCCGTGACGACGATTTCTGCTCCGGTTCCCTTTGCCAGGGCCATCTTTTCGGCTAACAAATCCAGAGAGGTTTGCGTCTCCGTAACGTTGTACACGCCCGCTGAGCCGCAACAAATATCGGAGTGCGGCAATTCTATAAATTCCAGTTCTGGAATCGCGCGCAAGAGATTTCGCGGCGCGTCCTTTATTTTTTGCCCATGAAGAAGATGGCACGAATCCTGGTACGTCACCCGGACTGGAAGATTCTTCAGCTGTGCGGAAAGGCCGAGTTGCGCCAGGAATTCATTCACATCGCGAACTTTCATTTCGAACGTGCGCGCCGTTTCACTCTCTATCTCGTCTTCGGAAAACAGATGCGAGTATTCCTTGAGCGTCGAGCCGCACCCCGCCGCGTTGGTCACGATCGCGTCAAACTCTCCCCCCAGAAACGCCGACAAGTTTTTCCGCGCGAGTTTGCGCGCGGATTTCCGCGTTCCCGCATGCCAGGCGAGCGCCCCACAGCAAAACTGCATTTTCGGTACCACGACTTCGCAACCGTTCGCCGTCAACACCCGAATCGTCGCTTCATTCAACTCCGTGAAAGTCACGTTCGCGATGCATCCCGCAAAGAATGCCACTCGAGCGCGCCGTTCGCCGGCAGGCGGAAAAGTTTGGCCCAACCGCCCGAAGAAGAAATTTTTATCAATTTTTGGCAGGAGGCGCTCGCGCTCCGCCGCTCCGGCTAGATTCAACAGACCGGATTTTCGCGCGAGTGTCTGCAAACCGGAACGCTGGTAGGCGCGGAGAATCCGCGCAGCCGCCGCAATCCGCCGCGGATAGGGCAGCAGGCCACGGTACGCAAGGAATCTGGCCAAACGGGAAGAAATCGGCCGCTTATAGTCAGTCGCAATCCTTGCGCGCGCATATTCGACAAGCTTTCCGTATTCCACGCCGGAGGGGCATGCGGTTTCGCACGCACGGCAATCCAGGCATTTGTCAATGTGATCCACAAAATTGGGAGGGACCATTTTCCCGCTATTTTCCATTTGGATCATCTGCTGGATCCGCCCGCGCGGCGAATCCGCTTCAAGATGCCATAGCCTGTAGGTCGGACAATGATTGAGGCACAGCCCACAATGCACGCAGCGCGCGTAATCCTCGTAGACGGGGCGGAGGCCGGGAACCTGCTGGGATTTGCTCACGAGTTCAGATGCCCCCCACGAAGCGGCCGGGCGCAAAGACGTTCTTCGGGTCGAAGCAGTTCTTCACGCGCCGCATCAAAGCAACATCCGGACCATCCGGGCCCCAGACTCGCAGATCGGTTTTCCATTCCGAAGGACATGACAGAATGGACGCGTGAAAATCGACTTTTCCGCGCAGCGACTCCACGCTCTGCCAAAAGTACATCACCTGCTTCAGCAAGGATTCCTCCTGTCCTTTGGGAAGCAGCGCCAGATACAGCTCCGAAGTGCCGCACACAATTTGCACGCTGGGGATCCACGAGGACGCCACAAAGCTTCGCAGCGCGCGCAAGAGCGTGGTGGTTTCCGCAGGCAGTCCGCTGAAGCGGAATAGAACCGACTGCGGAGAATGCTGCGATAGCAAAGCGACCGCTTCCCGCATGCGCTCGGCGAGTCCCGTGTACTGCGCCTCCCGCAAGACGAGGGCGTCATGCGCGCCGGATTCCTGTGCCAGCCGCTGCAGCTCTCTCACATAACGATCGCAGACCTTCTGGGTTCCTTCGAAGCCCGCGAAGAGGTGCCAGGAACTCTCTCCGGCCAAAAGCGAGGCGATCGGCGTCTCCGTGCCAAAGAGGATGCGCGTCGCCTCGGGCGAGCTGATTTCCAGTACCACCGGAGAAAGCGGCGAAGTGATGATTTTCTGTCGAAGGTTGACGGCTTCCCGCTCGTTATCAAACGCGGCAAGAAATCCGCGTTTTGCTTCGAGCAGAGGAAACGTCCGGAAATTCAACCGCGTAATCACGGACAGAGTTCCGAGAGATCCTATGAGCAATTTGTGAAGGTCGTAGCCGGAGACGTTTTTCACCACTCGCCCGCCGCTTTTGTTCAGCGCTCCGGATCCGTTGATGAACTCCGCCCCGATCAGAAAGTCGCGCGCCGTTCCATAGCCGGGCCGTAGAAGGGAATCCGCCCCGGATGCTATCGCGCCTCCCACGGTGCATTTTTCAAAAAACGGCGGCATCAGAGGTAGAAACTGATTTCTCTTGGCCAGCGTTTCCCCCAGCGTGGCAATGCTCATGCCCGCCTCCACGCCGAGGGTCAGGTCGTCCGGGTCGTAGTGAACGACTCTGTTCAGCCGAGTCATATCCATCGCGATGTCATATCGCGAAGGCGGCATCCCTATCCCGAGCTTGGTGCGCGCACCGCAGGAAATCAGCGCAAGTTTTTCCATCCCGGCATAGCGCACAATTTCCGCGGCTTCCTCCGCGGTCTCCGGCCGCACGACTGCTGCAGGAGTCTTTCCATCTACCGTGTACTTCGCGCAGTCGTGCGGTGCCGAGGAGACGTTCGCTTTCCCTGCGATTCCCTCCAGTTGGCTGCTCGCTATGGTGTTGGACGTTTTCACTTGGCCGTGCCTGAATGGGTTTCGCGCTGCCGGATGCGCGTTTCGCCGCAGCCCTTCCCGAGCGGGAAAATTTTTCCGGGATTCAACAATCCCGTGGGATTAAACGCATCGTGAATGCGCCGCATCAGCTCAAAATCACCGTCGGAAAACAGCAGTGGCATCAGTTCGCTCTTCTCCATCCCGATGCCGTGTTCGCCGGTCAATGCGCCGCCGATTTCCACACAGTAGCGGATGATCTCCGCTGAAGCCCTCATCGCGCCTTCAAACTGTGCGGGATCCCGCGGATCGTACAGCACCAGAGGGTGCAGGTTGCCGTCTCCAGCGTGGAAAATATTTCCGATGGAGAAACCGTACCTCTTGCCGATCTCGGAAATATGTTGCAGCGCTTGCGGCAGCTTTGAGCGGGGGATTACACCGTCGAGGACGTAGTTGCTCGGTGCCAGCCGGCCCAGCGCGCCGAACGCATTTTTCCGCCCTTTCCACAGCAAATCGCGTTCCTTTTCGTCCTGGGCGGTTCTCACTTCTCTTGCGTGATGCTCCTTGCAAGTCCGCTCCACCGCTTTTGCCTGCGCTTGGACTGCTTCCGCCAATCCTTCGACTTCGATGAGCAGCACAGCCGCGCTATCTCTCGGAAATCCCGCGTGGACATAGTCCTCCACCGCGCGCAGCGTCCAGCCGTCCATCATCTCGCAAGCTGCTGGGGTAATGGCCCGAGCCGTCATCTCTGCGACCGTTTCCGTCGCGTCGTCCACCGTTTCGAAAATTGCGAGCAGAGTTTTCACAGCTTCAGGTTTCCGCGAAAGCTTCACGGTGATTTCCGTGACCAGGGCGAGGGTTCCTTCGCTGCCCACAAACAGACCGCAAAGGTCGTATCCCGGCGCGCCGCTCACCTTGCCGCCGATGCGCAAAGTTTCTCCGTCCGGGAAAACCAGCTCCAGGCCCGTCACGTGATTTGTCGTCACGCCGTATGCGAGCGTGTGCGGTCCTCCCGCGTTCTCGCTTACATTGCCGCCAATGGTGCACGCTTTTTGGCTGGAGGGATCAGGGGCAAAGTAGAATCCCGCTTTTTCCACGGCGTGCGTCAAGTCCAGATTCACCACGCCCGGTTGCACGCGAGCCCATTGGTTCTCCAGATCAATCTCCAGAATGTTGTTCATTCGGGCAAAGACGATGACGATCCCGCCGCCACGCGCGAGCGCGCCACCGGATAGGCCGGTTCCCGCTCCTCGCCCTACGATGGGCACGTCATATTTCACAGCCACACGGACGATTCCCGAAACCTGTTCTGTTGTTACGGGAAAAACCACCACATCCGGCCGCGCTTTCTCGACCGAACCGTCATACTCGTACATAGCAAGATCTTCGGGTTGCGACAGCACCCCCTCCGCCCCGAGCAGGGCTCGCAATTCTCGAAGTAATTCCTTTTTGATCGCTTCCACCTTCTTCCTCTCTGCAACTCACTATAGTGAGACTCCGTGCGCTTCTGCAACGCTTCCCTGTGACTGGCCGAAAGTGTGCTAACGTACTTGCCCGTCCATTCTCCCGGAGCGAACCATGCCGAAGGCCAAAGTTCTCGCCACACATCCCTTGTTCGACAACGCATGCCAAATTCTTCAGGAATCCTGCGACGTGGAGTATTGGTCCCGCCCGGAACGGCCCACGCGCGAAGAGTTCCTCAAACTTGCAAAAGACAAGGAAGGCATCGTTTGCCTGCTCACGGAGAAAATCAACGATGAACTGCTTCGGGCCGCTCCTAAGCTGCGAATCGTCTCGAACGTCGCCGTCGGCTACGACAACATTGACGTTGCGGCGTGCACCAGACGCGGCGTTGTTGCCACGAATACACCCGGCGTCCTCGATGAAACGACCGCCGATTTTGCCTGGACGCTTTTGATGGCCGTGGCCCGCCGCCTTGGGGAAGGCGAACAACTTGCGCGCTCCGGGACGTGGAAAGGCTGGAATCTGGACCAACTCTGCGGCGCCGATGTTTGGGGAAAAACCTTGGGCATTGTGGGATTTGGCCGCATTGGACGCGCCGTGGCCCGGCGCGCTTCCGGCTTTCAAATGAAAGTGATCTACACCGACGCTGTGCGAGCACCCGAGGAAATGGAAAAATCAGTGCGCGCCGAGTTCCGCGACATCAATGCCTTGCTCTCCGAAGCGGATTTCATCAGCGTCCATGTTCCGCTCACTCCCGAGACTCGCGGCCTCTTCGATGCGCCACGATTTTTTCGCATGAAACCCACGGCTTTTCTTATCAATACTTCGCGCGGTCCGGTCATTGACGAAGCTGCGCTGGTTCATGCGCTCGAAACGAAGAAGATCGCCGGCGCCGCCCTCGACGTCTATGAAAATGAGCCCTTCATCCATCCCGGTTTGAAGCGTCCAAATGTCGTCCTGGCTCCGCACATCGCTTCTGCATCCCTCGAAACGCGCTCCAAAATGGCTTCCATGGCAGCGCAAAATGTCGTTGCGCTCTTCAAAGGACAGCGCCCCCCCAATATGCTCAACCCCGATGTTCTTCAAGTTGCTTGAAGTGAACATCCGGTTTCGTCTATGGCTGATCTGAAGCAACTCGCTCGCCGCATCTTCCGTGAAACGCTGGCAGCCATTGATATTCCTTCGGCGACCGCGAACATTCTCGTACGAAATGGGCATACTCTCTGCGTCGGAGACGCAAGATTCCCATTGCACAATTTTCGCGATGTAATTGTCATTGCCGTCGGCAAAGCTGCGCATGCCATGGCGGACGGCCTTGTGCGCGTCCTCGCTCCGGACGTTTCATTCCACGGCGTCGTTTCCGCCCCAACGCCGCCGCAGACTCCACTATCCAACTTTTCCTACTATGTGGGGGGACACCCGCTCCCCAACGAAGCGACCTTGCAAGCCGCTCAGGCAATTCTTTCTTTTTTACATAGGTGCACGGAAAATTCTCTGGTCTTCTTTCTCTTATCCGGAGGAGGATCCTCCCTGATGGATTTTCCTTTGGATCCGTCACTCAACCTCCAAGGTGTGCGGGAGTTCTATGGGATGCTCGTGAATTGTGGAGCTTCGATCGAGGAAATCAACATAGTCCGCAAACACTTCTCCGCCGTAAAAGGGGGACGTTTGGCCGTCGCCGCGGCGCCCGCTGCGAAGATCACCCTCGCGATTACGGATGTTCCCGTGGGAAGGGAATCGGCTCTCGCTTCAGGTCCCACGCTTCCCGATCCTTCGACTTGCGCCGACGTCCATGGGATTTTGCAGAAATACTCCCTCCTCGAAAAGCTGCCGGCTTCCATCCGCCGCTGGATCGAATCCGGCAAGATGCCGGAAACGCCCAAGCAGGATCATCCCGCCTTTGCCAAAGCCCGTTTTTCGCTTCTTCTGGGCATGCATGATTTATTCCATCACGCTCATCGCGCCTCGGAAGCTGAAGGTTTCATCACCTGCTGTGACAATTCCACCGACGATTGGCAGGTTGAGCGCGCCGCGGATTTTCTGCTCGCCCGACTCGACGATTTTCAGAAAGAAAACGATGGCGCTGCTGTTGCCTTGATTGCGGATGGCGAAGTCAGCTCGCCCGTAACAGGCGCAGGGATCGGGGGTAGGAATTCGGCTTTTGTCCTCGCGTGCGCCGAAAAAATCGCCGGTAAACCCATTACAGTGCTGAGCGCCGGAACCGACGGCCTGGATGGCAACAGCCCTGCCGCCGGCGCCGTCGCCGACGGAACCACTTTTTCACGCGCGCGTGCCGCCGGCATGGATCCGCGCGACTTTTTCCGTCGCAGCGATGCCTATTCCTTCTTCAAACGTCTTGACGACACCGTGGTAACTGGTCCCACCGGAAACAATCTCCGCGATCTGCGCATTTTTCTAGCCGAATCCCGCTAGGCATGTCGCCGCTCTGCCGCTCTAAAGAGGGCGGGGAACACCCGCCCTCTCGTTTTCCACTGACGTGCGGCACTACTTCTTTGGCGGAAGCCGTTCTTCAATCGTCTTCAGCCGATCGTTCATCTGTTCAATCAGTTTTTCGAGTTGGTCGAGCCGTTTTTCGACTCCGGCCTCTCCTGCTGCGCCTCCCTCGTTTCCTTCCGCGCCCTCGCCTTTTGCTGCGGGCCCTTTCTTCAGCCGGGCGATCTGGCGCTTGATCATCGGCGCCATCTCGATGCTCAGGTCGTTGCTGTTGAGCAGCGCCTCAAGCGAGGGAACGGCCGACGCGTCTCCACGGCCGCCCAGCGCAAATATAGTTGCGATACGAATGCGGAAGTGAGGATCGAACAGGTAGCTGGCGATCTGCTGGGTGACCTGTTTGTTGGTTTTGTCCAGTTGCGCAAGGCTGCTGATGGCTGCCTGCCGCGACTCGATTGCCTTCCCGGGAGCAATCCATGCTTCGAGGGTCGGCACTGCTTTGTCGTCTCCAAGTGGACCCATTGCTCTCAGCGCCGCATTGCGCAGGAAACCGTCGGGAGATTCTCCCATCGCTGCGGCATTCAGAATCTCCAGCGCGCCGGGCGCCTTCAGCTTTCCTAACGACTGGAGTGCCGCCCCGCGCGCCCGCCAGGAAGAGTCGTCCTTCGCCACGGAAGCTAATTTCGCGGTAAGTTCCGCGCTCTCCTTGAAATTGCCCAGTGCTGCAACCACCCGATTGCGCACCCACGGCTTGTCCTGCTTCTCGAGAGTTTCCAGCAGTTGCTTCTCCGCCGCCGGAGTCTTCATTTCGCCCAGAGTGTCCGCCGCAGTCGCGCGCACGCCCCACGCTGTGTCGTTGCGTGATGCTTCGCCAAGTGCCTCCGCTACATCATCCTCTTTCATCTTTCCGAGCGCCTCCACGGCATCCGCACGATCGGCAAAATCCGTCGCATTTTTCAGCTGATATAACCATTCCTTTTTTTCCTTGTGGAAATCCGCCGACTTCAGCACGTGCCCGCCCTTGTCGAACAGCACCATCAGCGGCGCACTTTCTGACGGAAATGTGAATACCTCTTCCGCTTTGGATACGGTTATCGGATACAGCTTCGGTCCGGTCGCTGTCGTGATCTCCACGTCCACGGGCACTTCAAACAATCCCACGCGCCCCTCGATCTTCTGCGTCTGCTTCACCGTCAACGCCACCTGGTGTTTCGTGTCGTCGTACGTATAGCTCAAGTCGAATTTCGGCGCCCCCGCTCCGTATACCCACTCGTTGAAGAATTGGTCCACATTGATGTGTGTCGCTTCTTCAATCGCCTTCGTCAAATCGGCGGTGACCACGTTTTTCCCGCGGTTCACTTCCAGATAGTGCTTCAACCCCGCGTAGAAGTTCTCATCACCGATCTGGTGCCGCAGCATGTAGAGCACCCACCCGCCCTTGGTGTACGCATTTCCGTCGAACTCGCTCGAATCGTTGAAATCGAACCGGACGATCGGCTTTTCATACAAATTTTGCTCCTGGAACCAGCCGCGGGCGTCCGACCACCTCTCGTATTCCGCTTGATCTTTCGGGTAGTAATGCTCGATCCACGCGTAATTCATGTACGTCGCAAAACCTTCGTTCAACCAGATGTCTCCCCAATCCTTGCACGTCACCAGATCGCCGAACCATTGGTGGCCCAGCTCGTGCGAAATCAGGCCGTCTTCGTCGGTGTAAAACTCCGGAACGAGCCGCGGATCTCGCAACGACATGCTGGTGTTCGTCGTGGCGCTCGAGTTTTCCATTCCCCCCGCCACAAAATCGTCCACCATCGCCTGCGAATACTTCTCCCACGCATACTCCACGCCCAGCGTCTTGCTGAAAAATTCCAGCATCTCCGGCGTGCGCTCGTAATTGGCCTTCAGGCGGTCTCCCTTTCCTTTGGGCGCGTAATAAGTGACTGGCTTTCCCCTCCACGAATCCTTTGCTTCATCGAACTCGCCCGCGACCACCGTGATCAAATACGTGGAGCTCGGCAGCGACTCCTTCCAGGTCCACGTTTTCATCCCTTTTCCCGCGTCCGTCACGCTCATCAATTTCCCGTTCGCCACGGTGATCCACGACGCAGGCACCGTCAAAATCGTTTCCGTCGTCAAGCGGTCGTTGGGGTAATCGTAAGTTGGCAGATAAAAATGCGTATCCTCGGATTCTCCTTGCGACCAGATCTCCTTCGGCTGATTGGGATAATCCTTATCCGGCAGGATGAAGTAGAGCCCTTTCTTCGGCTTTCCTGTGTAGCGAATTTCCACCTCGAGCGTCTCTCCCGCCTTCGCTGCATGAGGCAAGGTCACGTCCAACTTTTCGCCCTTGACATCGAACTTCGCTTTGGCCTTGCCCACGGTCACGCTTTCGATATCCAGTCCGCTCGAGTCGAACGCCAGCTCTGATATCCCGTCGCGAAAGACGGTAACCGTGTGTGTCACGTCGCCGATCACCTCTTTCTGCTCCGTGTCGAATCGCAGAACGATACGCGAATGTTGCAGGTCGTAATTCCGGCTTCGCGCGTACGGCTCATCCGCCCGTAAAGGCAGGCACATCGCAAACAGCAGCACAAAGCACGACAATCGCATCGCCGCATTCCGTCTAATTTTTCCCGCAAGCACACTCGTCAGCTTCCTTCTCATTCTTTTTTTCTCCTGTGATGGAAAAACGTGAAAAGCCTAAGTTGTCTTTTGCACCTTGTGGCCCGCCTCTTCCAGCACCGCGCTGGCCCGTTCCAGGTCTTGACTGGCCACGAGGATGTAATCCGTGTCATAAGTCGAAATCGCAAAAATGCTGATCTCCGCTTCGGCCAGCGGCGACGCCACCGAAGCAAGCACTCCCGTCAGCGTGAACGCCAGTGTCCCCTCGATCTGCAGCAGCCGCCGATTTCGTTCCGCGTGAATTTCGCCAGGCACTTCTTTTTCCTCGCAAACGATCGAAAGCTCGTTCTCTGTCCTCGTGACGGAGAGAAACTCCCGGCCGCTTGCCCATTCCGGCATGGCTGCTTCCGCCTCCAATCGGCAGATCGCATAGAGGCCCGGGTGCACGTTGATTGTCAAACGATGAATCATTCCGCGAAGCGCAAACTCCGTAATTGCATCCTTTTGCGTTTCAGATCAGGCCCCTCACGATCCCTCCGTCTACCGCAATGGATGCTCCGTTGACGTAGCTGGCGCGCTCCGACGCCAGAAACGCCACTACGGCTGCAAACTCCTCCGGCGTTCCGATTCTCCCCGCCGGAATCTGCTTTTTCCAACCCGCAAAAACCTCTTCCGGCGCTGTTCCTGTCCGCGCCGAGATCGTCTCCGCAAGTTCACCCAGCCGGTCCGTGCCCGTATATCCCGGGCACACGTTATTTACCGTAATTCCGTGCACAGCATATTCATTGGCCAGCGTCCGGGCAAGCCCGGTTACTGCTGCGCGAATGGAGTTCGAAAGTAGCAGCCCATCCACCGGCTGCTTCACAGCATAAGAAGTGATTGTGATGAATCTTCCCCACCGATTCTTCACCATGCGCGGCATCGTCTCGCGCGCAAAATGGACGGCGCTCATGAGCAGCAGATCCACCGCCGACCGCCAATCCTCGAGCTTCGTATCCGCAAAAGGCTTAGACGGCGGTCCTCCCGAGTTGGTAACGCAAATATCCACTTTTCCAAACCGCTCTTCGACCGCGGCTACAAACTTGCCCACTCTCTCCGCGTCTCTCACATCCAGCGCGTGCGCAAGAATCTCCGAGCCGGTTTCCTCTTGGATTTCCGCCCCCGCGCGCTCCACATCCGCCCCCGTTCGCGCGCAGATCGCCACCCGCGCTCCCTCCCGCGCCAGCTCTCGCGCCACGGCGCGTCCCAATCCGCTGCTCGCCGCTGCCACAATCGCTGCGCGGCCCTTCAGCCCCAGATCCATTTATTCCCCCTCGTCAAATCGCACATCTTCCCGCGATTCCCGCGCCTCGTCAACGCAGCTTGCTTGCGCCGCTCGAGAATCTGCTTCCAATCTCGGTGGGAGGCTCCAGCCGCGAAAGCGGTCGGAAAAATCGTCTGCACTTGAGAAAAGTCGCAAATGTTCGATTTGCGTTTGCCGTTCGCTGGGTTCCACTCTTGCCGGAGAACTTACGGAGCGCTTCCGGAAGGGACGCTGGCCATTCGCGCCTCATCCACTGTAATCGGCGCCTGAAAAATCAGGTCGAATTGCGTTCCGGCGTCAATTACTGTGTCGCTCCCGCCGCCACTGTGATGGGCCAGAAGAATCCCCACAACGGTCACCGCGGCGGCAACGCCCACGGCAACCCCGATCACTGTTCCTTTGCTGGGCCCGACCTGGGGCAACGGCGGCGGCGTAGGCGCCTGTTGCGGCATCAGCGAGTTGCTCATCACGCCCGGGTAACTTCGCATCTCCTGGCCAGGGAGCCTTTCGTCCGAATCGCTGTTTTTTGCGGTCGCGCTTGCGTCCGTCAAAGCCACCTCGTATCCGTTCGCATATACCATCCGGGTGAAGTGCAGTTGCAGATGAGCGTCGCCGGCGCGCACGTGCTTCTGGATCTTGTCAATCACTCCTTCGAGATATGTCCCGGCCGGGATGGCGAGTTGCATCCCAACGGTAACAGGGAATGCGGTTGCCACGCGCACCGTATCCCCTTTCCGCACGGCCTTCAGATGAATGGGGCTTGAGAGCGTGACAGGGACTCGCGTCCCCGCGGGAATCGTGATCTCCCCATCGCGCTTCGTAGCATCCGCGCTCGTTTGATTCTGCGCCAGCGGCCCCGGAGCCGGCGTCTGAGCCAGGCACGTCGAAGCAGTCAGTAATCCCGCAAGAAGCATGAGTCGCATCGCAATCTCCTTTTTGCTGAATCCCGTCTTGCTCTTCCTGTTTAACTCGCTTCACGATCCGCTTCCGCGGCTTGCCCTGCTGGTTGTGCTACGTCCCGGTAGGTCCGAATGAGAGCGCCAGGTCGCTGCCGGAGAACTGCAGCATCTCCAAGCTGTCCGTGCCGTTTGGGTTGTGGTTTGTCGTCACAGAGTCAGATTTCGGCTTTTTCTGTAGAGTCACAATCTGAGCCGGCACTCTGGCAACCTCTTTTTCGTTGAGCAGGATGCTTGTCCGCACCTGCGGACCCAATCCCTGCCAGACTGCTTTATAACTTCCCGCCGCGAGCTTCTGGCCCGCCACAAGCACCTCAGATACCAGCCGGAAATTACCTGAGTGATCCCACGGTCCGCTAAGACTCGAAATCACCACGGGTGGACCGGGACAGGAGATTTCCGGTGATCCCGGCGACCCTCCAATCACGGTGTCGGGCGTCCCGGGAGTGGCCGGTATCCCCGGAATCACAGTGTCCGGCATTCCCGGCGCGCCAGGTATTACCGTGTCGGGCGTTCCAGGTGTTCCCGGAGTTCCAGGAATAATCGTCGGCGAGGTTCCGGGAGTTGCCGGGACCGGACGGCACTTTGTGGCCGATTGCACCTTGGTGATCGGCAGAGGTTTTGACGCCTTCATCGCACCCGCGATGTTCTTCGCGTCCAGCGTGAGCGGTGTCTGCAGCACCATTTCGAATTGTGTCCCGTTGTCCAGCAGGATATCGCTCGCATAGCTCACGCTCACCAGCACATCTGCGCTCGCTATTGCCTCGAGGGGATTCGCACTTGTGGCCGCGGGTGCGTTGCCAAGCCCGACCGCGTAGCCATTGGCGAATATCAGCTGTACGAATTGAATCTGAAATTCCGCTTTGCTGGACCAGAGCGATGGCCTCTTCAGGGCCTCGATTCTTCCTTGAACGTAAGTGCCCGCCGGAATTGCCATCGTGCCACTTACCGCGACGGGAAAGGCGGTCTGCGCATAGATCGGGTCTCCAACCTGGGCACTCTTGGCCCAGACCGGGCTGGTCATTGCCAGAACAACATGGGTCTGTGCGGGAACCTGGATGCTGGATTGTCCCGGCGATTGTGCTGGAGCCGTGGAATTTTGCCGCCCTGATTGCGCTGCAGTTCTTGCCGGTCCATTCGCGGCTAGAGTCAGCGTCAAAATAAGCACAGCCGGTATAATGCTTCTCATCGGTGGCCGCCTCCGCTTCCTGGCTCACCATCCCCTGCTGTCTGGACGCGGACTCAAGTTGCTTGGTTACACTTTCGCGAGATGCAAATTCCAATTTGCAACCGGAAGATCGTTGAATACGTTTCACTGAATAGCAGGCGTAGGTTCCTATCTCGGGCGCTTGAGGTCTGTCTCCCTTGCGGCGGCGATGCTTCCGCTACCTTTTGCGATAGAAAGCAAGCTGCGCTGCACGGAGCCTGCGGATGACGCGATTCGGGCCCTTTTACTGCTTCAGGATAACGTCGAAGTAGCTCAGCATCTCAGGCGAGTTCCATTCTTGCGGCCCGATGATTTTTCTGAGGATCGTCCCATCCCGATTGATCACGTAGGTTTCCGGAATCATCTTCGTGCCGTACTCGTTCGCGATCGGCCACGTGTTTCCGTCCACCGCGGGATCCCGCCAGGTGGGAAAATCAACCCCATGATCTGCCAGAAATTTTGCGTAAGCCGTAGGGTCTTCATCCACGCTCACGCCAAGAATCGTTCCCCCCTTGGGCTCGATGTATTTCTGCAATTGGTTCAGTGCCGGAGCTTCTTCCACGCACGGCGGGCACCACGTCGCCCAGAAATTCAGGACCACCACTTTTCCACGAAAATCAGAAAGGTGTTCCGGCTTTCCCTCCAATTCCAGTGCGAAATCCAGCTTCGGATCGGGCGCATACCAGTGGGCCTCGCGGTACGCAGTTTTCCCCGCGATGGATGCTTCACCCTGCCGGTAGCTGGGTAAGGCAAATACGAGGATCACAAATCCTCCAAACGCGATCGCGCACCACGCCATGATCCTCCGAATCGACTGCATGGTCCTTTCCGTGGCTGGTTCCGGCCGCATCGCATCTCCTAAGTGACTCTGTTTCTAACTGCTATACTAAACGATTCGCTCCCGGCCGAAAAACGGTTTGCCATTCTTCGATTATGTCCGATCCTCCGATCATCTCCGCGATCGTTCCTGCGCGCAACGAGGCCGCGGTGATTTCTGCGTGTATCGAATCGCTCTCTCGCCAGCCCGAAATCGCCGAGATTCTTGTCGTGGATGACCATTCCACGGACAAAACCTCGGAAACCGTCCGCGCGCTGATCCCGAAAATTCCTCAGCTTCGCCTCATTGAAGCGGACGCGCTCCCCCAAGGCTGGATGGGAAAGAGCCATGCTGTCTGGCTTGCCGCTCAGCAGGCAAGGGGCGAATGGCTTCTTTTCACGGACGCCGATACGATCCATCTTGAAAACGCCGCCGCAAAGGCGCTGCAAATCGCCGAAGAATCGAAAGTTGTGATGGTTTCGTTCTCCCCGGAGCAGATTCTCGTCCATTGGTACGAAAAAGCTCTCATTCCCTTTGTATACTGCCGCCTCGCCCGGCAGTTCTCGTATGAGCAGGTCAATGATCCCGCCAGGAAGATTGCCGCCGCAAATGGCCAATTTCTCATGGTTCGTCGCGATGCGTATCAAGCTGTCGGCGGGCACGCCGCCATCGCTGGCGAGGTTCTGGAGGACGTCGCCGTCGCCTGGCAGTTGAAGAGCGCCGGATATCCCATCTGGTTCGGCCCCGGCAAGGGGATTGTTCAGGCCCGGATGTACCGATCCTTTCGAGCCATGTGGCAAGGCTGGACGAAAAATCTCTATCTCCTTATGGGCGGTACTCCCGTCGCGCTCTGGCGAGAGATCGAATCGGTTGTGCCCTGGATGGCTCTCGCCATTTTCATGTTTGGCTTCGAATTGCCCATTGCCGCTTTTCTTGGCATTGCCCTCATCCTCTTCCGCCAGCTCAGTTACGGTCGGGAACTTGTTCGTAACCAATATCCGTTTCAACTCATCATCTATTACTTGCCGGGAGTCCTGCTGTACACCTTAGTCCTTTGGCGTTCCTTCCGTAGTCACGCGAAAGGTCGCGTCCGCTGGAAGGGCAGGGAATACCCCGTGGGGGCTTCCGGAACAGCCAAGTAGAAACCATGGTCTATCTCACGCGCAAAATCGAATTTTCCGCCTCGCACCGCTACGACAATCCGGATTTCTCGCCGGAAGAAAACCGGAGAATCTTTGGCAAATGCAACAACCCCCACGGCCATGGCCACAATTACACGCTCGAAGTAACGGTTGCCGGCGAACCGGATCCTTCCACGGGAATGGTTCTCGATCTCAAGGAACTGAAGGAAATTCTGGAACGCGAAGTGATGCAGCGAATGGATCACCGCCACCTGAATTACGAAGTCGTGGAGCTTCAAGGCCAGATTCCCACTTGCGAAAATATCGCGCGCGTGATCTGGAATTTGCTCGAGCCGAAAATCACGCGGGGAAAATTGCACCGCGTACGGCTCTATGAATCGCCGGATCTTTTCGCCGATTGCTATCGTAACGGTGCGGGCGGAGCAAACTCAAAATGAGCGGCGATCTGAAAATCGAGCTGGGCCGCCGTTACCGCTTCGCAGCTTCGCATCGTTTGCACAATCCTCAGTTCAGCGAGGAAGAAAATTCCCGCGTCTATGGAAAGTGCAACAATCCGCACGGCCACGGCCACAATTATGTCCTGGACATCCGCGTTTCCGGCGACGTGGATCCCTCAACGGGAATGATCGCGAATCTTGCCGATCTCGATTCCTTCGTTCAACGCGAGTTGCTCGAGGAATTCGATCTTCATTCGCTAAACGAAGATGTGCCGGCATTTTGCGAGAAAATCCCGACCACGGAAAACCTGTGTATCGAGATTTTCCGGCGGCTGAAAAAATTCCCGTTCGCCAGGCTGGAGTCCGTTCGCATCCAAGAGACGGCCAACAACAGTTTCGAGTACACTGGAGAATAGCCGGAAGGACACCCTTGTGAGCAAAGAGACGGAAGAAATCCTGCTGAACGAAAACAAGCCTCTGGACGCGAAGACGATTGCGTGCCACGTCCGCGAAATCATCAAACTCGTTGGCGAAGATCCCGGCCGCGAAGGACTGCGCAAAACTCCGGAACGCTACGAGAGAGCCCTGAAATTCCTGACCAGCGGTTACAACCAGAACCTGGACCACATCCTGAACGGCGCGACGTTCAGCGTCTGCTACGACGAAATGGTGGTGGTGAAAGACATCGAATTCTTCAGTTTGTGCGAGCATCACCTTCTTCCGTTTTTCGGCAAGGCCCACATCGCGTACTTGCCGGACAAAAAAGTTCTCGGGCTCAGCAAGGTCGCGCGGCTCGTGAATATGTACGCGCGCCGTTTGCAGATTCAGGAGCGCATGACCAGCCAAATCGCCAAGGCGATCGAGGAGAAACTCGCGCCGCAAGGCGTCGGAGTGATCATCGAAGCCCGGCACCTCTGCATGCAGATGCGCGGTGTGGAAAAGCAGCATGGACGCGCCGTCACGAGCGCGATGCTCGGCGCGTTCCGCCACAACAAGCAGACGCGCGACGAATTTCTCGCGCTCGTCCGCCCGAAATCGAGCTGAGCCTCCGCGCGCCATTTTGGCGCTAGACACCTTTTCCGATTGCCGCTATTTTTGATCATGGCAACCGATTCCGCGGTCTCCTTTCTCCCGGAAAACCAGCCGAAATCTTCTGCTGCAAAATCCGCTCCCGCGAATCGCGTGCGCGTTATTTTTTCCTTTCTCGCGATCTGGCTCATCTGGGGCTCCACGTATCTCGCGATCCGCTACGCGGTTGAAACGATTCCTCCGCTCTACACCGCGGGATTCCGCCACCTTTTCGGCGGCACGATTCTGCTCGCGATTTGCCTCGCAAGAGGACTTCGCCCAAATTGGCCGCAGATTCGCGCGAGCATCGTCATCGGATTTTTCTTTTTCCTGATCGGCCACGGCTGCCTGCATTGGGCGGAAACGCGATTGCCTTCCGGGCTTGCGTCTTTGCTCGTTGCCAGCGAGCCGATCTGGGTGTTCGTGCTTTCGGAAGCGGTGACGCGGCGTTTTCGCGTGAACCTACCCCTGGTTGGGGGTGTGGTGCTCGGGCTTGCCGGAGTGGCACTGCTGCTGGGCCGGGGCATCTGGAGCGAGGGGCCATCCATGTTCCTCGGAGCGGTGGCGTGTCTCGCGGGCGCGGTCTCCTGGTCCATCGGAATCGTGTATTCGCGGCGGTCGCATCTCTCCGGCAATCCGCTGCTGCTCTCCGCGCTGTCGCTGCTTGCAGGCTCCGTGCAACTCCTCGCGGCCGGAACGATTCTCGGCGAAGCAAAGGGTTTTCACTTTTCCCAAGTTTCGCTGCGGTCGTGGGAATCGCTGGCGTATTTAGTGGTGTTCGGATCGGTGGTGGCGTTCAGCTGCTACAACTGGCTGATGGAGCATTTTTCGCCGACGCTGGTTTCGACGCACACTTACATCAATCCAATTAT
>Ga0335077_10000551_pt1 | contig 42134 bp, 35 predicted proteins | sample Lox_Sample_31_FD_207151 | JGI IMG/M metagenome (GOLD analysis project Ga0335077, IMG submission 207151) | Soil microbial communities from Loxahatchee National Wildlife Refuge, Florida, United States - Lox_Sample_3.1 | ecosystem: Environmental > Terrestrial > Soil > Wetlands | place: USA... | reverse complement strand
TCGGCCGCGTGCTCATGCTGGCTTGCGCAGGGCGACCATGTAGTTGACGTCGGCGTCGCTGCCGAGCTTGAAACGCCGCGTCAGCGGGTTGTAGGTCATGCCCGTCATTTCGGCGATCTCCAGTCCCACGGCACGGGCGAAGGCGGCGAGTTCGCTCGGCCTGATGAACTTCTCGTATTCGTGCGTCCCCTTTGGCAGCAGACCGAGCACGTATTCGGCCCCGACGATCGCGAGCAAGAAGGACTTGGCGTTGCGATTGAGCGTCGACACGAACACCCACCCGCCGGGTTTCACGAGGCGTGCGCATGCGGCGACGGTCTGCGCCGGGTCGGGGACGTGCTCCAGCATCTCCATGCAGGTTACGACCTCGAACATCCCCGGTTGGTCCGCGGCGAGTGCCTCGGCGTCGATCTCCCGGTAGTCGACACGCGCGCCGCTTTCGCGCGCGTGCAGTTCCGCGACGCGCAGCGGCTTCGGGGAAAGATCGATGCCGAGAACCTCGGCGCCGCGGGCTGCCATCGACTCCGCGAGGATGCCGCCCCCGCAGCCGACGTCGACGACCCGCTTGCCGCTCAGTCCCGCGTGCCGGTCGATCCAGTCGAGCCGCAGCGGATTCATCTCGTGCAGGGGCCGCATCGCGCCGGCGGGGTCCCACCAGCGCTGCGCGAGATCGCCGAATTTCTGCAGTTCCGCGGCGTCGACGTTCGAGGCCATGACCGGTGATGGTACGGCAGGCGAAAAAAAGCCCCGCCGAAGCGGGGCTGTTATGCATCGTTCGGACGCTACTGCTGGATGGTCCGGGTACCGACCACCTCGACCTCGACGCGGCGGTTCTGCGCGCGTCCCTGGGCCGTCTTGTTGTCTGCGACCGGCTGATTCTCGCCCTTGCCTTCCGTGTAGATCCGGTTCGGCTCGATGCCCTTGCCGACCAGGTACGCCTTCACGGACTCGGCGCGCTTGACCGACAGCTTCTGGTTGAACGCCTGGCTGCCGGTGCTGTCGGTGTGGCCCGTGACGACCACTACCTCGAGCTTCAGGTCTGCGACCTTGGCGACCAGATCGTCCAGCGCCGCCTTCGAACTCGGCTTGATGTCGGCCTTGCCGGTGTCGAACAGCGCATCACCCGAGAACGTCACCTTCTGAGTAACCGGCGGCGGCGGCGGGGGCGGCGGCGGCGGGGGCGGCGGCGGCGGCATTGCTGCCGGCGGCGGTGGCGGAGGAGGAGGCGGCGGCGGCGGCGGCGGCGGTGGCGGCGGCACCAGATCCGGATCGCACTCGACGAGAGCCTGTGAGGCCTGGAACGAACCCGTGCGCACGCACAGCCCGCTTCCGGACTGAACCACGGTATTGGGCGGGCTCAGCGTGTATCCGCTGTCCTTCGGATTGCCGGGGATGTCCTTGGTTTGCGCGACCGCCGCGCCCGAAAGCGACAGCACGGCCGATGCAAACAGGCAACTGATCCTCGTTCTCTTCATCTTCTCCCTCACTCGAAGTACTCAGATTTTTCTTGCTGCGAACAGCGATTTTGCCCAGCAAACGAATCCAGAACCGACCAATTGTCGCGCAATCCTGCGGGAACGCCTCCGAATTTGGTTTTGCTGCAACATGCCGAAGCCCCGCATTCGCGGGGGCTTGTTAGCCGAAGCGCGGGATATCGGCGACCCGTGGCGTTTATCAGCGCATCCGAGGGTTCGACGCTTCGCTGCATCGATGGCAGCGCCTGCACCGACTCTGGTCATGATTCTCCTCATCGCGAACGGCGCGGCGCCTACATTTCGGCACCGCCTGCTCACGTCAAGCGGGCAAATTCAACAGTTGCCGGGCGCGATTCTGCCACGCAGGCAACGGCGCCATGATGGACTGCGTCAACGACGCCCCGCTGACATCGATCACTTGTCTCTTCCTAACAACACGCGCACCGGCCACCCAGACATCGCTGACCTGCTCGCGCCCGAGCGCGTAGACCAGCTGAGAAATCGGATCGAAGCACGGCTGCGTTTCGGCGTCGCCCAGGTCGAAGGCGACGATGTCCGCCTCCTTGCCGGGCTCGATCGATCCGATGCGCCCGGCAAGTCCCAGGGCACGGGCGCCGCCGAGGGTCAGGGCCTCGAGGACCGCCGCTGCGGGCGCCGTCGCCGCATCGCCGCTCGCTCCCTTGGCGAGGAGCGCCGCCAGACGGCCTTCCGCGAGGAGATCGAGGCGGTTGTTGCTGGCCGCGCCGTCGGTTCCCAGACCCAGGTTCGCTCCCTGGGCAAGCAATTCGGCGACGCGCGCGACGCCGCTGGCCAGTTTGAGGTTGGAACTGGGGCAATGGGCGATCGTCGCCCCGCGCTGGGCAAGCAGGGCGATCTCCGCGTCCTCGAGATGCACGGCGTGCACGGCGATCAGGCGCTCGCTAACCAGGCCCAGCCGCTCGAGGCGCGCCAACGGCCGCACGCCATGCTGCGCGATGGAGTCGGCGACTTCGGTCGCCGTCTCGTGCACGTGCATGTGCAGCGGGAGGTCGAGTTCCTCGGCCAGAACGGCCATGCGCGCGAGCGTGGCATCGGCGACGGTGTACGGCGAGTGCGGCGCGAGGGTGAACGACACCTGCGGGTCGTCGCGGAACTGATCGCGCGCGGCAAGCCCCTTGCGCAGGTAGTCCTCGGCGTCGGCCGCGTAGGTGGTCGGGAACTCGATGGCGATGATGCCGACGACGGCGCGCATGCCGACCTCGCGCAGGGCGCGCGCGGACTGCTCGGGGTAGAAATACATGTCGGAGCAGCAGGTCGTGCCGGCACGCAGCATCTCGAGCGCGGCCAGCCGCGTGCCGTCGTAGACGAACTGCTCCGAGACCAGCGCGGCTTCGAGCGGCCAGATGCGCTCCTTGAGCCAGCGCCCGAGCGGAAGATCGTCGCCGACGCCCCGCAGCAGGGTCATGGCGGCATGGGTATGCACGTTGACGAGCCCCGGCGTCACCAAATGGTCGGACAAAAGCACCCGCTCGCGCGGATCGAACTGCGCGCGTGCGAGTTCGGTCGGCAGCAGCGCGGTGATGCGCCCGCCGTCGACCGCGATCGCGTGATGCCCCAGCACCGCGCCGCGCGGCTGCACCGGGGCAACCCAGCGGCACTCGAGCAGACAGTCGATTGTCTTCATTGGAACGGTGGCAAGGGGCGCCGGTGGCGGCCGTTGACGAGGTCGCGCTGATAAGATTCTGCCTTGGGAAAGCCGGTCGCGCCGACCGGCTTTTTGCATGAATCGCCCGCAACACGATCGACCGCCCGGCGGTCACCCACCCGCACGATGGATCAATTCGCCAAGGAAACCCTGCCCATCTCGCTCGAAGAGGAGATGCGGCGGTCATATCTCGACTACGCAATGAGCGTCATCGTCGGGCGTGCGCTGCCCGACGTGCGGGACGGACTCAAGCCGGTGCATCGGCGCGTGCTGTACGCGATGTCCGAACTGGCGAACCACTACAACCGGCCATACAAGAAGTCGGCGCGCATCGTCGGCGACGTCATCGGCAAGTACCACCCGCACGGCGATCAAGCGGTCTACGACACGCTGGTCCGCATGGCGCAGGACTTCTCGTTGCGCTACCTGCTGATCGACGGCCAGGGCAACTTCGGTTCGGTCGACGGCGACAACGCGGCGGCCATGCGCTACACCGAGGTGCGGCTCGCGAAGATCGCGCACGAGCTGCTGGCCGACATCGAGAAGGAGACGGTCGACTTCGGTCCCAATTACGACGGTTCCGAGAACGAGCCGTTGATCCTGCCGGCGCGGATTCCCAACCTGCTCATCAACGGCAGCTCGGGCATCGCGGTCGGCATGGCGACCAACATCGCCCCGCACAACCTGAGCGAGATCGTCGCCGGTTGCCTGCTGCTCCTGCGCGAGCCGAACGCGACGATCGAACAGCTCCTGGAGCTGATCCCGGCGCCGGACTTTCCGACCGCAGGGATCATCTACGGGCTCGATGGCGTGCGCGAGGGCTATCGCACCGGGCGCGGCCGCGTGGTGATCCGCGCCAAGACGCACTTCGAGGAGATCGACAGGGGCGCGCGCACGGCGATCATCGTCGACGAGCTGCCGTACCAGGTGAACAAGCGCGTGCTGCTCGAGCGCATCGCCGAGCTGGTGAACGACAAGAAGCTCGAAGGCATTTCCGACATCCGCGACGAATCGGACAAGTCCGGCATGCGCGTGGTCATCGAGCTCAAGCGCGGCGAGCTGCCGGAAGTCGTGCTCAACAACCTGTTCAAGCAGACCCAGCTGCAGGACACGTTCGGCATGAACATGGTGGCGCTGGTCGACGGCCAACCCAAGCTGCTCAACCTCAAGCAGATGCTCGATGCGTTCCTCGCGCATCGGCGCGAGGTGGTCACCCGACGGACCGTGTTCGAGCTGCGCGAGGCGCGCGACCGAGGGCACGTGCTGGAAGGGCTGGCGGTGGCGCTCGCCAACATCGACGAGTTCATCGTCATCATCAAGGCGGCGCCGACGCCGCCGGTGGCCCGGACCGAGCTGATGGGCCGCGCCTGGGATTCGACCCTCGTGCGCGAGATGCTCGCGCGCGCCGGCGACCAGCGCGAGGCATTCCGCCCGCAAGGACTGGAGGCGCGCTTCGGCATGCGGGCCGACGGCCTGTACCGGCTCTCGGAGACCCAGGCGGAGCAGATTCTGCAGATGCGCCTGCAGCGCCTGACCGGGCTCGAGCAAGACAAGATCGCCAACGAGTACCGCGAGGTGATGGACGCGATCGCCGACCTGCTCGACATCCTCGCGCGGGCGGACCGCATCACGACCATCATCGCCGACGAACTCGGCGCGCTGCAGAAGGAGTTCGGCGACAAACGGCGCTCCGAGATCGTGCGCACGGCGGAAGACCTCGTGACCGAGGACCTGATCACGCCCCAGGACGTGGTCGTCACGCTGTCGCACGCCGGCTACATCAAGAGCCAGCCGCTCGCGGACTATCGCGCCCAGAAACGCGGCGGGCGCGGCAAGCAGGCCACTGCCACGCGCGAAGACGACTGGATCGAGCAGCTCTTCATCGCCAACACGCACGACACCATCCTGTGCTTCTCCAATCGCGGCCGCCTCTACTGGCTCAAGGTGTGGGAGGTTCCACAAGGCACGCGCACCTCGCGTGGCAAGCCGATCGTCAACATGTTCCCGCTGACCGAAGACGAGAAGATCACCGTGGTCCTGCCGGTCAAGCACTTCGACGAGCATCACTACGTCTTCATGGCGACGGCGCAGGGCACGGTCAAGAAGACGGCGCTCGCCGAATTCGCCAACCCGCGCAAGGCCGGCATCATTGCCGTCGATCTCGATGCCGGCGACTACCTGATCGGCGCGGCGATCACGGATGGCGCGCACGACGTCATGCTGTTCTCGGACGCGGGCAAGGCGGTGCGTTTCGAGGAGAACGACGTGCGGCCGATGGGCCGCACCGCGCGCGGCGTGCGCGGCATGCAACTCGAGCCCGCGCAGAGCGTGATTGCGCTGCTGGTCGCCGAAGACGAGAACCAGAGCGTGCTCACGGCGACCGAGAACGGCTACGGCAAGCGCACCCCGATCGCCGAGTACACGCGCCACGGCCGCGGCACCAAGGGAATGATCGCGATCGCCACCACCGAGCGCAACGGCAAGGTGGTGGCGGCAACGCTGGTGCGGCCCGATGACGAGATCATGCTCATCACGACCGGCGGCGTGCTGATCCGTACCCGTGTGGCGGAGGTCAGGCTGATGGGCCGCGCGACGCAGGGCGTGACGCTGATCGCGCTCGACGAAGGCACGCGCCTTTCGGGCCTGCAGCGCATCATCGAGAGCGACGCGGAAAACGGCAACGGACATGCCGATCCCGGCAGTGGCGCCGCCGGCGATTCCGGTCCGCCGCGTGGTCCCAGCGGCGACGTCTGACCGCAACGGCCGGCTGGATCGTGGCGCGCGTGCTGAATTCTTCCTCCGCTCCGGCGATCCTGCCGGACGACGTCCCGCGCCGGGCGCACGCGGAACGGCTCGACGGAAACCCGCACCGCCGTGGATGACAAGCTGCAGCCGTTGCGCGAAGCGATCGACGAGGTCGATCGCAAGCTGATCGAACTGCTGAACGAACGGGCACGCCTCGCGCTCGAGGTCGGCCACCTCAAGCGTTTCGGCAATGCGCCGGTCTACCGCCCCGAACGCGAGGCCGAGGTGCTGCGCAAGGTCGCCGCGCTCAACCGAGGACCGCTCGCCGAAGCGTCGGTCAGCGGCGTCTTTCGCGAAGTGATCTCGGCATGCCGTGCCCTGGAGCGGCCGCTGCGGGTCGCGTACCTGGGGCCGCCCGGGACCTTCTCCGAACTGGCGATGATCAAGCAGTTCGGCTCCGGCGTCGGCGGCGAGCCTGCCGCATCGATCGACGAAGTGTTTCGCGCCGTCGAGACCGGTGCGGCGGATTTCGCGGTGGTGCCGGTCGAGAATTCGACCGAGGGGGCGGTGAGCCGCTCCCTCGACCTGCTCCTGCTCACCCCGCTCAAGATCCTGGCCGAGGTCTCGGTACCGGTGCGCCATCACCTGCTCACGCTGAGCGGAACGATGGAAGGAGTCACCCGTATCGTCACGCACCCGCAGACGCTCGGGCAATGTGTCGACTGGTTGAACCGCCACGCCGCCCACCTCGAGCGCGTGCAGGTAGCGAGCAATGCCGAGGCCGCGCGCATCGCTGCGCAGGATGCGGCCGCGGCTGCGATCGCCGGGGAGAACGCGGCTAGCCTGTACGGCCTCGCGGTGGCCGTCGGTCACATCCAGGACGATCCGCAGAACCGGACCCGCTTCGCGGTGCTGGGCAACCAGGAAGTGCGTGCCACGGGGCGCGACAAGACGTCGCTCATCCTTTCGGTTCCAAACCGCGCCGGCGCGGTCTATCACATGCTGACGCCGCTGGCACAACACGGCGTCTCGATGACACGCTTCGAGTCGCGTCCGGCGCGGATGGGCGCGTGGGAGTACTACTTCTACGTCGACATCGAAGGCCACGAGAGCGACGCGCGCGTTGCCACCGCGCTTCAGGCACTGCGCGACGTCTGCGCGTTCTACAAGAGCCTCGGCTCATATCCCATGGAAACGTCAGGATGACGACGAGCGAGCACGGGTTGCGCGCGCACGCGTACGTGCGTGCGATCGCGCCGTACCAGGCCGGCAAGCCGATCGAGGACGTGGCGCGCGAACTGGGGCTCGCCGCCGCTTCGATCGTCAAGCTCGCGTCCAACGAGAATCCGCTCGGCATGCCGGCGTCGGCCCGAGCGGCGATCGCGCGCGCGACCGAACTCGGGCGCTACCCGGACAGCAACGGCTTCGAGTTGAAGAGGGCACTCAGCGCACGGTTCGGCGTGCCGGCCGAGTGGTTGACGCTCGGCAACGGATCGAACGACATCCTCGAACTCGCCGCGGCAACCGTCCTGGCGCCCGGTACCAGCGCCGTGTACGCGCAGCACTCGTTCGCGGTGTACGCGTTGGCGACCCAGGCGCGCGGCGCGCGGGCCATCGTCGTCCCCGGGCGCGACTACGGGCACGATCTCGATGCGATGGCGGCGGCGATTGATTCCGACACACGTGTGGTGTTCGTCGCCAATCCCAACAACCCGACCGGCACCTTCGCGCCGCATGCCGACGTGGAGCGGTTCATCGCCAGGATCCCGGCCGACGTTCTGATCGTGCTCGACGAGGCCTACAACGAGTACCTTCCTCCCGCGCTGCGCTTCGACACGACGGCCTGGGTGCGGAAGCATCGCAACCTGCTGATCGCGCGCACGTTCTCGAAGATCTACGGGCTCGCCGGCCTGCGCATCGGCTACGGCATCGCGCAGGCCGAACTCACGGATCTGCTTAATCGAGTCAGGCAGCCGTTCAACGTCAACGTGCTCGCGCAGGTCGCCGCACTCGCCGCGCTCGGGGATTTGGCGTTCCAGCAGCAAAGTTACGAGCTCAATCGGCGCGGGATGCAGCAGTTGGTCGAGGGATTCCATGCGCTCGGTTTGCAGACGGTGCCGAGTTACGGCAACTTCGTCATGGTGCGGGTCGGGCCTGCTGCCAAGGTCTACCAGGCGCTGCTCGAGCGCGGCGTGATCGTTCGTCCCATCGCCAACTACGGCCTGCCAGATTGGCTGCGCGTGACCATCGGTCTTCCGGAGGAAAACGCCAGGCTGCTGCAGGCTCTGCCCGCGGCGATCGCCGCGGCGCGGGGCTGAGGAGAACGTGAAGCTCGCCTTGATCGGTGTGGGCCTGATCGGCGGTTCGGCGGCGGCCGCGTGGCGCGCTGCCGGTGCCGTCAGCCAGGTTTCCGGCTATGACATCGACGCGACCGCGGCCGAACGCGGTCGCGCATCCGGCATCCTCGACACGTGTGCCGCGACGGTCGCGCTCGCGGTCGCGGACGCCGATCTCGTGCTGGTCGCGGTGCCCGTTCTTGCGATGCGCGCGGTGTTCGACGAAGTCGCACGCCACGCGCCCGCAAGCGCGATCGTCACCGACGTGGGCAGCACGAAGCTTTCCGTCATCGAAGCGGTGCGCGCGAGCGTCGCGGCCGGAAGCGGATTCGCAGCAAGCCGCTTCGTACCGGGCCATCCGATCGCCGGGCGCGAGTTGCCCGGTGTCGAGTTCGCCCGGGCGCAGCTGTTTCGCGGCAAGCTCGTCATCACGACCCCGACCGCCGAAACCAACCCCGAGGCGATGGCAGTGGTCGAGTCGCTGTGGGAGCGAACCGGCGCGCGCGTCGCGCGCATGGAGGCCGCCGAGCACGATCGCATCTTCGCGGCGGTGAGTCATCTGCCGCACCTGCTCGCTTTCGGGCTGGTCGCCTCGATCGCGTCCGAAGCGGACGGTGACCGCAAGCTTGAGTTCGCGGGAGCGGGCTTCCGTGACTTCACGCGCATTGCTGCCAGCAGCCCCGCGATGTGGCGTGACGTGAGCCTCGCCAATCGGGGCGCTCTCAGCCTCGAACTGCAGCGCTATCGCGAGCTGCTCGACCGGTTGCAGCAGGCGGTCGATGCCGGCGACGCCGAATTTCTCGAACGTACGTTTGCGCTCGCGAGCGAGGCGCGGCGGCGCCATGCACCGACGCTGGATGCGGAATGAGCCCGTCGACGCCGCGGCAGTGGCCGGCAACACTGACGGTCGAGCCGATCCGGTGCGCGTCCGGCACCGTGCAGCTGCCGGGTTCGAAGAGCCTTACGAACCGTGCGCTGCTGCTTGCGGCACTCGCAGATGGAACGACCACGCTCACCAACGTCCTGGAGGCGGAGGACACGCGCGTGATGATCGACGCGTTGCGGGCCCTCGGCGTGACGATCACGGAAGACGATTCCGGAACGCGCCTGCGGGGTTGCGCCGGCGCGTTTCCGGAACGCAAGGCGGAACTCTTTCTTGGCAATGCCGGAACCGCAATGCGCTCGCTCGCCGCGGCACTCGCCTTCGCCGGCGGCAGCTATCGCCTCGACGGCGTGCCGCGCATGCGCGAGCGGCCGATCGGCGATCTGGTCGAGGCGCTGAACGCGCTTGGCGCCCGGGTGGCCTACGCGGGGCAGGCGGGTTATCCGCCACTGCGCATCGAGCCCGCGCGACTCGCCGGTTCGAACGACGTAGATATCCGCGGCGCGGTTTCGAGCCAGTTCGTGAGCGGCCTCCTGATGGCGGGTCCCCAAATCGCGCCGCCTGCCGGCCTGCGGATACACGTGCCGGGCACTCTGATTTCGCAACCCTACGTCGCCATGACGGTTGCGCTCATGGGGCGCTTCGGGGTCGACGTGAGGCGCACCGACGCGGCGAGCGGGTGCACGTTCCACGTTCCGCGCGCCGCGTATCGCGCGGCCGGGCGATTCGCAATCGAGGGCGATGCCTCGAGTGCGTCGTACTTTCTCGCCCTCGGCGCGCTCGCGGGTGGACCGATCCGCGTGCTGGGGGCGGGTTCGGAGAGCGTGCAGGGTGACGTCGGATTCGCGCATCTACTCGAGGCGATGGGCGCGCGCGTCGCGTGGGGCCCGGACTGGATCGAAACATCCTCGGGCGCGCTGCTGCGCGGGGTGGACTACGACTGCGGTCCGATTCCCGACGCGGCGATGACCGCCACGTTGGTCGCCTTGTTCGCCCACGGACGCACGCGGTTGCGCGGCATCGGCTCCTGGCGTGTCAAGGAGACCGACCGGATCGCCGCCATGGCAACGGAGCTTGGCAAGCTCGGGGCGAACGTGGGCACCGGGCCGGATTGGCTCGCGCTGGATGGCCCGGTCGCTGTCCGGGCGGCCGAGATCGACACCTACGACGACCATCGCATCGCGATGTGTTTTGCGCTCGCGGCCGCCGGCGGCATTCAGGTCGTGATCCGCGATCCGCGTTGCGTCGGCAAGACGTTCCCGACGTTTTTCGACGTGCTCGCCTCCGTGGCGCGAACGTGAGCGGCGACGTTGCGGCCAGCGTTCCCGTCATCACCGTCGACGGGCCGACTGCCTCAGGCAAGGGCACGGTCGCGGCGCGGGTCGCACGGGAACTCGGTTACCACTATCTCGACAGCGGGGCGCTCTACCGCCTGGTCGCGCTGCGCGCGCTCGAGGAAGGCATCGCCGAAACGGATGCCGACGGCCTCGCCAGGCTGGCCGAACGGATGCAGCCGAGGTTCCTCGACGGCCGGGTCGAACTCGGTCGGCGCGATGTCACGCAGGCGATCCGGACCGAAGAGGTCAGCCGGGCGGCCTCGCGCGTCGCGGTGCACGCACCCGTGCGCGCGGCGCTGCGTGCCATGCAACTGAGCTTTTGCCGGCCGCCTGGACTGGTGGCGGACGGGCGCGACATGGGAACCGTCGTTTTTCCGTCGGCCGATCTCAAAGTATTTCTCACGGCAAGCCTCGAGGCGCGTGCCGAAAGGCGCTATAAGCAGTTGATCGAAAAAGGTTTGACCGCTAACATGCGCGACCTTCTGGCAGACCTGCGCGTGCGTGACGAACGCGATTCCACCCGCGCCGCTGCGCCGCTCAGGCCCGCCGAAGACGCATACCGGCTGGATTCGTCGGCGATGTCGATCGACGAAGTCGTCGCGCAGATCCTGGCCTGGTATCGCGATCGTTGATGTCGTCCGGCTGCTGGTGCCGGACGCCGTCGGCAACAACGGGTGGCACAACTCCCGCGGCTTGTTCATCAAGCGCCGGTGTGCCGTTTTCTGACACCGCCTGCGCGCAACGCGTGGGCGAGATGGAAAGTCTGTAGATGCAACCTGCTGCACAACACGTAAAAAGCGGCGGCGAATCGTTCGCCGCGATGTTCGAAGAAAGCCTGTCCCGCCGGGAGATGAAGGCGGGTGAAGTGATCACCGCGGAGGTGATCCGCGTCGACTACAACTTCGTGGTGGTCAACGCCGGCCTGAAGTCCGAGGCCTACATTCCGCTCGACGAATTCAAGAACGACGTCGGCCAGATCGACGTCAAGCCGGGCGATTTCGTCTCGGTCGCGATCGAGTCGCTGGAAAACGGTTATGGCGACACCATCCTGTCGCGCGACAAGGCCAAGCGCCTTGCTGCGTGGCTGAACCTCGAGAAGGCCCTGGAAAGCGGCGAGCTGGTGAGCGGCACCATCACCGGCAAGGTGAAGGGCGGCCTGACCGTGATGACCAACGGCATCCGGGCCTTCCTGCCCGGCTCGCTGGTCGACATGCGCCCGGTGAAGGACACGTCGCCGTACGAAGGCAAGACGCTCGAGTTCAAGGTCATCAAGCTCGACCGCAAGCGCAACAACGTCGTGGTGTCGCGCCGCGCCGTGGTCGAGGCGAGCATGGGCGAGGAACGCGCCAAGCTGCTCGAGACGCTGAAAGAGGGCGCAATCGTCAAGGGCGTGGTCAAGAACATCACCGACTACGGCGCATTCGTCGACCTCGGCGGCATCGACGGCCTGTTGCACATCACCGATCTTGCATGGCGCCGTGTGCGCCACCCGAGCGAAGTGGTGCAGGTCGGCCAGGAAATCACGGCCAAGGTGCTGAAGTTCGACCAGGAGAAGAACCGCGTTTCGCTGGGCGTGAAGCAGCTCGGCGAGGATCCGTGGGTCGGCCTGGGGCGCCGCTATCCTCAGGGCACGCGGCTGTTCGGCAAGGTCACCAACCTCACCGACTACGGCGCGTTCGTCGAGATCGAAGCCGGCATCGAAGGTCTGGTGCACGTCTCCGAGATGGACTGGACCAACAAGAACGTCGATCCGAAGAAAGTGGTCCAGCTCGGCGACGAAGTCGAAGTCATGGTGCTGGAGATCGACGAGGAGCGCCGCCGCATCTCGCTCGGCATGAAGCAGTGCAAGCCCAATCCGTGGGAGGACTTCGCCATCTCGCACAAGAAGGGCGATCGCGTGCGCGGGCAGATCAAGTCGATCACCGACTTCGGCGTGTTCATCGGCTTGCCGGGCGGCATCGACGGGCTGGTGCACCTGTCGGACCTGTCGTGGAGCGAGGCGGGCGAAGAGGCCGTGCGCCGCTACAAGAAGGGCGACGAGGTCGAGGCGATGGTGCTGGCCATCGACACCGAGCGCGAGCGCATCTCGCTGGGCGTCAAGCAGCTGTCGGGTGACCCGTTCACCAACTACGCTTCGGCGCACGAGAAGGGCTCGGTCGTCACGGGCACCGTCAAGAGCGTCGATGCCAAGGGAGCGGTGATCGGCCTCGGCGGCGATGCGGAGGGCTACCTGCGCGCCTCCGAAATCTCGTCCGACCGCGTCGAGGACGCGCGCAATCACTTGAAGGAAGGCGATTCCGTAACCGCGATGATCATCAACGTCGATCGCAAGAACCGCACGATCAACCTCTCGATCAAGGCCAAGGACAATGCCGAGACCGTCGAGGCGATGCAGCGGATGCAGCAGGAAGCGACCACGGGGACGACCAATCTCGGCGCCCTCCTGAAGGCGAAGCTCGACAAGGGCAACTGATCGGGGCGCCGGGCGGGTCCGCTCGTCCGGCGCGCGCGATCCGCTCTGCGCGGACCTCAGATGACCAAGACGATGACCAAGTCGGAGCTGATCGAGCGCCTCGCCGAGCGCAATCCCCGGCTGGTTGCGCGCGATGCCGACGAAGCGGTGAAGACGATCCTCGACGCGATGAGCGCGGCGCTCGCCGACGGCAGCCGGATCGAGATCCGCGGCTTCGGCAGCTTTGCCCTCAACTACCGGCCGCCGCGCGTCGGCCGCAATCCCAAGTCCGGCGCAAAGGTGCATGTGCCGGCCAAGTTCGTGCCGCATTTCAAGGCCGGCAAGGAACTGCGCGAACGCGTCGACGGCGAACCTTCGCCGGAGTCGGCGGCGTCGCGACAGGAGAGCGAGGACTCCGGCGCGTAACGCCTGCAACACTCTCCGCAGCGGTCGCTGCGAGCATCGGCCTTACAATCGCCCCGCCCCGCGGAGAGTCGATGAAAGCGATTGCCTGGCTGATTCGCCTCGTGTTCTTCCTGCTCGTGTTGTGGTTCGCACTCAAGAACACGACGCCGGTCCCGGTTCGTCTGACCGAGAAGGTGGTCTGGAACGACGTGCCCCTCATCGTCGTGATGCTGGGCTGCCTCGTTCTCGGTGCACTCGCGGGGGCGGCGGCTCTCGCGCCGCGCCTCTTTCGCGCGCGGCAGCGGTTCGCACGGCGCGAGCGCGCGGCGCTCGCCGATGCGGTGTCCACGATTCAGCCCGGTGAGCTCCCGGGCGACCGGCTGGCCGACGCCACGCGCAATATCGGCGCGGTCGGGCAACTGGACGCCGACACGCGCTTCCCCCGCTGACGGTCTCGATGCCGGAGTTCGACGCTTGGTTCCTGATCTGCCTGCCGCTGCTGTTCGCGGCCGGCTGGTGGCTGCGCGGCTTCGACTCGCGCGTGCGCGCGACCGACCAGGCCGCGGCGCCGCAGTCGATGTTCAAGGGGCTGAACCTGCTGCTCAACGAGCAGCCCGACAAGGCGATCGACGCGTTCATCGACGTCGTCAAGCTCGACCCGGAGACGATCGAGCTCCACTACGCGCTGGGCAACCTGTTTCGCCGCCGCGGCGAGGTCGATCGGGCGGTGCGCATCCATACCCATCTGCTCAATCGCGCCGATCTTCCGGGGCGGCATCGTGCCGACGCGCTGGAAGAGCTCGGCCAGGACTTCCTGAAGGGCGGGCTGCTCGACCGCGCGGAGGAGGCGTTCGTGCGCCTGCTGGACGAACCCGCGCATCGGTTGAGCGCGCTGCGCGCATTGCTGCGCATCTATCAGATGGAGCGCGAATGGGCGCGTGCGATCGATATCGCGCGCAAGCTGGAGCGCGAGGCGGGCGAGTCGCACCAGGTCGCGGTCGCACACTTTCATTGTGAGCTCGCGCAGCAGGCGCTGGCCAAAGGTGATCTGGACACGGCGCGTCGCCGCATCGACGAAGCACTGGCGGCCAACCGCAAATCGGTCCGCGCGGCGATTCTGGCGGGCGAACTGGCGCTCAGGCGCGACGACCTGGAGGAAGCGGTGCGCTACTGGCTGCGGATCGAGGAAGACAACCCGGAGTACCTGCCGCTCGCGGCGGCGCGGCTCACCGAGGCACTGGACAAGCTGGGCCGCAGGACCGAGGCGTTGAACCTGCTGCGGCGGAACCTGCTCGACAGCCCTTCGATTGACGTGCTCGAAATCGCGCATCAACGCGTCGCGGAGTGGGAAGGTCCGGCGGCCGCGGAGCAACTGCTGCGCGAGGAACTCAAGCGCCATCCTTCGCTGCTCGGGTTCGAGCGGCTGCTGGCGGCGCGGAGCGCGGCGGTCAAGGGCGACCCGGAACTGGACCTGCTGCGCACGCTGATCCACACGCAGACGCGCAAGCTGGCGCGCTATCGCTGCAACAAGTGCGGCTTCCGCGCGCGCGAGTTCCACTGGCAATGTCCGGGCTGCACGAGCTGGGACAGTTATCCGCCGCGCCGGATCGAAGAACTCGACGCCGCATGACGGCGCGCACATTGCTTGCCGGCGTGGCCTGCGCGTTCGGGTTGAGCTGCGTGGCGGCGCAGGAGATCAATACCGCGACACGCGCGGAGCTCGAGCGACTCGACGGCCTGGGCGTGACGATGACGGAGCGTCTTCTGGTCGAGCGCGAGCGGGCGCCGTTCAAGGACTGGGACGACCTCGAACGGCGCGTTAAGGGCATGAAAGGCGCGCGCGTTCAGCGTCTGCAGGCTCAGGGCGCTACGGTGAACGGCGAACCGGGGTCGCGCCCCGCGACGCGCGAATCCGATCGATGAACACGATTGAAGCGACGATCGGCAACACGCCGCTCGTGCAGCTGCTGCGCATCGGGACGGCGGAAGGCGCGCAGCGTCGCAACGTCATTCTTGGCAAACTCGAAGGCAACAACCCGGGTGGCTCGGTCAAGGACCGGCCAGCGTACTCCATGATCCGGCGCGCCGAGGAACGTGGCGAGATCGCGCCCGGTGACCGCCTGATCGAAGCGACCAGCGGCAATACGGGCATCGCGCTGGCCATGATCGCAGCGATGAGGGGCTATCGCATGACGCTGATCATGCCGGACGACCTCTCGGCGGAGCGGCGCGCGAGCATGCAGGCGTATGGCGCCGAATTGATCCTGACGCCGGCGGCGCACGGCGGAATGGAATACGCGCGCGACCTCGCCCTGGCGATGCAGTCCCGCGGCGAAGGCAAGGTGCTCGATCAGTTCGCCAACCCGGACAACCCGCGGGCGCACTACGAGACGACCGGACCGGAGATCTGGCGCGACACCGAAGGGCGCGTCACGCACTTCGTGAGCGCGATGGGAACGACCGGAACCATCATGGGCGTTGGCAGGTTCCTCAAGGAAAGGAACCCCGCGATCGAGATCATCGGTGCGCAACCGGAGGAGGGGTCGCGCATCGCCGGCATTCGCAAGTGGCCGGCGGCGTACTTGCCGAAGATCTTCGACCGAGCGCGTGTCGATCGCATCGAATACGTGTCCCAGGCGGACGCCGAGCAACACGCTCGAAGACTGGCCGCCGAGGAGGGCATCTTCGGCGGCATCTCGTCGGGTGGCGCACTGGCGATCGCGCTGCGGGTCGCGGCCGGAGTCGAAGCCGCGACGATCGTGTTCGTCGTGTGCGATCGCGGTGATCGCTACCTTAGCACCGGCGTATTCTCGACCTGAGTCTCCAGCGTCCGAAGGCCGAGGGCCCTCGCTGCGCCCGGGAGGGAGCGACAGAAATCGTCAGGCCGCTGCGACCGGAATCTTGCCGATCCTCGTCTGCCACTCTTTGGGTCCGGTGTTGTGCACCGACGTCCCGTTGGCGTCGACGGCGACGGTGACCGGCATGTCCTTCACGTCGAATTCGTAGATCGCCTCCATCCCGAGATCGGCGAAACCGAGGACGCGCGCCGAACGCACTGCCTTGGCGACGAGGTAGGCGGCGCCGCCGACCGCCATCAGGTAGGCGCTCCGGTGCTTGCGGATGGCCTCGATCGCGGCAGGCCCGCGCTCGGCTTTGCCGATCATTGCGATCAGGCCGGTCTGCGCGAGCATCATCTCCGTGAACTTGTCCATCCGGGTTGCGGTGGTCGGCCCCGCCGGACCGACCGCCTCGTCACGCACGGGGTCGACCGGCCCGACGTAGTAGATGACCCGATTGGTGAAGTCGACCGGCAACCGTTCGCCTTTGGCAAGCATGTCCTGGATCCGCTTGTGAGCGGCGTCGCGCCCGGTGAGCATCTTTCCGGATAGAAGCAGCGTTTCCCCCGGTTTCCACGCTGCGACTTGCTCCCTGGTCAGCGTGTCGAGGTTGACGCGCCTGCTCTTGTTGTAATCGGGCTGCCAGTTGACATCCGGCCAGAGATCGAGCGAAGGCGGATCGAGATAGGCCGGTCCCGACCCGTCGAGCACGAAGTGCGCGTGGCGGGTCGCGGCGCAGTTGGGGATCATCGCCACCGGTTTGCTGGCGGCGTGCGTCGGGTACATCTTGATCTTGACGTCGAGCACGGTCGTCAGGCCGCCCAGGCCTTGAGCGCCGATGCCGAGTGCATTGACCTTTTCGTACAGCTCGACGCGCAACTTCTCGGCGTCGGTTCGCGGACCGCGCGCCAGCAGGTCCGACATGTCGATGTCTTCCATCAACGCTTCCTTCGCCATCAGCATGGCCCTTTCTGCCGTCCCGCCGATGCCGATGCCGAGCATGCCCGGCGGGCACCAGCCGGCGCCCATCGTCGGCACCGTCTTCAACACCCAATCGACGATGGAGTCGGATGGGTTGAGCATCACGAACTTCGACTTGTTCTCCGATCCGCCTCCCTTAGCCGCGACGGACACCTCGACGGTGTCGCCCGGCACCAGGGTCGTATGCACGACGGCGGGCGTGTTGTCGCGCGTGTTGCGGCGGCCGAATTCGGGCGGATCGACGAGCGACGCGCGCAGCTTGTTCTCCGGGTTGTTGTAGCCGCGCCGCACACCCTCGTTGATGGCGTCATCCAGCGAGCCGGTGAAGCCGTCCCAGCGGACGTTCATGCCGACCGTCAGGAAGACGTTGACGATGCCGGTGTCCTGGCAGATCGGGCGCTTGCCTTCGGCACACATGCGCGAGTTGGTCAGGATCTGGGCGATGGCGTCCTTTGCCGCCGGGCTCTCTTCGCGCTGGTACGCAAGCGCGAGATGCCCGATGTAGTCGGCGGGGTGGTAGTAGCTGATGTACTGCAACGATGCCGCGATGCTCTCGATCAAGTCTGCCTGCCGGATGCTTGCCATGCTTGCCTCGTGCGATGTTCGATGTCGGTCCGGTGTCAGCGCGCAGTCACGACGGAGTCACATGCGCTCGTCACGGCAAGCCTGGAGTTGCTTGCGGCAGGCTGGGCGCAGTGCAATCCGTGCCGGAGGGTTGCCTGCTGCAGAGCCGGTGATTCTACCGAGGCAGGGGCCTTGATTTGCCCTGGCGGGGCCCCATGTCCAAGGCTCGTGCGCTCTTAACGGCGCTTCAAAGCATTGATTCACAGGCAAGATCCGCAAGGTGCACTGATGTAAATGCCGGCCGCGACACCGTGGTGCCGCCAAGCGCTCTTGGCTAGACTTTGCTCGCTTTTCCCCTTCTGTACTTCTGTGGAGACTCTATGAAACGCATCGCTCTGTTCGTATTGACGAACCTGGCGATCATCGTCGTCCTGGGCGTGGTTACCAGCCTGCTGGGCGTCAACAACTATCTCACCGCGCAGGGACTGAACGTCGGCATGCTGCTCGCCTTTGCGGCGGTGGTCGGCTTCACCGGCTCGATTTTTTCGCTGCTCATCTCCAAGCCGATGGCCAAGTGGAGCACCGGCGCGCAAGTGATCGAGCAGCCGCGCAACGCGATGGAACAATGGCTGGTCGAGACCGTTCGTCGGCACGCCACCAAGGCAGGCATCGGGATGCCGGAGGTCGCGATCTACGAGGGTGAGCCCAACGCGTTTGCCACCGGAGCGTTCAAGAACAGCGCGCTTGTCGCCGTATCGACCGGGCTGCTGCAGTCGATGAGCAAGGAAGAGGTCGAGGCAGTCCTTGGCCACGAAATCGGTCACGTGTCGAACGGCGACATGGTCACGCTCACCTTGATTCAGGGCGTCATCAATACATTCGTCATCTTCCTGTCGCGCGTGATCGGCTACGTCATCGACCGCGTGATCCTGAAGAACGAAAACGACGCACCCGGCATCGGCTATTGGGCATCGGTGATCGTGCTCGACATCGTGCTGGGCGTCCTTGCCACGATCATCGTCGCGTGGTTCTCGCGTCAGCGCGAATTTCGCGCCGACGCGGCTTCGGCCAACCTGATGGGCAGCAGCCGCCCGATGATCAACGCGCTGGCGCGACTCGGCGGTCTGGAACCGGGCGAATTGCCGGCGCAGATGCAGGCGATGGGCATTGCGGGCCGGCCGAGCGGCGTGATGGCGCTCTTCGCAAGTCACCCGCCGATCGAAGATCGGATCGCGGCGCTGCAGTCGGGTGGGCGCTGATCGAACCGCAAGTCGAAGGTGAAACCGGGCCGGCTTCGTCCGGCCCTGTTTTTTGGGGGCGCTTCAGCCGATGTGTGCCGCCTCGCGGACTTGCTGGTTCGCGATACGTGCCGCCATCCAGCTCAACCCGAGCGCCGCGAGGCTGAGACCCACGACTGCGGCAAGCCAGAAGCTGAAGGCCCCATCGAACGGCCAACCTCCTGGCCGGACGAATGCAAGCAGGTAGCCGCCTCCAAGCCCGACCCCCCATAGCGACACGCCGTGAATGAACATCGGTGCAGTCGCGACCCGGTAGCCGCGCAGGATGTATCCAGCGACACCCTGGAAGGCATCGAATCCGTGAAACAGACAAGCAAGACCGAAGAGGTGCAAGGCAACGGCAGCGACCTCGGGGTCGATCGTGTACGCACTGACGATCTCCTCGCGCAATGGCCACACCAGGAGCAACGAGGCCGCAGCCCCCAACGCGGCGGCGCCGAACCCGCGGCGAGCGGCGCGCCGTGCGATGGTGGGTGCACCAGCGCCGAGCGACTGCGCGACCAGGACTCCTGTTGCGACGCCCAGCGCCATGGGCAGCATGAAGAGCACCGAGATCAGATTGGCCACGATCTGATGACCGCCGACCGTGCTGGCCCCAAGGCGAACCAGGAAGATCGCGATGAAGGTGAACGAGGTCACCTCGATCAGCAACGAGCCCCCGCTGGGGACGCCGAGTTTCAGCAACTCGCGCAGGCGCCCCCAATCCGGTCGCAACGCCGCGTGTCCGCGATAGCGCGCGAAACCCGGGTCAAGGTGCCAGACGGCAAGGCAGAGGCCGAAGGTCAGGTAAGAGAGCGCCGCGGTCGCGACCCCGCAGCCGGCGCCGCCCAGCGCGGGGATCGGGCCGGCGCCGTACATGAACAGAGTGTTCAGAGGCACCTTGGCAAGCAGAGCGACGAGCTGGATGGTCATCGTCACCTGCGGGCGCGAGACCGCCGAATTCAGCGAGACAAAAGCGCGGGTTCCGAGCGCAGCCGGCAGGCCGCACGCGACGGCATTCAGGTAGATCGACGCCACGCGCGCGACCTCGGGTGGTGCTCCGGCGAGGTCCAGCAAGGGGTCGGGCCATGCGAGTACCGCGGCGCCGATCAGAGTCAGAAACAGCGCAAGCCATAGTGCCTGCGTGAGATCGACGCCGATCTCGGAGAAGCGGCCTGCCCCGAAGTGGTGACCGGCAATGGGCGTTAGCGCCTGGAGTATCCCCATGAAGCCGACGTACACGCTGACATAGATGCTCGAGCCGACCGCTACCGCGGCAAGGTCGACCGCCGAGAGCCGGCCGGCCATCACCGTATCGATCACGGCGAGCCCAAGCACCGCGAGTTGCGCGACCAGGATCGGGCCCGCGAGCCGCACTAGCGCGCGCGCTCCCACGTCCGGCGCGGAACTGCGCGGGCGATCTCGTTGCCTCATCTGCGTCAATCGCCGGCGCGTCCGCACGCATGCCCGCGCGCTCAGCCAGGGCCGCGCCGGTACAGGCGGAAGGTTTCATCCTGGCGCGTCGGCGAGACTCCGTCCCAGATCTGGCGCCACGGTCCCGGGGGGGGCTCGTCGTCGAGGCTCGAGTTGCGCGTATCGCGATGCAGGGCGACCTGGCAAGGTGCTTCTTGCTCGGGCGCCACGAAACGCAGTCCACCAAGCAGGGCGAACAGGGCCCGATGCGCCGGCTGGAGCCGATGTGCGAGGACACACGGCGACCCGCCGCTCCGCTCGATCTCGGCTGCTACCTGCGATGCCAGTCTGGCGTAGGAGCGGTTGTAGTTCAGCGCGGGCATGAAGAGCAGGTTGATCACGGCCCACAGCGTGGTGAGGCCGGCCGCACCGAGCATCGGGCCGCGCCACAGCATCGGCGGTCGTTCCCTGACGCGCCAGACGATCAATGCGAGCCACGCCAGGCTCGCGGTGACCGCGACCATCGTGCCGAGTACCGAGGCGGGTTCCTTGAAACCCGGAATGAGGCGTGCGACCGAGGCGGCCATCTTCGGCGGCACTCCGGTCTGCATCGCGACGAAGTAGGCCCACGCGCCGAACGCGAGCAGGGAGAACAACGCGATCGCAAACCAGTCGAGCGCGTTCTCGGCCGCACGACGCAGTGTGGTCGCACCGAACGCCGCGAGCGGAACCATCGACGGCACCGTGAGAATCAGCATCGTTTCGCTCGGGGAACTCGAAAACAGCAGGCTCGCCAGCATCGCAAGCGAGAGCAGTCCGGCCAGTGCGATATGCGGCGCGCGCAGGGCATGCCGCCACGCGTAGGCGGTCCAGAGCGCCAGCGGCCACAGCGGCCACGCGTACCAGGGAAAGTTGCGACCAATGCGGCCCAGTTCGGCCGCGCCGGGAAAGCCGATGCTTTCCAGCGTCCAGTTGCGCCACGCGCCGAAGAAGTCGGCAGCGCGCTCAGGAGCGAGCAGGATCGCCATGCCGGGCCACACCGCAAAGCAAGCGGCGGCAACGAGCGTTGCCACGAGCGGCACCTGCCAGCGCGCCCGGTCGCGCAACGCGATCAGGCCGGCGGCGACGATCGCCGGCAGCGCGAACAGCGCCGGGCCAACACCCCGTGCGAGCGCGAGCCCGCCGAGCGCCAGACCGGTCACGCAGGCTCCGAGGCCCGGCCGCTCGAGTGCGATCGCCAAGCCGAGCAGGATGAGGGCGAGCATTGCGACCGCCGCGGTCTCGGGCACGGTCTGGTGCAGGCGGGTGGCGATGCCGATCGTGCCCAGGAAAAGAAGCACGGAGATGTCGGCAAGCATCCGGCCATAGTCGCGGGCATTTGCCTCGCCTCCGAACGCGAAGGCGACCGGCTGTGCTTCGCCGCGTCGCGCGAGGCCGTAGGTCGCATACCAGAGTGCAGAGGTGCAGACGGCGAACCAGAACAGGCAGGTCACACGCGCGGCGACCGCGTCGCCGAGCAAAGGACCGAGCAGGCGGATGAACACGGCGCCTGCCCAGAACGAGAGCGGCCCGTCTTCCGGGATGGGGGCGCCGAACACGTTGGGTAGCAACCAGTCGGAGGCGCCGCCCTGCGCCATGGTCCACATGACACCGAAGGTCGCAGCGTCGTCCTGGTACCAGGGATCGTGGCCGGGCAGCCCGGCGACGCCATAAACCACTAGCAAGAGCCAGAGAAGCCAGCGCGGCAGGCGCGCCGCCTCGGCAACCGACACGCGTGCAGGCGAGCGGTGGGCGTCGAAACTCATGAACGGTTGCCCGGCGACACCAAGAAAAAGAGGCAGCCGCGGCTGCCTCTTTCTTCGTGGTGCCGCGGCGACCTACTTCCGGCGGGCCTTGGCCGCGGACGCCTGCTTGGCGGCAGCATTGACCTGTTCCGTCTTGGCGGCGAACTTCTGCCGGAACTTCTCGACGCGGCCGGTTTCGACGATGCGGGTCTGCGCGCCGGTGTAGAAGGGGTGCGACTCCGCCGAGGTCTCCAGCTTGAACAGCGGATACTCCTTGCCATCCTTCCACGTGATCTTTTCCTTCGTCTGTGCAGTCGAGCGCGTGACGAAGCTGAAGTCGTTGGAGATGTCGACGAAGACGACCTCGCGATACTCCGGGTGGATCCCAGGTTTCATGCTTTCCTCGTTCTTGTCCGCTCTCAGGGCCCCCAAGCAGGGCTGGCGGCGGAAAACTGGCAATTATCCGGAATTTGGCATCCCCCGGCAAACGCGGGCCTCCGCCGCCGCACTACCCACCGCGACGCATCATCTCGAAGAACTCGGCGTTGTTCTTGGTCGCCTTCATCTTGTCGAGAAGAAATTCCATCGCCTCGATCTCGTCCATCCCGTACAGCAGTTTGCGCAGGATCCACACCTTCTGCAGGATGTCGGGCTTCAACAGCAGTTCTTCGCGCCGGGTGCCGGAACGATTCACATTGAGAGCCGGATAGACGCGCTTTTCCGCAAGCCGGCGTTCCATGTGTATTTCCATGTTGCCGGTGCCCTTGAACTCCTCGTAGATGACGTCGTCCATGCGCGAGCCCGTGTCGATCAGGGCAGTGGCGATGATGGTGAGCGAGCCCCCTTCCTCGATATTGCGGGCCGCGCCGAAGAAGCGTTTGGGCCGCTGGAGCGCGTTTGCGTCGACGCCGCCCGTCAACACCTTGCCGGAAGCCGGCACGACGGTGTTGTACGCGCGCGCCAGACGCGTGATCGAGTCGAGCAGGATCACGACATCCTTCTTGCTTTCGGCGAGCCGTTTGGCCTTTTCGATCACCATCTCGGCGACCTGGACGTGGCGCGCCGCGGGCTCGTCGAAGGTCGACGCGACGACCTCGCCGCGCACCGAGCGCTGCATCTCCGTCACTTCCTCCGGCCGCTCGTCGATCAGCAGCACGATCAGGATGATGTCCGGGTGATTGGCCGCGATCGCGTGCGCGATGTGCTGCATGAGCACCGTCTTGCCGCTCTTGGGGCTCGCGACGAGCAAGCCGCGCTGCCCCTTCCCGATGGGCGCGATGATGTCGATCAGCCGACCCGTGATGTTCTCGTCACCTTTCATGTCGCGTTCGAGTTTCAGCGGCTCGTCCGGGAACAGCGGGGTCAGGTTCTCGAACAGGATGCGGTGCTTGGTCGACTCCGGCGGCTGGACATTGACCTTGTCCACCTTGACCAGCGCGAAGTAGCGCTCGCCATCCTTGGGTGTGCGCACCTCGCCCTCGATGGAGTCGCCGGTGTGCAGGTTGAAGCGGCGGATCTGCGACGGCGAGATGTAGATGTCGTCGGTCGACGCCAGGTACGACGTCTCGGGCGAGCGCAGAAACCCGAATCCGTCGGGCAGCACCTCGAGCGTCCCGTCGCCATAGATCGGCTCGCCCGCCTTGGCCTTTTTCTTCAGGATGGCAAACATCAACTCCTGCTTGCGCATCCGGTTGGCGTTGTCGATCTCGAGGCCGGAGGCCATATCGAGGAGTTGCGAGACGTGCTGTGCTTTGAGTTCTGAGAGTTGCATGACTTTTGGAGGGGAAAATGGGGCGCCGTTTGATCGAAGCGGGCGCCCGCGGGGATACGCGGAAACGGCGGCCGGCGGCCGCCGCGGGTCACGCAGGCTGCAGGTTGCGGTCGAGAAACGCCGTCAGTTGCGATTTGGAAAGAGCACCGACCTTGGTGTCGGCAACCGCGCCGTTCTTGAACAGCATCAGCGTCGGAATGCCACGAATTCCGTACTTCGCAGGGACCGCCTGGTTTTCGTCGACGTTGAGCTTGGCGACGGTGAGACGGCCCTTGTACTCGCCCGCGACTTCATCGAGGATCGGCGCGATCATCTTGCAGGGGCCGCACCATTCGGCCCAGTAGTCGACAAGGACCGGGCCGTCGGACTTCAGCACATCCGATTCGAAAGTTGCGTCGCTGACGTACTTGATGTCGCTCATGAAGGATCCTCGCTGGGAATCGCGGCCGGCAGGCGGGGCCGCCGAGAGCAAAGAGCGGAAACGGGAAAGTTGCTGCGAGGGGGAAAGTTTTCAAGTAGCGGTTCGGCAGCAACCGATTGAGGGCAATGCTAGCACTTCGGGCGTAAAACGGAAGCCTCAAACCTACAATCGGTTCGTATTAGCCATCATCGAGCCGTTGGATTGACGCAGGCGCTTACCGAATCCGTCGCTGTCGCCGATGCCGGCTTCTGGCCCGCCGTGGCCGACGCCGTCCTTCGCCTAGTGGGGCCGGACGAGGGTTCCGCGCCCAGGGACCTGCGCCGCGCCGATGTCATCCTGCCCTCCTGGAGCCACGCGCAACCCTTGCGCACGGCGTTGCAGGCGGGACTTCGCGCCGAGGGCAGTCGCGCATTCATCCCGCCACGCATGTACACACTGGCGGCATGGGCCGGCGAAGTTGCGGACGGCGCAATCGAACGCCGCGTCGAGCTGTTCGAGGTCCTGCGCGGCAACGAGTGGGTGCGAACCGCGTTCGGGCCTCAGCCGGCGGCGCTATGGGCACTCGCAACGAACATCGAAGCGGTCTGCGACGAGTTGACTTTTGCGGCGGTCGACGGCTCGGAGGCGCTCGAGGCAAGGATCGAAGCAAGCCTCGCGCGTCACTTTCATCGACGGGCGCTGCGCACCATGCTGCCGCAGGCACAACTCATCCTGCAGCTGTGGCGCGCTTCGATGGCGCGCGACCACGGAGCCATGGCGCGTCTTGCGGTCTTCGATGCGCGCATCCGCGGAGCGACGCGTCCGCTTCTTTTTGTCGCTGCCGGAATGCCGCCTGGGTGGATGCGCGGCCGACTCGTAGCGCTGGCGGAGCGTGTTCCCGTGCATCTGCTCGTGGCCGATGCGGGTGCGGCCGTTGCGGCACGGCCGCTACTGGCCGCCGCCTGGCCGGAGCTGATTGGCGGGGATGCCGCGCCCGCACCGATCGTGGAGCGGGCCCGGTCGGTCACGAAGGCAGAAGCCGCACAGGCCCCCGGGCTGCTGGAAGCCGGCTCACTCGAAGACGAATCGATTGCAGTCTGCGAGCAAGTCGTGAAATGGTTGCGTCCCGAGGGGCAGGGCGACCTCTTCTCCGAGCGAGTCCCTCGTTCGATTGCATTGGTGGCCCTCGATCGGGTCGCAGCACGGCGGGTGCGGGCGCTTCTGGAGCGCGCCGCGATTCTCGTGCGCGACGAAACAGGGTGGAAACTTTCGACAACCAGTGCGGCCGGCGCGGTGATGCGCCTGTTCGAATTGGGCGCAAACGGCTTCCATCATCGCGATCTGCTCGACTGGCTCAAGTCGCCGTTCACGCTGCAGGGGTTTGCTGGCAAGGCTTTCCTGGTCGAGACGATCGACAAGGTGATCCGATCGCGCGGAATCGTCCAGGGCCTGGGGCCGATCGTGCTCGCGCTTCACGAAGCGGCGGCCGCGCGGCCGGAGCAGCCGCATGAACGTGCCATCGAATGGCTGCAATCGCTCGAAACTCACGCCAATCGCCTGTCTGGGGCGACGAGCACGATCGCCGGTTTCGCCCAGGCGCTGCAGGGCGCGCTGTCCGGCCTCGGCATGCGCGCCGCGCTTGCCGCGGATCCTGTCGGCGCGGATGTGCTCGAGATTCTTGACGATCTTCAGGCGCGTGCGGTCGCGTCGGCGGCCATCGGAAGGATCCGGTTTGCGCCGGCGGAGTTTCGTGCGATGGTCGCTGCGCGCTTCGAGGAAGAGACCATCGCCGCAGGTGCAATCGACAGCCCGATCTCGATGGTGTCGCTGTCGGCGACGACGCTGCGCGACTTCGACGCCGCCGTGCTGGTCGGCGCGGACGCCGCGCATCTGCCCGCGCCGCACGTGGAGTCGTTCTTTTTCTCGAACGCCGTACGCGCCGATCTCGGACTGCCCGGCAGGCGCGAGGCGACCCGGGAGCAGGCGGAAAGCCTCGCCGCGTTGCTTGTTCGGGTTCCCCGAGTGATGGCGGTCTGGTGCAGCCGCCGAGACGACGAGCCGCGTGCCATCTCCCCATGGCTGGCTCGTCTGAGGGCCGTTGCGCGGGCGGCTGGCCACGATCCCCTGCGCGCCGCCCAACTGCCTCAGCGACGTGTCGAGCCGGCACCGACCGGACGCCCGGCGCCGCGCGCGCCGCAACGCTTGCTGCCGGAGATATCGGCCACGCAGTACCAGAGCCTGGTCGAGTGTCCGTATCAGTTCTATGCGCGCCACCTGCTGCGCCTGCGCAAGCTGGACGAGGTGACCGACGAGCCGAGCCCCAGCGAGTACGGGAAAGCAGTCCACGAGGTACTGGCGGAGTTTCACCTCGAATGGCGCGACCGGGACCTGCGCGGTGCCTCCGACGAAGAGCTCGCGACGAGCCTCATGCACCACGCCGACCGTGTGTTCGATCCTCTGGTCGAGCGCAGGCCTCGCATGCTCGGACTGCGGCGCCAGTTCGGCGAGACCCAACTCGCCTACCTCGTCTGGTTGCGCAGGCGACTCGGCGAAGGATGGTCCTTCGAAGGCGCGGAAGTCGACCTGCGCAGCCGCTTCGAGGTCGATGCAGCCGGCGTGCAGGCGGTCGAACTCAAAGGACGGATCGACCGCATCGATGTCCGCGGCGACGAAGTCGAAGTGCTCGACTACAAGGCGCGCAGGAAGCAGCAACTGAGCGAAGACCTTGCACTCGCGGGCGAGAACGTGCAACTGCCATTCTATGGACTGCTCTATCCGGGCAGGGTGAAGCGGGCAGCATTCGTATTCCTGCAGCGAACCTCGGACCGGCAGGATCAGGTGGGTACGCTGGCGCCGCGGCAGGAGTATCCGAAGCTGGTCGAGGCTCTGCGGGTCCGGCTGCGCGGCGACCTGGCGCGGATCGCAGGCGGGGAGCGCCTGCCTGCGCTCGGCAACGAAGTCGTGTGCGAATGGTGCGAGATGCGCGGCCTGTGCCGGCGCGACTTCTGGCACGAATCAGGCGAGCCACGATGAGCGATTATCTTGCCGACGGCATGCCGATCGACGCCGATGCCTTCGTCGCGCGCGCGCTCGATCCGCGCGCGAGTTGCGTGGTGGAGGCGTGCGCCGGCAGCGGCAAGACGTGGCTTCTTGTAGGTCGGATCGTGCGGCTCCTGCTGGCGGGCGCGGCTCCGTCGGAGATCCTCGCCATCACGTTCACGCGCAAGGCGGCCCAGGAGATGCGACTGCGGCTTGCAGCCGATCTTCAGGAAATGGCGTTCGCATCGAACGCAGGGGTGGAATCGCTGCTGCGCCAACGCGGTGTCGACCCTGCGCAGGCACGCATGCAGGTTCCCGCGGCACGTCTGCTCTACGAGCGCGTGCTGGCGGCCGAGATCGGCCCCACCATCGACACGTTCCACGGGTGGTTCCTGCGCCTGCTGAAGTGCGCGCCGCTGGACGCCGGCGTTCCCTTCGCGCCGTCGATGCTCGAACACACCGATCGCCTGCGCAACGATGCGTGGCAGTTATTTGCGCAGCACATGAGGGAGCCCGCATACGAGGCTATTCGCGACGCGTACGTCGAAATGGTCGCGCGGCTCGGTGCGGCCAACGCGAACGGAACGCTCGACGACCTGCTGCAGCGGCGGGCCGACTGGTGGAGTTTCGCGGCAGCTTCGTCGGAGGCACCGCTCCAGCGCGCCGTGCGGCCGATGCGCGACGCTCTGATCGCCAGCGGCTTCGATCCCGACGCAATGCCGGCGAACAGCCTGCGCGACGCGCGTTTTCTCGTGGCGGTGCAAGCGTACATGCCGCTTCTTCGTTCCCTGCCGACGGACTCGTCGAAGATCTCGGCGGCCCGCCAGGGGTTGGAAGATGGCATCGCCGCCCTCGAGCGGGATGTGCAGAACGCGTTCGGACTGATTCGCGATGCGCTTTATACGCAGGACGCAACGTTGCGCAAGGATCTTCTGCCTGAAAAATGGATGCCGCCGAAATTGCTCGCGCCGGCCGCGGACCGCTATCGCCGGGCGTGGGAGGCGCTCATCGCCGAGTTCGAAAGGATCGCGCTTGCGCAGGACGAGTTCGACGCGGTCCAGCTCAACTCCGTTGCGCTCGCTGCAGGGCCGGCATTGATCGCGGCCTACGAGGAACTGAAGGCACGTCAGCAGTTGCTCGACTTCACGGACCTGGAATGGCACGCATGGCGCCTGCTCGGCGACGAGGAGCACGCGGCCCACGTCCAGTCCCAACTCGACGCCCGTTATCGCCACGTGCTGGTCGACGAATTCCAGGATACGAATCCGATCCAGTGGCAGGCGCTGGAACGGTGGCTGGCCGCCTACGGTGGCGCGGGTGACCGTCCGACGGTCTTCATCGTCGGCGATCCCAAGCAGTCGATCTACGCATTCCGGCGTGCCGAGCCGCGGCTCTTCGATGCGGCCATTGCGCTGCTCGCGCGCGATTTCGGCGGCACGCACCTGCGGACCAACGTGACGCGGCGGAACGCGCGGGCGATCGTGCGTGCACTCGACGCGGTCTTCTTGCTGCGCAACCCGCTCTACCAGCAGCAGTCGACGAGCGCGCCGCGCGAGGGAAGTGTCATCCGTCTCGACCTCGTCGCGGCATCCGAGCGGCGCGAAAAACCCGGCGCGGCCGATGTGGGCATGCGCGACGTTCTGGTCGACGCGCGACCGGAAGCCGAATCGGACGCGCGGTATCGCGAGGGTACCGTGATTGCCGGGGCGATCAAGAGTCTTGTCGCGACGACGACGATCGACGACAAGGAGGGTTCGCGTCCGGCGCGCTGGTCGGATGTCCTCGTACTCGTGCGGCGGCGGACCTGGCTCGATTCGCTCGAGCGTGCGCTGCGTGAGGCGGACGTCCCTTTCGTCAGCGATCGGATGGGCGGCCTGCTCGGAACGCTCGAGGCAGACGATCTTATCGCGACGCTCGAGTTCCTGGCCGCGCCCTACGCGGACGTGAAGCTCGCGCATGCACTGCGTTCGCCGCTCTTCGGCGCGAGCGACGAGGACCTTTTGAGCCTTGCGCCACCCTTGCCGCGCGATCCGCCGGCGGCAGCCGATGACGACGGTCGGACGACACCCGCGCCGCCCGTCGCCGGTTCGAGTTGGTGGAGGCGGCTGCGGGCGATGGAGAATCCAGGCGCGGCGCTGGAACGCGCGCGCTCGCTGCTGCAATCGTGGCGGGAGCTCGCTGGCGTCCTGCCCGTGCACGACCTCCTCGATCGTATTTTCTTCGAGGGCGACGTACGCCGTCGGTTTGCGGCCGCGGCGCCGGCATCCATGCACTCGCAAGTACAGGCGAACCTGGATCGCGTCCTCGAACTGGCGCTGTCGATCGACTCGGGTCGATATCCGAGCCTGCCGCGCTTCCTCGACGAAGTGGCCGCGTTGCGTCGCGCGCGCGACCAGGAAGCGCCCGGCGAAGGCCAGGCCGCACAGGGCGATGCGGTGCGGGTCTCGACGGTTCACGGCGCGAAGGGATTGGAGAGCGAGATCGTCGTGCTTGCCGACGCGCACATCTACTGGGAAGGGGAGCGCGGCTTCCGCACGCTCGTCGGCTGGCCCCCGGAGGCGTCGTTCCCGCATCACGTCTCCGTCCTCGGTCGAACTGCCGTGAGCGGCGCCGCGCGTCGTCGCTGGCTCGACATCGAGCGAGAGCGCGGCCAACAGGAATACTGGAACCTCCTGTACGTCGCGGCGACCCGGGCACGTCAGGTATTGGTCGTATCGGGAGTGGTACCTCAGAAGAAGGACCAGCGTTACGACGACACTTGGTACACGCGATTCGAAGGGATCGCGGGTCTGGCGCCGCTGCCGGTCGTTGCCGTCGAAACGCCAGGCGTGGACGACGTACCGAGCGTGCGCGATTTCCTGCCCGTGGCGTGCGCGACGGGCGTGCCGCGTGTGGTCTTGAGTGACGACCCGCTGCGCCTCGGGCGTGCGTGGCATTCGCTGCTGGAGCGTGCGAGCACCGTCGACCAGCTGGAGCGGATCGATCGCGATCGCGTGGGAAGCCGCTTCGGCCTCGACAGCGCCCAGGTCGCGGGCGTGTTCGATGCGGCGCGTACGGTCCTTGCGGCACCCCACCTCGCGCGGTTCTTCTTGGCGGGGGACGCGGAACTCGAGGTGATCGACGAGGACGGTGCGCTGCTGCGGCTCGATCGTCTTGTCGACGTCGACGACGCATGGTGGGTCATCGACTTCAAATGGCGCGTGACGGCGGCGGAACGCTCGAGCTACACGCGGCAGGTGGAGCGCTACTGCCGCATCGTGCGGTCGATTCATCCGAACCGGTCCGTGCGCGGCGTGCTGATCGTGGCCGACGGCGAGTTGATCGAAATCGACTGATAAGATCGAACACGGCGGGCCCCCTCGCATGCAGGTGCCGTGAATCTGGTCAGGTCGGGAACGAAGCAGCCATAGCGGACTTCCTGCGGTGCCGAGGACAAGGCTCGCCTCTTCGCCGGAAGGGCGAAGAGGCGAGCTTCGCTCCTCTTGAGTTGCAGGACGGGGCTGTGGCCCCCTCCTGGACCTCCCCCTTGACCACGGACTGTGATGAAACGGCCATGAGTTTTCACATCGAACCGGCGCGGGCGCAGGACACGGCGATCCTGCATTCGCTCGTGCGCGGACTCGCGGAGTACGAGAGGCTCGTGCACCAGATGGTCGGGACCGAGGCGCAGTTGCGCGATGAACTGTTCGGGGACCATCCGGTGATCGAGGCGGTGATCGGTTGGGAGGCTGGTCGTGCGGTCGGCTTTGCGCTGTTCTTCCACAATTTCTCGACATTCCTCGCGCGGCGGGGGCTCTATCTGGAAGACCTGTTCGTGCTGCCCGACGCCCGCGGCCGTGGCTACGGGAAGGCGCTGATCCGTCATCTCGCACGGCTCGCGGTGGCGCGTGAATGTGGCCGCTTCGAATGGGCGGTGCTCGACTGGAATCGGCCCGCGATCGACTTTTACCGTGCACTTGGCGCCGATCTGCTTCCGGACTGGCGCATTTGCCGGCTAACGGGCGATGCGCTGAAGCAGCTCGCGGCGCAGAGCTAGACTCGACCGATCACCCCTCGAGTCCGTCCCGCATGTCCTACACCGTCCTGGCCCGCAAGTGGCGCCCGCGCGACTTCTCGTCGCTGGTGGGGCAGGACCACGTGGTTCGGGCGCTGACGCACGCGCTCGAGCAGCAGCGCCTGCATCACGCATACCTGTTCACCGGCACGCGCGGCGTCGGCAAGACGACGCTGTCGCGCATCCTCGCCAAGGCGTTCAACTGCGTCGGGCCGGACGGCAAGGGCGGCGTGACGGCGACGCCGTGCAACCGGTGCGAGGCTTGCACGGCGATCGACGCCGGACGGTTCGTCGATTACATCGAGCTCGACGCCGCCAGCAACCGCGGGGTCGACGAGATGACGACGCTGCTCGAGCGTGCGATCTACGCGCCCAGCAACGCGCGCTTCAAGGTCTACATGATCGACGAAGTGCACATGCTGAGCACCCACGCGTTCAACGCGATGCTCAAGACGCTCGAGGAGCCGCCGGAATACGTCAAGTTCATCCTGGCGACCACGGACCCGCAGAAGGTGCCGATGACCGTGCTGTCGCGCTGCCTGCAATTCAACCTGAAACAGATGACGCCGGGCGCGATCGCGAGCCATCTGCAGCGGATCGCGGGCGAGGAAAAGGCGGCGGCCGAGGCCCCCGCGCTGCGGATGCTCGCCCGTGCCGCGCGCGGGAGCATGCGCGACGGATTGAGTCTGCTCGACCAGGCGATTGGCTACGGCGCGGGCAGCATCACGCTGGACGGCGTGCGCGGCATGTTGGGGACGATCGATGCCGGCGTCCTGGTGCGGCTACTCGATGCCCTGATCGCGCGCGATGCCAAGCAGATGCTGGCGATCGCCGACGAGATGGCGGAACACAGCCTCTCGTTCGCCGAGGCGATGCGCGACCTCGGGAGCCTCCTCCACTGGGTCGCCCTGGCGCAACAGCTGCCCGAGGCGATCGGCGACGATGTCGACCAGGCCGATGCGGTGCGCCGGCTGGCGCAAGAGATGGCACCGGACGAAGTTCAGCTCTACTACCAGATCGCGCTGCATGGTCGCAACGATCTTGGGCTCGCGCCGGACGAATACGCCGGATTCACGATGACGCTGCTGCGCATGCTGGCGTTCGCTCCAGCGGACTCGGAGAGCGTGCCGGTGCGGCAGGCCGCATTGATGGCGACGCGCCCGCCGCGCACGTCCGCGCCGGCCCCGGCCGGTGGCAGGCTTGCACGCCCCGCGGCCGCAACGTCGTCGCCATTGGACGCTCGAGCGCCGTCCCGGAAAAGCGACTGGCCCGCACTGGTCGCAGGACTTGCGGTAAGCGGCATGACACGCGAACTCGCCGTCGGCAGCGAGCTGGTTAGCGCGGACGGCGATGTGTTTCGCCTGCGTGTCGCGGTCAAGGCGCTGGCCGAACCCAGTACGGTCGACCGCCTGCGCGCGGCTCTGAGCGCGGCGCTCGGCCGCCAGGTCCGGGTGAACATCGAGGTGGGCGAAACGGGCGACACGGCGGCCGCGCGCGCCGAGCGCGCTCGGAGCGAGAAGCAGAAGCGCGCCGAGCAATCGATCTACAACGACCCCTTCGTGCAACAATTGATCGACAACTTCGGTGCGGTGGTCGATCCATCGTCGATCAAGCCCGCGGACTAGGGCATCGATCTGGAGGCAAAGGCATCATGATGAAAGGGCAACTCGCTGGCCTGATGCAGCAAGCGCAGAAGATGCAGGAGAACATGAAGCGCCTGCAGGATGAACTTGCGCAGATCGAGGTCGAAGGCCAGGCCGGGGCAGGGATGGTCAAGGTGACCATGACATGCAAGTACCAGGTCCGGCGCGTCGCCATCGACCCGTCCCTGGTGGGCGACGACAAGGACATGCTGGAAGATCTCGTCGCCGCCGCGGTCAACGATGCGGTACGCCGTGCCGAAGAGACGTCGCAGCAGAAGATGGCGTCGATGACCGCGGGTCTGCCGCTTCCGCCGGGATTCAAGCTGCCGTTCTGATCCGCTGCGCACGCAGCGGATGCCCGCATTGAAGCTCGGACCCGTTCTCGACAACCTGATCGACGCGCTGAAACGCCTGCCGGGCATCGGGCCGCGCTCCGCGCAGCGCATCGCGTTCCACCTGCTCCAGCACGATCGCGACGCAGCGGTTGCACTCGGCCAGGCGCTTCTCGAGGCGGCGCGCGAAGTCCGCCATTGCGCCCGCTGCAACACGCTGACCGAGCTCGACATCTGCGACACGTGTGCAAGCGCGCGCCGCGATGCGGGGCTGCTGTGTGTCGTCGAAAGTCCAGCCGATCAGCTGACCATCGAACAATCGCTTGCGTATTCAGGGTTGTACTTTGTACTGCTCGGCCGCCTCTCGCCGCTCGACGGCATCGGCCCGCGCGAAATCCAGATGGAGCGGCTGCTTGCCCGCGCCACGGACGGCTCGGTGCGCGAGGTGATCATCGCGACCTCGTTCACACCCGAGGGCGACGCGACCGCGCACTACATCAGCGAATTGCTGCGCGCCCGCGACCCGCAGTTGAAGCTGACGCGCCTGGCGCGCGGCGTCCCCGCCGGCGCCGAACTCGAATACACCGACGTCAACACGATTGCCCAGGCCATGCTCGACCGGCGCGCGGCGTGACAGCGCGCGGGTTTCCCGGATCCGATCCGGCACTCAGGCGGCTTTGCGGCGCAGGCGAGGGCGGGGCTGGCGCGGCCGTGCCGCGACGGCCCGCTCCGCCACGATCTTCCAATCGGGGAGAGCGCTGCGCAGCGACTTCGCCTCCGCCGCGTCGCACTCGACGAGCAGCATCGGACCCGAGACGTCCAAGACCCGCACGCCGGCGCGAGCGACCGATTGGAGCGCCCGGTCCTTGCTGACCGTGCCGGGCCCACTGTAACGAAGAACGAAACGACTCATTGCGCCATTATCGAGGCATCCCGTGGCCTTGCAAGGCGTGCGGCAAGGCGAGATCGAGGTTTCCTGTCAGGGCGAGGCGCTCGATCTCGTCGGCGCGCGCCGTATCGCGAGCCTGCCCGAGTACGTCGGGACGCCGGGCCAGCCGGCAAGCCAGTGCTGCGGTCGCAAGCGGGCAAGCCATCGAGGTGCCGTCCATCACGCCGAGTCCGTCGGGCGGCATCGTCGAGACGATGCCCAGGCCAGGAGCCGCGAGGTCGATCTCGGGCCCGCGATTCGAGAAGCGGGCGATGAAGCAGGGGTCGCCGTCGAACTCGCGCCCGAATGGTCGTTCCACCTCCTCCGCCTGCGTCGCGTCGCGCGGCCAGCGGCCGCGCACGCCCACAGCACTCACCGCCATGGCAAGCGCGTGGCGCCCGGGCCATGCGACCGGTCCGCCCTCGTTGCCGGCAGCGACGATGCACAGCACGCCCCGCGAGCGGGCGTCCTTGATCGCCTCGTCGGTCAGCACGTCGAGCGGCCCGCCGCCGAGGCTCATGTTGAGCAGGTCGCAGCCGTCGGCGACGGCCCGGTCGATCGCCTTGGCGATTGCGAAGTTGGAGGCGCCGTCATCCTTCCTTCCGAAGACACGATAGGCCCGCACTCGCGCCGCAGGAGCGGTCCCGCGAAAGGTGGGTCCGTTGGCGCCGACCAGGCCTGCGACGTGTGTGCCGTGACCATCGATGTCGAACCAATCCGTCTCGTCCTCGCCGTAAACGGTGTTCACACCGCCTGCGACCTGCAACCATGGGTGTGGCCCGCAGCCGGTATCGATCACGCCGATCGTGACGCCGCGCCCGTCTTCATCCTGGGCGGGGCCGTAGCAGGCGGCGCGGGAATCGGCGAAGTCGGGCTCGATGGGGCGCAACCGGACTGGATCGGGCCCTGCTGCATGGTTGCGGATCACGCGCGGCCAGGCCTTCACGCGCGGAAACAGGTAGAGACGTTCAATCGTGCGGGTGGTCGCTGGCAGACGGAGGCGCACCTGGCCGCGGCGATTGGTCCGGCCCTGGGCGCCCCGGCCCTCCGCGAAGTCGATGAAGGCGATCACCTCGACGTCGGCCACCGGCGTCGCGTCGGAGAGAAGCTCGACGGTGAGCACGACGCCGGCCGCCGAAGCCGTCGCGCTGCGCGTCGCCGGAATTCTCACGGACGGTCGAGGTGCACGCGCCGGCTGATAGAAGACCTCGGGAACGATGCGTGTGCCGGGGTGCGCGCGCCGGAAATCGCCGATCGCGCCGGTGGGCAGCGTGACGAGCTTCGCGCCGGTCTCGCGAATCGAGTCGAGAACCAGGAGGTGTGACGGGCGCTCCAGATGAGGCGCCGGTGTCAACGACGCAAGAAACTGCAACGTTGCGGGTGCGGAGTAGGGTTCACTGGCGACGAATCCGCGCGTCGGCAAGAGGATGTAGCGCGCCTGCAATCGAGTCTCCTGGTTCGGGGTTCGGCGTCGATTGTGAGCCGATCCACGCCGCCGCAGGTCGTGCACCACTCGCCGCGTACTCCGCCACACCGCCGCTATAGTTTCGCTTGATTGACCGCGCCGCATGGCGCACCGAAAACGAGACAGCACGGAGAAACGATGACGATCTTCATGCGCCGGCGCGAGCTGCTGGTGGCCGCCGCCGGGGCAGTCGCGGGCGCGGCAACCGGAGCGAGCGCGCAGACACTCGAGAAGAGCAGGCTCACGATCGCGGTCGGCGGCAAGAACCTCCTCTACTACCTCCCGCTCAGCATCGCCGAGCAGCTCAAGTATTTCCAGGCCGAGGGGCTCGACGTGGAGATCGTGGACTTCGCGGGTGGCGCCAAGGCGCTGCAGGCAGTCGTCGGCGGCAGTGCCGATGTCGTGTCGGGGGCCTTCGAACACACCTTGAACATGCAGGCCAAGGGCCAGCTGATGCGCGCCTTCGTGCTGCAAGGGCGGGCGCCGCAGATCGTGCTCGGTGTCGGCACCAGGACACTGCCCAACTACAAGTCGATCGCGGACCTCAAGGGCAGGAAGATTGGCGTCACCGCACCGGGCTCGTCGACCAACATCCTCGCCAATTTCGTGCTCGCGAGGGGTGGCGTGAAGCCGGCCGATGTCTCGATCATCGGCGTCGGCGCGTCGCAAGGCGCCGTGGCCGCACTGCGCGCGGGGCAAATCGACGCGATCTCCAATCTCGACCCGGTGATCACGATCCTTTCCCGGGCAGGCGACATCAAGATCGTTTCTGATACCCGCGACGTTGCTGAAGCGGATCGCGTCTTCGGCGGACCGATGCCCGGCGGCTGCCTGTACGCGCCGGTGACGTTCCTCGAGAGGCACCCGAACACGACGCAAGCCCTGGTCAATGCGATGGTGCGCGCGTGCAAGTGGATCCAGCAGGCGGGACCTGGCGAAATCATCAAGGTCGTGCCCGAGTCCTACCAGCTCGGCGATCGCGCGATCTACATCGATGCGTATCTCAAGGCCAAGGGCGCGCTATCGCCGGACGGTGCGTTTCCGGAAGCAGGTTCCGCCACCGCCTACCGCGCCCTGGCGAGCGTCGACGAAGCAATCGCCAAGACGAAGCTGGACCTGAAGGCCAACTTCACCAACGAATTCGTCAGGAAGGCAAACGCTCGTTATCCGAAGGGCTGAACACCTGGTCCATCGTTCCCGCCGGCCGGCCGACATGTCGCGGAATATGCCTGTCAATGCGGAGGTGCCGGCCCTGGCGCTGGACGAGGTCTCGTGCACGTTCGTCGGGCGCGACCCGCGCGTCGCCCGGTATACGGCGATCGACTCCGTGAGCTTGCGTGTCGCGCCGGGTGAATTCGTCACTGTCGTCGGTCCAACAGGGTGCGGAAAGAGCACGCTGCTCAACGTGGCCGCCGGCCTGCTGATTCCGAGCCGTGGCACGGTGCGCGTCTTCGGCAGCGTGCTGGACGGGCTCAATACCCGCGCGGGGTATATGTTCCAGTCGGAGGCGTTGATGCCGTGGCGGACGGCGCTGGCAAACGTCACGGCCGGACTCGAGTTCCGCCGTGTGCGGGCGCAGGATGCAAGGCAGCTCGGCGAAGCCTGGCTCGACCGCGTCGGCCTCGGCGGCTTCGGCGATCGCTACCCGCATCAGCTCTCCGGCGGAATGCGCAAGCGTACGGCGCTGGCGCAAACGCTGGTGCTCGATCCCGACATCATTCTCATGGACGAACCGTTCTCCGCGCTCGACATCCAGACGCGCCAGCTGATGGAGAACGAGGTGCTGCAGCTGTGGGCGGCCAAGCGCAAGGCTGTCCTCTTCATCACGCACGACCTCGACGAGGCGATCGCATTGAGCGACCGGGTCGTGGTGTTTTCGGCCGGGCCGGGGGCGCATCCGCTGGGCTCCTTCGCGATCGATCTGCCGCGGCCCCGCGATGTCGCCGAAGTCCGCGTGCTGCCGGCATTCATCGAGCTGCATCGCGCCATCTGGGATGTCCTGCGCGGCGAAGTGCTCAAAGGATATGCGCAGCAGACGAAGGCGAACTGACATGTGGCGCGCGCTCAAGCCCCGTGCGAGGACCCTGCCGCTGTGGCAGGCGGTCGTACTGCTGGCGGTCTTTGTCGCCTGGCACGTACTGACGAAGCCCGGCTTGATCCCTCCATTCCTGTTCGAAAACGATCGGCAGGCCGCGTTCTTCTTCGGCGAGCCCTTGAAGGTGCTTGCGCGCATCGCGGACTGGTTCTTCGCGACGCGAGATATCTACGGACATCTCGCGGTGACGCTCGTCGAGACTGTGCTCGCGTTCGTCATCGGGACCGCGGGGGGATTGGCGGTCGGCCTGTGGCTCGCGCTCAGTCCGATCGCGGCCGCCATCCTCGACCCGTACATCAAGGGGCTGAATTCGATGCCGCGCGTGATCCTGGCGCCGATCTTCGCGGTCTGGTTCGGGCTTGGCGTGGCATCCAAGGTAGCGCTCGGCTTCACGCTCGTCTTCTTCATCGTCTTCTTCAACGTGTACCAGGGCGTCAAGGAGGTCAGCCCGACGATCCTTGCCAACGCACGGATGCTGGGCGCCAACCAGCGTCAGCTACTGCGCCATGTCTACCTCCCGAGCGCGACGAGCTGGGTCTTTTCGTCCTTGCACACGTCCGTCGGCCTGGCCTTTGTCGGCGCGGTGGTGGGTGAATACCTCGGGTCGGCGCGCGGCGTGGGCTACCTGATCCTGCAGGCCGAGGGCACGTTCGACATCAACACCGTCATGGCCGGGATCCTCGTCCTGACGGCCTTTGCCCTCGTCCTGGACTGGGGCGTGGGATGGGCCGAAGGTCGTCTGATGAAATGGCAGCCGCGGACGGGCGAAACCGAGCGAATCTGAAGCTGCGGCTTGCGCTAGGGTGGGTGGCCCGGCGCGGACCGCCCTTTCGGTCGCGCGCCTTCGACCGAGAGTTGCCCTTGGACACTACGACGGCCTGGCAATCCCCCGAAGCTCCAGTGACGCCATTCTGGCGCCGGATGCCGAAGTTATTCCTGTTTCCCGCAGCCAAGCCATCCCTGTGGCGGATCGGCGCCGCGTCATTGGCCTACGGTATCGCGGGCTGGATCTTCGGCCGGAGCATGTTCACCTCGCCTCTGCTCGGGGTTGTGCTGCTGCTGGCGGTGGCGCTCGGGAGTGCGGTCTTTCTCTCGCGGTACGGGTTCCTGATCATCGAGCGCACCGCGGCGGGCTATCTGCGCCAGGACCAGTACCCCGACTTCGCCGAGGAAGGCAGCCCCAACCGGCCCTACAAGATGTTCCTGATCATGATGGTCGTGCCGATCGTGATCGGCCTGGTCAGCGCCGTCTTCAAGAGTCACCTGCTCATGGCCGTGCTTTTCATCGGCTCCGCGCTGCTGCTTCCCGCGAGCTGCATGGTCATGACGATGACCGACAGCTTCTTCGATTCGATCAACCCGCAGCGATGTTTCGAGGTCGCGCGCAAGATCGGCCAGCCCTATCTCGCCCTGTGTCTCTTCCTGCTGCTGCTTTTCATCAGCTCGCAGCAGGCCGCCGATCTGGTGATGCCGCGTTTTGACGCGCAGATGCCGGCCCACGCCAAGAACATCGAAGGGGGCGCAACGCCACAGGCGATCGCAGGTGCCCTCGGCCGTACGATGGGACTTGCGTTCTTCGCGCTCACGTTCGTCGGCAGCTATTTCTTCTTCCTCATGTGCTCACTGATCGGCTACGCGATGTACCAGTACGCCGACGCTCTGGGCGTGTCGGTGGTCGGGCCCGGCGAGGCGCGCACGATCGGCCGCATCAGCTCCGCCGAGCACCAGCGCCGCACCCGCGACGCGCTGATCGGACAGATGGTCGCGGCAGGCGAGATGCGCGAGGCGATCGACATGCTCAATGCCGATCTGCGCGAAAAACCGAGCGACCTGTCGCTGCACGGGCGGCTGCACAAGCTGCTCCTGATCGAGGGCGCGACGCCGCGCATCGAAGATCACGCCGAACGCTACATCGAGCTGCTGGTCAAGACGGACAACGTGCGCGAGGCACTTCCGCTGGTCGAAGCCGCGTTCGCGCGGCGGCCGGACTACGAGCCGCGCAAGGTGGAGCTGGTGGTTCCGCTCGCGCGCGGCGCGCTGGCGGCGGGCAAGCCGAAGCTCGCCGCGCAACTGATTCGCGGCTTCGACAAGCGCCATCGCATGCACCCGGACATACCGCACATCTACCTGCTCGGGGCGCAGATCATGCTCGAGGCCGGCGCGCCGCGTGCACAGGCGATGCGGATGCTCGAACATGTCGTCGGCAACTACTCGGAGCACCCCGCCGCCACCGAAGCGAAGCGGCTGCTCGAGCGGCTGATGCGTCTGAGCCAGGTCGAGGGGCGCGCCGCCTAACGGCTCAGGTCGATGCGCAGCGAGTCCCCGGGCCCGGAATTCGGTGCCCGGATCGACATCGGCATCTGGCGATTGGGTGGCAGGCCGCCGATGTCGTCGGGCGAGGGGAAGTATTGACTCAGGCGTACCTTGACGTGGTCGGCGGGCTGGCGCAACCCGTGCCGGGTATAGGTCGTGAAGAGGCCGAGCAGGCAGTCAGCGATCTGGCGCGCGTACAGCGTGCGCATGTTCTCGTCCGACAGCAGCGAGTCGAGCACGCGCAGCGCGGCCGCGTCCTCGCGGAAACGCACGAGGCGGCGCGTGAGCCGAAGCTGTTCGTCGACCGGCAACACCTGCAGCACCTTCGGCTGCGTCATCGACATGAACGCTTTGCGAAACTCCTCAGGATGATGCTTGCTGCGTGACCACAACACGCGCAGCGCGGCATCCTTGAGTTCTTCGGCATCCGCACCGAGCAAGGCCATGTTGAAGCAGGCGGCCATGTAGTCGACGCGGTTCGGGTGCAACTCGCACAACTCGCGATAGAGGCGCGTGGCGCGCTTGGTATCGAGGCGCGCAGCCGCCTCCTGCGCCTGCCGTGCGAGTTCCGACTGCTCTTCCTGCCGTCTCTCGTCCCCGAACTCTGCGTCGAGCAGCGTGTCGATGCGCTTGGCGTCCTTCGGCTTGAGCAGCCAGGCAAGCAATGCACCGGCGACGAAACCGCCGAGATGAGCCCCGTAGGCAATGCGCGATCCGGGTTCGGAACTCCACTGGTAAAGCTCGTTCGCGATCCAGACCGGCAGAAGCGCGAGTGCGGGAACGCGCGCGGTGTCGAAGTAGACGAACACCCAATAGAAGACGGGCACCCGGCGCGTACCGTAGATCACGGCGACCATCGCCATGGCCGCCGAAATCGCGCCTGATGCGCCGATGAGCGAGTCCGGCGTGAGGAAGAGGTGAATCGCGCCGGCCGCGACTCCGCCGGCAAGGTATCCGAGAAGAAAGCGCAGGCGGCCAAGCCCCGCCTCGGCAAACGGACCTGCGAGGAGCAGAACGATCATGTTGCCGAGCAGGTGGCCGAGGTCCGCGTGCAGGAACAGGTGCGTGACCAGGCGCCAGGGCTCGGTCCAGCCGGGCTTCAGGGAAAAGCGCTCGATGAACGCCTGGCCAAGGGTCGCTTCGAACTCGCGGCGCTGTTGCGCCCAGGTTCCGAACTGCGCGTCATTCGGTGTGACGATGAGGCGCGCGCGCAGGTCGCGCATGAACTCCGGATCGCTCTGCATGAGTTGGAGCGCGGGTCCGACGCCATCCTTGGTCGTGATGGAGCGCAGTTTTACCAGGCGCTCGTGGGAGGCACGATCGCTGCGATCGATCAGCCAGGCCTCGTAGCGAGGCAATTCGATGCGCGGCAGATCGGAATTGACGTATTCCTGATAGGCCTTCTGGTAGATCGCCCCGTCGCGGCTCTGGAAGGCGAAGAACACCAGCACGCAGACCGCGACGATCAGGAACGTCGCTACCGGCAGTGAGCGGGCAGTGAAACGTGTCTGATACGGCAGGATCAACATCGGGTCAGTGCGCGCGTCCGAGAACCTGGTTTTGCCGTTGCGCCGCGCGGCGTCCGGCGCGCGTCGAGATCGGAATCGGAGAGGAGTCTGCGCTTCGGGGTTCGACGTGCGCGTGTATGGTGCCTGCACGCGGCCGACTGGTTCGCGCGCGGACCGCCAGTATTCGACGGAACTTCAGGCTTTTCGCAATCGCTGTCATACCTGACCCAGCGCGAGTCCTTAGCCATTTAAGTGTAGCGATCGCGGCAGAATGGGGCCGCACCGCGCGTCCGCGCGGTGCGGCCATGTGTCCCAACTGTCCGCTAACCAGTCGGGATCGTGGCGCCCGAGCGTCGTGGTGACGATCCATCGGGCGGGGCCGATATAATTCGCCGCCTGCGCTGCGGCACCGC
>Ga0335077_10000550_pt1 | contig 42151 bp, 41 predicted proteins | sample Lox_Sample_31_FD_207151 | JGI IMG/M metagenome (GOLD analysis project Ga0335077, IMG submission 207151) | Soil microbial communities from Loxahatchee National Wildlife Refuge, Florida, United States - Lox_Sample_3.1 | ecosystem: Environmental > Terrestrial > Soil > Wetlands | place: USA... | reverse complement strand
GCGCTGGAGCGCGGACTGCCTGAGGCGATTGTTGTGGACAACGGGCCGGAGTTTCGCGGCCGGGCATTGGCGGCCTGGAGCGAACAACGCGGGGTACGGCTGGAGTTCATTCAGCCAGGCAAGCCGGTGCAGAATGCCTACATCGAAAGCTTCAACGGCCGACTGCGCGACGAATGCCTAAATGCGAACTGGTTCACAAGCCTGGGCGATGCACGGCGAAAGATCGAAACTTGGCGGCAGGATTACAACCAACAACGCCCACACAGTTCGCTGAACTACTTGCCGCCCGCAGAGTTTGCCAGGAAGGCAGCGGAGATGACAGCATGAGGAAGGCTAGTAAAGAGCTGAGCCAGAGCAGGGGACTCAAACGCCGTCCCCTGCTCCGGACCTCATCCCCGCTCAAACCCAAAATCAACCGAGAACTCACCTTGGAATTGGTACAACGAACGGGGGCACTTCAGTGGCTGAGATTAGACTATCCGTTCAGATGTTCGCCTCACTGGTCCGATATACACTTTTCTGTCCTTAAGTTCCTGCAAGTAGGAGCGACTATCATGTCAGGATCGACTGCATCGCATGGAGGCTTCCATTCCCGTCGCGGCTTCTTTCGATGGGCCGGTTCGCTGGCCGCGGCTCTGAGCGCGGCGCCTCTGGTTTGCTCCGCCAAGGCTCTCTCTTCGCCGACGGTAACGCCAGAGGGTGAGGATTACTATGCGAAGCTTGGGGTCTCCCGGATTATCAATGCCGCTGGCACCTATACCACGCTGACGGCTGCCTGCATGCCCCCGGAGGTTCTGGCGGCGGTGCAGAAGGCTGCGCTTCATCCTGTGCGTTTGCACGAACTGCAGCAGAAGGCAGGGGAGTACATCGCCCGTCTCCTCAAGTGCGAGGGAGCAGTCGTCACCTCGGGAGCCGCGGGAGCCATCAGCCTGGCGACTGCCGCTTGCCTGCAGTATGCCAACAACATCAAGATTACCGACATTCCGCAGGCGCTTGATGGTATGAAGAATCAAATCATCGTACAGCGGGCTCACCGCTATGAATATGACCGCGAAATGTATCTCTGTGGGGCGCGGGTAACCGAGGTCGTCACGCTCGACGACTATAAGCGCGCATGCGCCGCTGGCAGTGCGGTCATGACAAATTTTTTCAATGCCGCCGAGGACGAGGATGGAATCGCAGCGACCGCACAGATTGGTCGGGAAGAGTGGCTGCGCGTGGCGCACGAGTACAACATTCCCTGCCACCTGGATGCTGCTGCCGACATGCCGCCGATCTCGAATCTTTGGAAATACACCGGCATGGGTTTCGACCTTGTCGCTTTTTCCGGAGGCAAGGGAATACGCGGTCCGCAAAACGCGGGCCTTCTGCTGGGCCGAAAGGTCCTGACGGACTTGGCCCATGCGAACAATAATCCGGGAGACGGGATCGGCCGCGGCATGAAGGTCGCGAAGGAACAGATTGTGGGCATGGTTGCGGCGGTCGACTGGGTTCTTTCGCATACCGAAGAGTCGATGCAAGGCGACTACCAGAAGCGGGCCGATCTCATCGCCGGTGCCGTGAAGGGCATCCCCTCGGTCAGGACCGAAACGGTGATTCCAAAGATCGCCAACCATGTCCCACATCTGCTCATACGCTTTGACCCGGCAGTCACCGGCGTCACAACTAGCCAGGTCGTCGACGCTTTGCGCTCGGGGACGCCTTCGATTGAGCTGAACCCGAACACTGGCCAAAAGCCCAACCAGGGCATACCGGCGGATGCGAACACGCTCGTGGTCGGCGTCTGGATGTTGCAGCCCGGTGAAGACGCGATCGTGGGACGGAGAATTCGCGCGGCCCTCACGAAAAAGGCCTGACCCTCAAACCCCGGTCAGCAGGTCGATGAGTGCTATTAGGAGTGGCTGATGTTGAAAAACTCGATCTCAGAAGATGCTTAGAAGAACTTTGCGCTAGGATGTCCCACAAACGACGATATCAATTTTCTAGATATCTTCTATCCCAGCTCTTGGTCTGTTTCACTCGATAATGGACTTCTTCAACAGCTACAGGATTTTTCACCAACTGACACTCATCATCAGCGCTCTGGATCACCAAATTCTCGCAGACCGCAATAGACGCACCTGTTTTTTTCGTTGCGTGCATAGCGGCCTCGCTTCCCGAACCGATTGCCGAAGAACCCTTCAACCACACCTCGGGCAACTGACGTCATCGAGCCTTGTGGACGCAAACGCATTTCCTGCGCCTTCGGTATTCCTGCCTGCCTCCTCATACTGTTTCATACGCTAACTTTGACAACACAGCGCCCTGCCTTCGCTGGTTACGCGCGCAATCCTAGCCGTTGCAAACGGATTTTGAGTGTGGGGATGTTTCGCCAATGAAATTGTGATGTCTGTCACGGATACTTTCCCGCTCTGCCATTAGCCTTTGAGTCATGCTTTCTGTCGGCACAGAGGCGACGATTCATAGTGCCGTTCAACGTGCGTCATGCTGTGCGTAATGTTTCATCCTCGGTGGAGTTCGGTTCCTAGCAAGATTCGTGGAAGAGTAATCGCACCACAATTCGTCACCCACGCCCGAAGCAGGTTTTCACCTGTGCGGTTTAAAAACTTGTTCCTCTCTCTCGCCCCTTCGATTCTGGTCTGTACCTGCGCAATGTTGGCAAGTTGCGGCGGTACGAGGTCCCAACAACCGCCACCCCGGCAATTGATTGGTTTAACTGTGAAGCCAGCTATTGCGGACAATGATGTGAGTGATACCGTCCAATTCCACGCCACGGGAACTTATGACCAAGAACCTGTGACGCAAGAAAACGTGAATGCGCAGTGGACAGTTTCCCCTCTTCCTGACGGAGGAACTATAGCGGACATTGATCCTGTGACTGGAAATGCGACCTGCTTAAGTGCTGGTTCCACTGTTGTAACGGCAACGGCACCGGGAAAAGCCGGGCAAGCGCAGGGTTCGGCAACTCTAAATTGTCATTCTGTAGGAGATTTCGCAGCCGTGGTCCAATCACAAGGCTGTCAGGATTGGACGAACTATGACACGACGTTCCAATGCTCATTTCCCACACCCACTACGGCTGGCAACTCCATTATCGCTTTCGCCCTAACTTCTGGAACTGATGTTCCTACAGTCACCGACAATGCTGGACATTCCTACATCCAAGATTTGAATTATTTGTTTCTTGGAACGCAGCGCGTTGTATTTTGTTCCGCAATGGACGTGAGCAACACCGAAACTGTGACCTTTACCGCTGCGTCTGCCGTCCATTGGCAGGCCGTCATCATGGAAGTGCGTAGCTTGGTGTCTCCATCATCATCGCGAGATCAAGCCTCTACAAATGACAATGGATACTCGAGCGGAGGCTCCGGCGGACCTTACCCATTCACCTCAGGAACGGTCACGACCACTCAAAACAACGAAATGATGGTGGGTTGGGCGGAGCAAGCGTATTCCAATGCCCTCAATTTCACATTCACCGATGACCCACCTTGGATACTAGTCCAGCAGTTGCCGATCGGCGGGTCTCGCATTGCCTATCGAACAGTCAATGTCATCGGAACGTATGCCTACACAGGAACATTCTCCGGTCTTGGCGCATACGACACGGGTGCGGCCGTCATAACATACAAATTGGCGCCCTGAAATAGAACCGACTGACGTTAGCAAGGCGATAGCGCTCAAAACCCCCAGGTGTCAAATTGAGGCTTGGCCATGGTGGTTCGACTTGCTATTTCCTTGGAGTGCCCTAGTTCCCTTCCGGCTTGAAGATTACTCCCTGGCTCGTCCGGCTATTCATCACGATCTGCAACGGTTCGGCGAACTGCAGATGCCGTACGCATCCCTGCTCTTCCGCCGCTGGTTGCTCCGAGAGCCATTGCCAGTTGAGTGATCCTTCACCGGCGTCGGGATTCACGGTGAAGTATCCCACCTGAAACGCGCTCAGGTTCTGGAAGAAATGACTTCCCTGCGAAGGTGTGACGCGGAAATCGCGGAAGCCTGCTTCGACAATCGCGCGTGCCCCGGAGATCTCATCCCACTCAACCGGAATGCCCAGCCATGGATCATTCGATCCCCAGCGGCCGACGCCAATCAGCAGATACGGACGATTCTCGGTGCTGAGCACGGCATTGAAATGCGCGACCGCCTCGGCGACCTCGTGGCTGCGGCTGCGGTCGAAGCGGTGCATATCGACCATGATGATGTCGTGCAGATTATCGATTCGCCCGTTGCCCAGCACCTTGCTGCTGCGGCAGATCAGCCGCACGGGATCGATGTCGCCGATCGCCAGATCTTCATGATCGCGCGCCAGAGTCAGCGGACGAATCTGCAGAAAGCCGAATTCGGCCGGGTCCTCTCCCTGCGGCAAGCGCACGGCAAATTCAATCTCCACAGGATTGCCCAGCGCATCTTCTCCGGCGTGCACCAGCATTTCAAGAATCTGGGCGAGCGGAAAAAGGCCGTGCTTCAACATCGGCGCGAATGTGACGACCCGCGCGCCGGGTCGGCTGAGGCCATCGTAGACTACGTGATTGTCGGCGGAATAAGTGGAAGCCACGGCATGCAGGGTCCCGTCTGCCTCGGCCACATCCAGGCCGTAGCGAACTTCCCGCAGGTGTCCCGGGCCTGCGCCGTGCGGCACGCCATCGAGTTCCAGTGCGCAGAATTCGGTCTGCGTGTTTGCCAGGATGTCTTCCACCGACGAAAACTGCAGCAAGTTGCGAGGGTAGCGCGGGCAGAAGCTCATGCACTTGCCGCCATCCACGACGGTGCGTCCCAATCCGAGCGCTACAGCGGCAATGCCGTCGGAAAACGTCATCGGCTCAATCGGATAAAAATTGTGCGACCGCGCCACCCCCGAAAAATCAGGATAAAACCTCGGCCCGTGAGCGTTCCCCACCACCTGCTGAAGAATGACCGCCATCTTCTCTTCTTCCAGGCGGTAAGGCGTGGCGCGGACGTAGGTTTTCGCGTGCTGGCTGAAGGTGGACGCGTAAACCAGCTTGATGGCCTCGCACAGCTCGTTGAATCGCGTCTGGAGATCCGGCTGCTGATTACCCAGCATGAACGTCTCGTATACGCCGGTGAACGGCTGGTACTGCGAGTCCTCCAGGAGGCTTGATGATCGAACCGCGATCGGATAGTGAACCTCTTCCAGAAACGCGCGCAGACTCTCCTGCAGCGAGACGGGCAGCGGGGAATCCAGAAAGCGCTGCTGAATCTCGCTGTCATCATCACAGTGCAGCGCAAAATCGCTGAGATTATTCTCCGCCAGGAACTGCTCGAAGAGGTCCGTCGCAATCACGACCGCGGGAGGCACGCCGATGCGCACTCCGGGAAAGCGTTTGACGATGCGCCGCGTCCGCAGCAGATGCCGCACGAAGGCCAGGCCACGGGCCTTTCCGCCGAGAGATCCCGCACCGATCCGCAGAAAGCTGGACTGCGCGGGCTTATAGGTATCCGGCTTGAAATCGCCAATCAAAACCTCGTTCTGTTCGCGCCGGTAATCGTTGATTGACTCAATCAGGTCGCGGCGTAGATGCTCAGGGCCATTGAAGTCTGAAACTTTGCGCGGCCGCAGCTTCGCGGCAAGCGCGAATTCCGTGCGCGCCATCAGCCAGTGCGAGAAGTGATTGCGCTGCGCGTGATACATCAGGCTGTCAGCGGGAATCGTTCGCAGCTGTTCTTCCAGCTCGTTCAGATCTCTGGCGCGGCCTACCTCGTGCTGGTCGGGCATGCGGAAGACAAAGTCTCCGAAACCGAACGAATCGGTCAGAATGCGGCGCAGATCTTTCAGCAACGTAGGCGAACGCTTGCGCAGGAACGAATACCCCTCGGCATGCGCTCGGGGACGAAACTCGGTGCGGCTGGTCTGCAGAACTACCGGAACATCGGGCGTCAGGCTCTTCACCATGCGGGCCAGTTCGAATCCGGCTTCCGGGCTGAGCTTGCCATCCCAGGGGAACTCGACGTCCGACACGATGCCAAAAATATAGTCGCGGTATTTCTGCACAAGTTCGGCAGCGTCTTCGAAATTCGACGCGAGCAGGATCTTGGGCCGGGCCTGCATGCGAACCAGTTTGTGGGCGACGTTGATGCCTTCCTGAATCACCCGCCGCGATTGCTTGATCAGTTCGGTGTAGATCACCGGCAGGAAGGCTGAGTAGTAGCGGATATTGTCTTCCACCACCAGCAGCACGGGAACCCCCATGGAGCGCGTGTCGTGCTGCACGTTGTACTTGTCTTCGATGTATTTGACGATCGCGATCAGGATGCGCGCCGTTCCCTGCCACAGGAAGACGCGGTCCAGGTCTGTGACTGGATTGCGTGCGATGAAGTTCTTGATCTCGCGATAGTTGTAGCCCAGTACAACGACCGGGATATCGAGACCGGCGCGGCGCACGGCGCGGGCGAGATTCGCCGCGTTCGTATCTCCTACCGTGAGATTCGTGACGATCAAGTTGAACTGCGAATTGGCCCGGGCGAGATCGAGCGCCTCCGCGCAGCTGGAAACATGTGTGATCCCCGGAATCTGCCGCAGGTTCAGTTCGAGCGATTCATCGATCAGCAGTTCGTTAAGCCGTCCGTCTTCGCGGAGAATGAACGAGTCGTACAGGCTCGACACGAGCAGAATGTTCTGCACGCGGAAGGGCATGAGGTTCTCGAAGCCTTCAAAACGTTCCTCGGCATCGAGAATAGGTTCGGCGATTCGGGGCAGGGACATGGCCGGCAATTATCATAGCCTCATCCCTGCCTGTCGCGTCGGATCCGAAGCAGGATTTTTTCCGTCCGCCACGATTCGAAAACAAGCAATGAGCGATGAGCTCAACCAGAACTCCGTTTGCTCATCGCTCACGGCTCACACGCTCAGGTTTACTTGCTCAGGGTGAAATCCGCTTTGCCTCCTCCGGCCACGGTGACGGGCTTCGCCTGATTCTTGGCCCCCTCGTGCCACACGACCAGTTTGTAGCTTCCGTCGGGAACGTCTTTGATCTTGTAATTGCCGCTGTCGTCCGTCAGGGCAAAGTACGGAGTCGGACTCACGATCAGGTATCCGGCCATGTCGGGGTGCACGTTGCAAAGCAGCGGCACAACGCCTGCTTTGTCGAAGGTATAGGAGCGCTTTTCGCCCTTGGGCCAGGTGCCAAGGTTCTTCGTCAGTTTTTTGTCGCCTCCGACACTCGGCCAGAAGACATTGTGGGCCACGTTGTCGTCGTTCTTGAAATCGACGGTTGTGCCCTGTTGCACCACAACGATTTGCGGCAAAAACATCAAACCCTTCTGATCGATGAGCGAGTGGTCGGTGGGCGCGGGAAATGTTTTGCCCGCGATCGTGTCCAGGTAGACCACCGACTTGCCTTTCATGCCGGCAACTTTGCCTTCAATATCGCCGGCCCATGCTGCCGTGAAGAAACCGGTCACGAATGTAAGCAAAATGGCTGCTTTGAATCTCATTCCGTTCTTTTCTCCTTTGCGCTTCCGCTCGATAACACTCGGCTCGGTTAGAAAACGAACCTTGCCACCAAGTAGACGGTGTTGTTGCTGCTGGCGTTCCGGCCCGCCCCGTCGTAGTTGTTCTGCGCTCCGTTGAAACGGGTGTACCCGGTGTATTGGGCCGCGAGTTGCAGGTTCTGCCACGGCCAATAGGAAAGATTCGCGATGTAGCCTGAACTCCTCGGGTCGCCACTGACGCTACCGCTAACGTCTTCCTGCGGAAAGAGAACCGGATCCACCGTCCCATGTGTATCGAACCATCCGAATGTGCCCGAAAGGCGATAGCCGAAGTGGTATTCGGCATTGGCCATCACGGTGTTCAGGTGATGGCTGCCCGGTGACGCAGCCCCTAGAGCCGCCATCGCCGCCAGGTTCGAATTTTCACGGATGTAGGTGCCGCGCAGCGAGAGGACATCGGTTCGGAACAGCGTGCGGTCGATCTGCGCGTCGAAGGCGTAATCAGTGAAATCGTCTTCAATACCGGTGATGGCATCCGGGCTGGAATGCATGTGCATGCCGTAGGTGCCGATCTCATACTGCGTCTTGCCGGTGAGTTGCTGAAACGCGACGCGCCAGTACGGAGCCAGCCCGCGAACGTTGAATCCGAAGTCCGTGCCAGCGTTCGGCTGCTCGGTTCCAAGGTGCTGCGAGCGGTAAAACGTGACGTCTGCGTACAGGTGGTTATCCCACATCGTGTATCCGCCGAACCCGGCCACGTCTTGCCCCAGGCTGGAAATGATGGGAGCAGCCGTAGGCGTCGGCGCAAAATTGTCGGCCACAAACGGATAACCCCACGCCGGCGTGGTGTTCCACAGGTCCTCGACTGTCGGATTATTGTTGACGTTCAGTCCGAACACCAGTTCCTTCCCGCCCAGCTTCGTCTTGTTGGCATAGCGGACATCGGTATTGTCCATGGTGAAGTGATCGTCTTGTACGTCGTAGGTGACTTGCAGGAAGCTGCCAACGTGAGTTGTCCACGCGCCCGACAGGAACAGCGAGATGTCTTGCGGCATTTCGAAGCTTCCGTTCTGGGTGCCCGGAATTGGGGACTTCGTTGAAGTGAACGAAGTTTGCAACCAGGCCGAGAGCGGCAGTGAAGCCAGCAGGTCCAGCGCCGCGCGCTTCTTGTTTCCGTCGGCCTTCACCGTCTTGGTGTCATCCGCCCGGTCGATGTACCCGAGCAGTTTGAAACGACGCCCGGCCGGATTGAGTTCCGGAGGATTGTAGTGACACCCACTGCATGGGAGACCGGTTTGTCTGGCAAAGCTGGGAACGGCTCCGGCTTGCGGTATGTTGAATGCCAGCAGGACGATGGCTAAAACGACGAACGAAACAAACTTCAACGCTGCCTCCTTACGCACCGGCGTGAAATCCGGGCGTAGACCTGGAATCACCTCATTAGCAGGGGGATCACAATTGGGAAGAATCGCGAAGCAGGGATGCGATTCGTCGATGATCGTACCGATAGTGGAAATTCCGTTTGTTGCTAAACCGCAAAATCGCTGTAAGGTGTTTGTAAAAATCGAGGCAGTGTAGTCGTTCGTACAAAACACAGTCGCGACTGTTTCTTCAGTGCTCTTTCGTTGTTGTCTTTCTTAATTACAGACGAGCGCGTTCATAGATCACGCGAGCAGCACGCCCAGCGATGAATGTCGGTAGCGAGGTTGCGCGAACTTCGCACTTCGAGCGAACTCATCCGTTCTTGTGCAAAGTCGTTTTGAAATGATCGCGAAGCAGTGAAAGAAGGTTCCTCGCAATGTCAGCTGCTGACAAGAATCGAGCTACCGATGAGCGGTTAATTTGTTGAGTTGTTAATGCCGTTTTGAGGAACTCGTGCCAACCTTGGATCGCATCCAGCCTGACACGAAGTTTGCCCCAGCCCGGGATTGCGCTCCCGAGAAGCAGATCGAAGGCCCGCATTTGACAAGTCCAGTGTCTAACCCGCTCGACTCATGGGATGCCCCATACGGAGCGCCCCAAGCAGTCTGGCGGTAGTTCGCGACATCCGGCAAGGCTTAGATCAGACGCCCGGGAGAGCTTCTCAGCGGCAGGTTAAATCGATTTAATTATCAAATTCAAGTTATTGATTACAATAGACTTCTATTGTTTTTCTTGCACACCCTCCAAGCCCTGAAACTGGCTTTTGAATCGGTCGCTTGCCTCATGCTTGCACCAATAACAGTGCAACCCGTAGCCGATCGTGGTCTTGACAACATCAAGGCGCAAAAATTCAAAGAAAGTGCTTGCAAGTTACTTAGTGTTATAGTTAACTATATCAGTGCCACTGGCCATGGCACGGTGAGCACAGGGTCGACCTCAATCGGGGAAGAAGAACTTCCATATGAGGAGTATCAAGATGAAATCGCTTCGTGTTCTGCTGCCACTGGCTGTGTTGTCGCTTGCGACCGTGGCTTTCGCTCAATCGGACGCACAAAAATCTTTTGACACGATGAAAACTCTCGCCGGCGATTGGGAGGGGCCCGTCACGGTGAATCCGCCGATGCCCGAGATGTCGGGCGGCAACAACATGCATATCTCCCTGCGCGTAACCTCACGTGGACACGCGATCGTGCATGAGATGCAGGAGTCGAGCACTCCGCTCGATCCCAAGAAGTACGATCACCCGGTAACGATGCTTTATCTGAATAACGATCAACTGAATCTGGTTCACTACTGCGATGCTGGGAACCGGCCGCACATGCTGGCGCGCAAATCGACGGATGGCAAGACGGTGGAATTCGATTTCGCCGACATGTCGGGAGGCAACGACTTCGGACATATGTACCATGCCGTTTTCACCATCGTCGACGCCGACCATCATCTTGAGGACTGGACATACATGATGCCGGGCGACAAACCGATGCATGCACACTTCGAATTGCGTCGCGCGAAATAAGGATGGGATTTCTCGAACACCTTGGACACCCTGATGGACCGTGAGTGGAACGACAGTCAGCCGATTTACCGCCAGCTTCGCGATCGCGTAGTCGCGATGATTCTCGACGGCCTGCTCAAAGAGGGTGATTCCCTGCCCTCGGTGCGCACCGTCGCCGCGGAATACCGGGTCAATCCGCTCACCGTCCTGAAAGGTTATCAGCAATTAGTGGACGAGGGACTGGTCGAGACTCGCCGAGGACGCGGCATGTTTATCAACAAAGGCGCGCGCAATCTGCTGATGCAGGGCGAGCGCCAGAAATTTCTCGCCGAAGAGTGGCCTAGAATTCACGCCACTATTCAGCGGCTCGGCCTGGATGCGGGAGAACTGCTGCAGGCCGCGAATGGGAACGCTTCCCAATATCCCCGCTTCTCCCAAAACCGGGGGGAAGTGGGGCACCCCTCATCGAAAGAGACGCTAGCGCAGTCCATGGATGACGAGGAGGAACGCTGACACATGCCATGCATTGAAGCACACAGTTTGCGCAAGGTGTTCGGCTCAACGGTTGCGCTCGACGGCATCGATCTGCGGGTGGAGGAAGGCCGCATCCTGGGATTGATTGGTCCAAACGGCGCAGGCAAGACGACAGCGCTGAATGCGATTCTCGGACTCATTCCCTACGACGGACAACTCCGCGTCCTCGGCCGTGATCCGTGGACCGAGCGGGAACGCCTCATGTGCGATGTGTCGTTTATCGCGGACGTAGCCGTTTTGCCGCGCTGGATCAAGGTTTCGGAAGCGATCGATTATGTTGCCGGAGTGCATCCGCGATTTGATCGCGCCAAGGCGGAAGGTTTCCTCGCCAGGACAAGCATCAAGCATTCCAGCAAGGTTCGCGAACTATCAAAGGGTATGGTGGTCCAGTTGCATCTCGCGCTGGTGATGGCGATCGATGCTCGCCTGCTGGTACTCGATGAACCCACGTTGGGCCTCGACATTCTGTATCGGAATCAGTTCTACGATTCCCTGCTGAACGACTACTACGATCGCACCCGGACGATCATCGTCACCACGCACCAGATCGAAGAGATTCAGCATGTCATCACCGACCTGATGTTCATCGACCGTGGGCGCATTGTGTTCGCCTGCAACATGGAAGACTTCGAAACACGTTATGCGGAAGTGATCGTCAAACCCGATCGGATTGAGGCCGCGCGCGCGCTTAAGCCGATGCACGAGCGGCAAGTGTTCGGCCGCAGCATTTTCCTGTACGACGGAGCGGACCATCATCAACTCGCTGGGCTGGGCGAGGTGCGCACGCCTGGCATCGCCGATCTGTTCGTGGCAGTAATCGGGAATCAGAACCGAAGCACCCAAGGGGAATTCGCACAAAGCCGATACGAAGGAGTCACCCCATGACGACACCGTCGACCGCTGCGTCCGAATCGTTTGAGTCGCGTCCGGCCGTGCCCGCAGCGGCGCAGGCAACGCATTCTTTGTATTGGTCTGTGCGCCGCGAATTTTATGAGTATCGCTCGATCTATCTCGCGCCGATGGCGATTGGCGGAGTGGTCCTGCTCGGCTTCGTGTGGGTGCTGGCCCTCCTTCCGCATACCCTGCGCACCTCCATGGCGATGGAACCAATGGCACACCGGCACGCACTCGCCAAGCCGTTCGATATGGCGGCCGCATTGATCATGATGGCAGCTTTTATCGTGAGCCTCTTCTATTCGCTCGATTGTCTGTACGGCGAGAGGCGCGACCGCAGCATCCTGTTCTGGAAGTCGCTTCCGGTTTCCGATTTCACGACTGTACTGGCGAAGGCAAGCATCCCGCTGCTCGCCCTAAACGTGATCTCTTTCGCGGTGACCTTGATCGTCGAAACCATCATGCTGCTGCTGAGCAGCGTGGTGGTTGCAGCGAGCGGATTCAGCGTCGGCGAGTACTGGTCTCGGCTCCAGCTCTACCAGACCATGTGGGGACTGGCATATCACCTGGTGACTGCACACATCCTGTGGTACGCGCCACTCTATTGCTGGCTTTTGCTAATCTCCGCATGGTCACGGCGCACGCCGTTTCTCTGGGCGGTGCTGCCGCCATTCGCAGTCGTGATTTTCGAGAAGATTGCATTTCATACCAGCTACTTCCTGAATTTTCTGAACTATCGTTTCACCGGCGGCCAGGAAGCTACCGGCAACGCGAATGCCAACATGCTCGATCCAGACATGCACATGACTCCAGGCCCATTTCTCCTCACCCCGGGACTGTGGCTCGGACTTCTATTTGCAGCGTTGTTCCTATATGTGGCGGCTCGCCTGCGGCGGCAGCGCGCACCACTCTGATGCCGATCGCGAGGAGTTTGCCATGGAGCGCACAAGACAAATACGGACTTGGTTCGCGCGGGACATTATGGTCTTCGCGGCACTGGCCGCGGGTTTACACGCCCAGACCACGATCAAGGTAGACGTCAATCTGGTGAATCTCGCGTTTGTAGCGCGGGACGCACAAGGGCAATTGGTGGGAAACCTGACCCGCGATGACATCGAACTCTATGAGGACGCGGTCCTGCAGAAGATTCACACCTTTGCCAAGAGCACGGATCTGCCCCTGAACCTTGGCCTGATCGTTGATGCGAGCGGCAGCCAGGATCCTTTCGGCAAGAAGCATAAGAAGGATCTGGAAGTGTTCTTGAAGGAAATCCTTCGTCCGCAGGATCGCGTGTTTCTGCTGTGTTTTGGAAATCATCTGCGGCTGGTCAGTGATTTCACAAATTCCGCTGAGCAAATTCTGGACAACTATGCGCTATTTGATGGCGGGAAGAGTCACTTTCCCGAACTCGGACCGAAGGAAGATCGTGACCTTGGTACCGCCTTCTACGACTCCATCTATTACAGCGTTACCGAGAAGCTTGCGCAGGTAAGTGGACGCAAGGCAATTCTGATGTTTAGTGATGGCGAGGACAATTCCAGCTCGCACAACATGATGATCGCCATCGAGACGGCGCAAGCGGCGAATGTGGGCGTATACGCCATCCGTTACACCGAAACGAAGCATGGACGCCTCACGGCACGCAACAGGTACGGCATCAGCGTAATGGATCGCGTCGCAAAGGAAACCGGCGGAGCGCATATCGACGCCGAACAGACCCCAGCCGACACTTACTTTCGCCAAATTGCCGAGGAGCTACGCACCTCCTACGAACTGTCGTACTACCCCACGAACAAGGCTAAGGACGGCAGTTTTCGAAAGATCTCCATTACCCCAAAGGGCGAGAGCATAACCATAAGGTCAAAAACCGGATACTTCGCACGATCGAATGCAAACAAGTAGAGACGGACGCCACCGGGCGCCAGGAAGAAACGCATATGAGTACACATGGGATCACCAGAACGATCACCGGCGAGTCATCGCGTTTGAGGGCTAAATTCGTCGGTGCCTATTACCTGCTCACCATCGCAACCGGCGCTTTCATTCTTTTGTTCCACGGCAGGGTTGCCTTTGTAGCGGACCTGCTGGCGGGGATTTCGTATCTCGCCGTGACTGCTTTTCTTTATGGCTGGTCAACGTCGGCGAACAGAAGAAACAGCGTGCCCAAGGAGAACCTATGACTCGAAAGCGAATATTGCAGGTGGTGCTCGGAATTGTGGGATCGCTTTTTCTGATCGGCATTTACGCGCTGACGCAATGGAACAAACAACACGTCTTCGATCAAATGCTGGGCTCGGTCTACGCCACGTTAGGTGTCTTTTTGCTGCTGGCGATTAGGAATCCATCCGCACATTGCAGCCTGATTGCCTTCACGGCTTGGTCCAGCCTTGTGCACGGTGGCGTGATGGCGGTGCAGGCCATCGAGAACTTGATTCCTCGGGCCGACTTGTTGCGTGCGGTCCTGCCCCTTGTTCTTGTCGGGGTGCTTCTGATCGTGCTCGCGCCGGAGAAAGATTCGCCGGAAGCGAAGGCCGCGGTCAGGGATGACCGGCCAGTTCGATCTGCGCCGCAGCAAGCGGCAAGGCTCTGACATCAACGGGCCAGGAGTCTGGTATGCGGTTTCCGCTGTTAGTTCTCCATATTGCCGGGGGGATGATTGGACTACTTTCGGGTTGCGTGGCCATGGTGTACCGAAAAGGTTCGCGCGGGCACCGCATCTCCGGAGATGTTTTCGTGGTCTCCATGTTGGTGATGGGCGCTTGCGCCTCATGCCTGGCCTTGATGAAACATCAGCCCAACAATTTCTTTGGAGGCCTGATCACGTTCTATCTCATCACGACGGCGTGGCTGACCGGACGGCCGCGCGAGCGCGAAATAAACCCGATGGATTGGGCCGCGATGGTGTTCGCGCTTGTCCTTGGAAGTAGCTTGATGACGCTCGGTGTGCTCGTTGCGCGCGGCCAGGCAACCAAGCAGCCGGGAGTTCCTCTTGGAGTCTACTTTTTCATGGCAAGCATTACGCTGTTGGCCGCAGCGGGCGATTTTCGGGTGCTTCTGCGCGGCGGAATCTCGGGATCGGCACGACTAGTGCGGCACTTATGGCGCATGTGTTTTGCGTGGTTCATGGCGACCGGTTCGTTCTTCATTGGACAACAACAGGTCTTTCCCTCAGCTCTGCGGAAACAGGCTCTGCTGGTGCCCTTGGCATTCCTGCCGCTTGGGTTGCTCATCTATTGGTGGCTAAGGGTCTCGTTCGCCAAGCGTGCGACGTTTGTCATGCGGAAAGAGGAAGCACGCGCATGAAAGCCGTCATCAACGGCGGCGATGGTTCGCCAGGTTTGATAGCACAATCGAGAGACAACGTGGGGTGCTCCAAGTCTCGCTGTTGTTGCGAGACATGGAGGCCTGGAATCGTCGGATCTCGAGATTCCGAGGTCTCGCAACTTCAGCGAAACCCTTCGACAAGTCCAGAGCGGGCTCCGGGGCACCCCTTTTCCAATGGGAGTGTCCAATATCTGCATTCGGATCCCTACAATATCCGGTCGCCTCATTCGTCTTCCTAACTGCATGAATGGCGCGGCGAGCATCGACCGCATGGCACTCGAACAGGACCAGCGCATTTCGGAGGTGGTCAAGCGCGAACGGTCGCGCCTACTGAACTTCATCCGACGGCGTGTGCCTGATCCGGGTGACGCCGAGGACGTTCTGCAGGAGGTCTTTTACCGGCTGGTGGAAGCCAACCGCCTGCTGATGCCGATCGAGCACGTGACCGGATGGCTATTCCATGTGGCGCGGAATCGAATCACGGATCTGTTTCGCAAGAAGCAGCCGGAGAACTTCAGCGACATTGCCATCGCGGACGAAGGCGGCGAAGAGTTGAGGTTCGAAGATCTGCTGCCCTCGCCCGATGCGGGACCGGAGGCAGCGTATGTTCGCAAGCTTGTGCTCGAGCAACTGCGGCTGGCACTTGCCGAGTTGCCGAAGGAGCAGCGCGAGGTATTCGTCGCGCACGAGTTCGAAGGACGCAGCTTCAAAGAACTCGCCGCCGAAACAGGCTTAAGCGTGAACACGCTGCTCGCGCGCAAGCGATACGCGGTACTGCATCTGCGCGAACGTCTGCAACGCATGTACGCCGAGTTTACGAAATGAGGAAACGATTATGAGAAAGAAATGGTGGTGGATCGCGCCGTTAGCAATCGTCGGGATATTCGTGTTTATCTGGATCGGCGGCCAGGTGGTCATGCATCTGTGGAACTGGCTGCTACCCCCGCTTTTCGGATGGAAGACGCTGACGTTCTGGCAGGCACTTGGGCTGCTTGTTTTGTGCCGTGTTCTCTTTGGCGGGCTGGGAGGGCACGGCCCAGGTCCCGGGCGACGCTGGGACCGCCGCCGCTGCAAGAAGATGACTCCGGAAGAACGTGAAAAATTCCGCCGGGCGATGGCCGAGGGCTATGACTTCGGAGCAACGGGAGAGAAGGCTAGTTCCTAGTGATTGGGAGGATTCGAGGGGGTGCCCCACGTCTCGCCGATTTTGAGAGGCCCGGAAAGGATCGAGATTCGGCGCCGCAACCTGGGACTGATGCGCCCAGCGATGCCTTTAGCCTTCGGACTTGCGCGCCAGATAGATGGTGCGGCAGCCTACGCTGACGACCCGATTCTTGCAGAAGGGCGCAGCATCCCAGGCGCGCAACCGATCAAAGCCTGCATCCCGGAAGATCCTCCTGATCTCGCCTGAACTCCAGCAGACTTCCTCCACTCTTTCCTGATACCGCTGCCAGTGTTTTCTCTCGCGGACGAACAGGTCGATATCACTCCACGCGCGGTCCAGCTGTGAGCGGTGTCCATTGCGCATCATCACGATCAAGCCCGGCCTTTCGACCCAGACGGTTCCAGTCCAATAGCTCTTGAATCCGGGGGCGTTGTTGACATCGAAAAAGAAATAACCTCCGGGGCGCAGCGCCCGCTGCACGGCGGCAGCAACTCTTTTCAGGTCCGCTTTTTTCGGAACATGATTGACCGCATCGTATTCGCAAAGGACCAGATCGACCGGTTCCGGCAACCGGAAGCTACGCATATCAGCCTGCAGCACACGCACCGGCGGACTCACCCGGCTTACCTTCTCGCGGGCCAGCCTGCACATTTGTGAGGACAGGTCTATGGCGTAGACGCGGATTCCCCGCTGCGCGAGCATCAGAGCGGTGGTTCCCGTGCCACATGCCAGATCACACGCCTTGTGAACGCGAGGCAGGATGCGTCCGAGCACGCGCTGCCGCGCCGCATCGATCGGGGATCGATGGGGCAGGAAAAGCGCATCGTAATACTGAGCCAGCCATCGGTAGGGTTTGTTCATCGCGGTATCCCGAGAAGCTGAATCCCCACCCTGCCCTGCAGCGCTGGGGCAAAGTGGGGATTGTTTAGGAGAAAAGAAACAACTACACGAGCCCCTGATCCAACATCGCGTTGGCTACTTTCACGAAGCCGCCGATGTTGGCACCGTTTACCAGGTTGCCGGGCGTGCCGTATTTCGCGGCCGTTTCGTAGCAGTTCTGGTGGATGGCGATCATGATCTTGTGCAGACGCTCGTCCACTTCCTCGCGGGTCCAGCTCAGCCGGGCGCTGTTCTGGGCCATTTCGAGGCCTGAGGTGGCCACGCCACCCGCATTCGCGGCCTTGGCCGGTCCGTACAGGATCTTCGCTTCCAGGAACATCTTGGTCGCTTCGAGCGTCGACGGCATGTTGGCGCCCTCGGCCACCAGCTTGCACCCGTTCTTGATCAAGTTCGCCGCGTCTTTTGCGGTGATTTCGTTCTGCGTGGCGCTCGGGAAGGCGCAATCTCCCTTTACGTTCCACAGCGGATTGTGATCGAGCTTGATGTCGGTGGGCATGAAGATCGATTTCTTGAACTTGTCGGCATAGTCGCGGATGCGTCCACGCTTCACGTTCTTCAGTTCGATGATCCATGCCAGCTTCTCGCGGTCGATGCCATCGGGATCGTAGATCACGCCGTTCGAGTCAGAGCAAGTGACCGGCTTGGCGCCGAGGTCGAGCAGCTTCTCGATCGTGTATTGCGAGACATTGCCGCTGCCGGAGACCAGGCAGAGTTTGCCTTCGAAGGTCTCTTTGCGGGTTTTCAACATCTCTTTCGCGAAGTAGACGCAGCCATATCCGGTTGCTTCCGGACGAATCAGCGATCCGCCCCAGCCTAGGCCCTTGCCCGTAAGCACGCCGGTGAATTCGTTGCGCAGCCGCTTGTATTGGCCAAAGAGGAATCCGATTTCGCGTCCGCCTACGCCAATGTCGCCGGCCGGGACGTCGGTGTCGGGGCCGATGTGGCGTGCGAGTTCCGTCATGAAGCTCTGGCAGAAGCGCATGACTTCGTTATCGCTCTTGCCCTTGGGATCGAAATCGCTTCCGCCCTTGCCGCCGCCCATGGGGAGCGTGGTGAGCGAGTTCTTGAAGACCTGTTCAAACGCCAAAAACTTCAGGATGCCGAGATTCACGCTGGGGTGGAAGCGCAGGCCGCCCTTGTAGGGACCGATGGCGCTGTTCATCTCGATGCGGAATCCACGGTTGACCTGCACATTGCCCTGATCGTCAACCCAGGGCACGCGGAACATGAGGACGCGCTCGGGCTCGACAATGCGCTCCAGCAGACGCGCCGACTGATATTCGGGGTGTTTCGCGAGAACTAATCTGAGGGAATCGAACACTTCAGCAACCGCCTGATGAAACTCGGGCTCGGCGGGGTTCTTGGCTTTCACACTGATCATCACGGATTCAATGTAATCCGCCGGCGTCCTGACTCCCGGCGGTGTCATCACGGACATAGGGGCTACCTCCATAGGTGCAACCTAAAAGCATAATGCCGCTCTCTATTTTCGGCCTCTATGGACGGCAGGCAGTGATAATTCTCACGGCCGGAGGTGATCAGAGTCACGAAGCCATGTATACCACATATAATCAATGACATATGGCCATTCTGGCCGATTCAGACCGGTGATTCCATGGATACTTCCTGCGTGAAATGGGGCACGTCGACCTCAAGGGAGGAGCAGGGTTGCAATCATTGATTGCAATGCTATCATTGATTACATGCCCAGCATTGTCATTCGCAATCTGGATGAGGCCACTAAGCGCAAGCTGAAGATCCGGGCGGCCATGAACGGGCGCTCCATGGAGCGGGAAGCGCGCGAGATCCTGAAGAGCACACTGGCCCAAACGTCGAAGAAACGCGCCAATCTGGCTGAACGCGTGCGCGATATCTTCGGCCCGCTGGGAGGGGTGGAACTGGAGCGTCTTCCCCGGGAGGCCATGCGTGATCCCGAATGGCTCACGCAGAGGGAGTGATTTGATTGCAGATTGCAGATTTCAAATCGCAGATTGAAAGCTTCGTGAGTGGTCTTTCAACCTGCAATCGCAAATCCGCAATCTGAAACGTCTTGGTCAGCTGCATATCGATGTTCAGCCAATGATCATTCTCGATACCAACGTCGTTTCCGAGTTGATGCGCCCCGCGCCGGAGCCGCGAGTGCTGCGCTGGTTCGCCAACCAGTCTGCGGAAGATCTGCACGTCACCGCCATCACCATGGCGGAAATTCTTTATGGCATTGAACTCATCGCCGTGGCCAGACGCCGCGACGTGGTTCGGGCAGGCGCGGAAAAAATGTTCGGGGACCTGTTCGCGGAGCGCATTCTGACCTTCGAAGATCGTGCTGCCCGTACGTTCTCGCAGATTACGTCCTCCCGCCGTCGGCAAGGAAAACCCATGTCCGACTTCGACGCCCAGATTGCAGCGATTACGCGAGTTCATGGAGCGACACTGGCCACGCGCAATCCCTATGTATTTGAAGGATGCGGGGTGCGGCTGGTGAATCCGTGGGAAGGGTAGTTGAACGATTCCAGAGTTGTCATTCTGGCGAAGGATCTCCGCATTTTGGCCACGGCCCGCAAAAATGCATGGGTCCTCCGCGGCAAAGAACGCCGCTCAGGATGACATGTATGCAGACTGCTAGCAGATTCGTGGCAGTTGTTCCCCGCTCAGCATGTCCACCACGCGGTTGCCGCCGATACGGCTTTGCAGGATCACTGTGCGGCCAGGAGCTTCTTCTACGTTACCGACGCGCACCGCCCCTTCCGAAACCTTTATCTTCCTTAGAACGGCGAGCGCTGCGTCCGCTTGTGGGGCTGGGACAAAGACCGCGAAGCGCCCTTCATTCGCAACATAGAGCGGATCGAGGCCGAGAATCTCGCAGGCGCCCTGCACGACTTCATCCACCGGAATCAAGGTTTCTTCCAGCTTGATGCAGACATTGCGGTCGGAGGCGATTTCGTTCAGCGTGGTAGCGAGTCCTCCGCGCGTAAGATCGCGCAGGCAGTGGATCTCAATTCCGGCGTTCAGCAGCGCTTCGACCGAGGGCCAGAGATTGGCGCAGTCGCTCAGGATCGGCGATTCGAATTCTAGGCCTTCACGGACAGAAAGGATTGCGATGCCGTGACGGCCAAGATCGCCGCTGACGATCACCACATCTCCCGGTTGCACGGCTGCAGGGCCGATGGGCGACTTCGCGCTGGTTTCGACCACTCCAATTCCCGATGTATTTACGAAGATCCCGTCGCCTTTGCCCTTGTCGACGACCTTCGTGTCACCGGTGACGAGCTTGATATTTGCTTGTGCGGCAGCGTCACGCATCGAGTTCACGACCGTGCGCAGAGTTTCCATCTCGAGGCCCTCTTCCAGAATGAATCCAGCGCTGAGATAGAGCGGGCGTGCGCCGCACATGGCAAGGTCGTTCACGGTGCCATTCACCGCGAGATCGCCGATATTGCCTCCGGGAAAAATCAGCGGGCGGACGACAAAGGAATCGGTGGTGAATGCCAGCCGGGCCCCGTTGACAGGAACAACCGCGCCGTCGTGCCGCTGTTCTAGCGCGTCGTTTGCGAAGGCAGGGATGAAGATCTTTTCGATGAGCTGATGGGTGAGCCGTCCGCCACCGCCGTGCGCCAGCACGATGCGGTCGTCAGCGACGCGCGGAACCGGACAGCTCAGGTTGAACGTTTTGACGTCGGCCATAATGATAGTAGGCGGCGCACGCGCCCTCGGACGATACCATGGGCGCGCCCAGAGGATTTTCCGGCGTGCACTTCACGCCGAAAGCCGCGCATTCATGCGGCTTCTTGAGTCCCTGCAGAATCATGCCGCTGATGCAGTCGGGCGACTCGCGCGCTGGCTCGCCTTCATAAGGAAAGCGGCGGTTGGCATCGTATTTCTGAAAGCGTCCGCGCAACTGGAAGCCGCTGGCAGGAATTTCGCCGAGGCCACGCCACTGCCGCGGGGTCACTTCGAACACTTCCATGATGGTCTGCTGGGCGGGGCGATTGCCCTCCCGGCGGACCGCGCGGCTGTACTGGTTCTCGACTTCGTGTCGGCTTTCCTCCAGCTGGCAAACTGTCATGTGAATGCCTTCGAGGATGTCCAGCGGCTCGAAGCCCGTGACGACAATCGGAACCTGGTACTTCTCTACGATCGGGAAATACTCTTCGAAACCCATGACGGTGCAGACATGCCCGGCGGCGAGGAATCCCTTCACCACGCACTGATCGGATGAGAGCAGCGCCTCCATCGCAGGAGGCACGAGGACGTGGGAGACCAGCAGAGAAAAATTCTCGATGCCCTGGCGGTCGGCCTGCCAGGCGGCCATGGCATTGGCCGGAGCGGTGGTTTCGAATCCGACAGCGAAGAACACCACCTGCTTCGTGGGATTCTGTTTCGCCAGTTTGAGCGCGTCGAGAGGTGAGTAAACGATGCGCACATCGGCGCCTTCCGCCTTCACGTCGAAAAGGCTCTTCGTCGATCCGGGAACGCGCAACATATCGCCGAATGAGCAGAAGATCGAGTCCGGTCGCTTGGCGATCGCGACGGCTTTATCGATCAGTTCAATGGGCGTGACGCAGACGGGGCAGCCGGGCCCATGGACCAGCATGATTTCCTTCGGAAGCAGATCTTCCAGGCCACTCTTGACGATGGTATGGGTCTGGCCGCCGCAGATCTCCATAATGGTCCACGGTCGCGTGATTTTCTTGCGAATCGCCGTTGCGAATTGCTCCGCAGCCTTCTGATCGCGATACTCACTGAGGAATTTCACCGAGTTCCTCTTTCACTGCGCCCATCTCTTCAAGGATTTTGAAGACACGCTGCGCTTCTTCTTCGTCGATGACGCTGATGGCGAATCCAACGTGGACGAGAACGTATTTGCCGACTTCGGCCTCGGGTGTGTAGGCCAGATTCACTTCTTTGCGGATGCCGCCGAAGTCTACCTTGCCGACGCGAAAAGCGATGTCGCCCGTGTCGGTGATTTCCATGATGCGACCCGGAACTGCCAGACACATAAGCAAACCTCAGCGGCTAAAAGCCGCAACGTTCGGGACAACTCATCGGCGCGACCGAAGTCATGCCTCTCCGGAAATCTATTTCCCTGCCATCACCACTTGTCCTAGCGCGATCCCTCCGTCATTGGGTGGAACCTGCCGGTGTGCGTATACCAGAAATCCAAATGACTCCAGGACCAATGCAGCACGCTCGGTCAAGTAGCGATTCTGAAATACCCCACCGCTGAGCACGATATGCTTCAGCGCAACTTTCTGCGCGACCTCGACAATCCAGTTCACCAACGCATTGTGAAACCTGGCTGCAATTCGGGAAGCGGGCACTCCCTCGCGCTGATCCCGCACAACCTCTGGTATCAAGAGAGCCCAATCCCCACACGGTAAAGGATACGCCTCTTCCGAGCGCAGTGAACCAATTTCGTTTTCCAGCAGCATGGCGGCCTGTCCCTCGAAGCGGTTCTGCCGGGCGAGGCCGGTAATCGAGGCGACAGCATCGAAAAGGCGTCCGACACTGGTTGTCGCAACCACATTAATTCCCCGTTCCAACATTTGTTGGACCTTTGAGTCGCTGATTTCCAAGGGCACCCCACCTTTCCTTTTTTCGTTTTTCTCGACTGGGGGTAGCCCGGGTCCCTCCGGGTTTGCGAGACCGGAGATTCCCTGATTCTCGACCTCGAATAGCAAACTCGCAGCCGAGCGCCAGCCTTCGCGGACCGCGGCATCTCCGCCGGGCAAGTTGAATGGGCGAAGGTGCGCGACTCTCTCGTAGTGATTTCCTTCGACGCGGAAGAATTCCCCGCCCCAGATCGCCCCATCGAGGCCGTAGCCGGTGCCGTCCCAGGAAACTCCGAGGTAGGGACCATCCACTTCATTTTCGGCGGCGCCGGCCGCCACGTGCGCCTGATGATGCTGCACGCGGATTACTGGCAGGCCCGACTTCTCCGCCCAATGCGTCGAAGCGTAATCCGGATGCAGATCACAGACAACCGCCTCGGGCTTGAAGCTATAGAGTCGGCAGAGATCATCGATCGCGCGCTCAAAGGCCTGCCGGGCTTCAAGAGTTTCCAGGTCGCCGATATGCTGGCTGAGAAATACATCCTGGCCGACTCCGATCGCAACCGTGTTCTTCAGATGTCCACCGACAGCAAGCACCGGCGCGACACTTTTGGGCACGCGAACGCCCAGCGGCGCATACCCGCGGGCCCGGCGCAGGATTCCCGCGCGTCCACGCGTAAGGCGCACGACCGAGTCGTCACAGGCGCGGACGATGGGCCGGTTGTGCATCAGGAAGTGATCGGCAATCTCTTTGAGGCGAGTGGTGGCTTCATCGTTTGCGGTCGCGATAGGTTCATCGCTGCGATTGCCACTGGTCGCGATCAGCGGGAAGGGGAACTCGCGCATGAGCAGATGATGCAGTGGCGCGTAGGGCAGCATGACGCCGAGATAGGGAGAACAGTGAGCGACATTCCAGGCGATGTCCGTACCGGGCTTGGGCCGCATCAAGACGATTGGAGCGGCCTGCGATTCAAGCAGTTCCTGCTCTGCCGGTGATATTTCGCAGTACTCCCGCGCGACTTCCAGCGACGGCATCATCAGGGCGAAGGGCTTTTCTTCGCGATGCTTGCGTTGCCGCAGACGAGCCACCGCCGCCGGCTGACGTGCGTCGACCAGGAGCTGAAATCCTCCGATGCCTTTCAGGGCAACGATTTCCCCGCGGGCCAGGGCGCGCGCAACATCGGCGATCGTGCCGTCCAGTGTCGGGCCGCAGACGGGGCAAGCATTGGGTTGCGCGTGGAAGCGGCGATTCGCGGGATTCTCATATTCCTCGCGGCACGCCGGACAGAGCACGAACTCGCGCATGGTCGTGTTCGGCCGGTCGTAGGGGATATCTACGACGATCGTGTAGCGCGGCCCGCAATTGGTGCAATTCGTGAACGGATATTGGTAGCGGCGGTTCGAGGGATCGAAGAGTTCGTTGCGGCAGTCGGCACACATGGCGAGATCGGGCAGGACGTTTACCGATTTCGCCGAATCCGCCTCGCTGTGATGGATTTCAAACCTGGTGAAGCCCTGAACCGGGAGCCACTCCGACTCGCGCGCGGTGACCACCGACGCCTTGGGACGCTCGCTTTCAATTCTCTGCTCAAAGCGGCGCAACTCTTCGGCGGAGCCTTCTACTTCGATGACCAGGCCGGCCGAGGAGTTCAGAACCCATCCGGTGAGTGACATTTCGGTCGCGAGGCGGTAAACAAACGGACGGAAGCCGACTCCCTGCACGGCCCCGCGCAAGGTAATGCGCAGCCGTTGCGCACCGGCTTTGGAGGCCACTGGCATGCCAATTTGATTCTAAGCCTGCGGCAGAGCTGGAACCACAAAGGACACGAAGTCTCACGAAGTAGAACCTGGGGAAACAGGTGCCTGCCATGTCGCAAACCCTATCCGGAGCAGGGATGGATGCTGGCCTTCGTGGTTCTTGCTTTTGCGAGGGAGTCTTCGACCAACCGCTCTATTCGCACAACTAATTCAGGCAGCGCAGATGCAACGGGTGCGGAAAGACGATCGCCGTGACCAAAATCTTCTCCCGCCACAGTGATCACGAATGCCTTGGGATTTGCCTGATAAAGCTCACGCGCCAGCTCAAGGACTCGTGCGGGTGAGTAGACGTGGGTGAACTGAGCCTGCGCGTGTTTTCCTGATGGTGCGATCGATTCTTCCCGCACCTGAATATCACCCGGCCGCCTGCTATCGATCTCGTCGACACAGGCGGCGTCGATAAACAGCACGAGTTCGGGGTTCCGAACGTTATCAGCGATCTCGGGGGCGAGCTGATGCAAGCGGATGATCTCGACATCCTGTTCCAAGAACTTGCCTTCCAGCGCGTCCGCGACGCGCCAGGCGATGCTGTCATCGCAACGGAGGGGATTGCCGTAGGCGACGATGAGAACGCGAGGCATAGTTTGAGTTTATCGCGGCGAGCGGGAGGTATTGACAAAGAGCACCTGGGGAACCTGCTGACATTGCTGCAGCCCGATACTACCGGGATGCCGGACAGGCGAGGCGGCCATCCCACACGTTTCGTTTTTTATGCCCGGGCTACCTCGTCAACGACTTCGCCTTGCGCGCTCACGAGCTGAATTCGCAGCGGCATCTGTCCCCAGGCGTGCGTCGAGCAGCTCAGGCATGGGTCGTAGCAGCGGATCACGGCTTCCACGCGGTTCAGCATGCCCGGCGTCAGGCGGCGGCCGTGCACGAAATGCTTCGCCACCTGCAGCACACTGCGGTTCATGGCGAGATTGTTGTGGCCGGTTGCAATCACAAGGTTCACCCAGCGGATCAGGCCCTGCTCGTCGATCTTGTAATGGTGGAACAATGTGCCGCGGGGAGCCTCGCAGGCGCCTACGCCTTCGAGCGCGTTCGGCCGGGCCACGGCGCGCACATGCTTCGACAAAATCTCCGGATCGTTGAGTAACTGTTCCAGGCGCTCGATGCAATAGAGAATCTCGATCAAGCGCGCATGATGATAGTGGAAGGAACTCAGCACGGCCGTCCGCTGCAATTCATGGAACTCCGCGAGTTCCTGGTCGGCGCGGGGCGTGCCGCAACGGTCGGCAACGTTCAGGCGAGCCAGCGGGCCAACGCGGTAAACGCCATCGGGAAATCCCTTGGGCTTGTAGTAGGTGGATTTCAGATAGCTCCAGGGCTCGACCTTCTCGCCGATGTACTCGGAGTAGTCGGTGGGATCGAGATCGTCGGCCACCACGTGGCCCGAGGCATCGACGATGCGCAGTTTGCCACCGTAAAACGTGAGGCCGTTGTCCTTTTTTACGATGCCCATAAACATCGTGGGGAAGTTGCCGAAGGTTGAAATTTCCTCACGGAAGCGTTCCATGATGCTCTTGAACCATTCGAGCGTACGTTCGGCGATGGCGAGGGCCTCGGGCAAGGCTTCAAGAATGGCGTCGCGGTTGGCTTCGGTCAGAGGTTCGCTCACGCCGCCAGGCACCACCCATGCTGGATGAATCCGTTTTCCACCCAGGCGCTCGATGATCTTCTGACCAAACTGCCGTAGTTTGATTCCGTCGAGCGCGAGATCCTTATTCGCTTCCGCGACGCCGAAGATGTTGCTCTTGGCGGGGTCGGCGTCCATGCCCAGCAAGAGGTCGGGGGAGGACAGATGAAACAGGCTGAGCGCATGCGACTGGGTGACCTGCGCCAGTCCGAAAATGCGGCGCAGTTTGTCGGCTGTAGGAGGAATTCTTACGGCAAGCAGGGAGTCACAGGCCTTCGCCGATGCAATCAGATGGCTGACCGGGCAGATTCCGCAGATGCGAGCCATCAGCGAAGGCATCTCGTAGAAAGGCCGGCCTTCGCACAGTTTCTCGAAGCCGCGGAACTGGGTGACGTGGAAGCGCGCGTCCTCCACGCGGCCGTCGTCGTTCAGGTGCAGCGTGATCTTCGAATGGCCTTCAATGCGCGTCACCGGATCGATGACGATGGTGCTTTCCGACTTCACGATATCTCCCTTTCAGCTTCGAGCTCCGAGCTTTGAGTGCGTGTCTCTCAAAACTTGTAGCTCATGGTTCGAAGCTGCTTTACGATCCAAAACGCGTTTTCAATCCCACGTCCGGAACGCGGCCGGCCAGCAACTCCGATACGACATAGTGAATCGTATCGGCCGAGGGCGGGCATCCGGGCACGAACACGTCGACCTTGACGAACTCATGCACCGGGCGCGATGTGGGCAGCAGCGCGGGCACGACCAGATTGGGGATGCCCGGATCGAACGTAACGTTTTCGCGATACGCGCGGTCGTACACAGCCTTGGTGCCGAATGAGTTCCGCATCCCGGGGACGTTGGCGGTCACGGCACAGTCGCCCAGCGAAACGAGGATCTTCGTCCGTTCGCGCACCTTCTTGATCTTGTGCAGGTCTTCCTCGCTGCTGACCGCGCCCTCGACCAGCGTCACATCGACGTTCTCGGGAAATTCCTTGGCATCCACCAGAGGGCTGTAAACCAGGTCGGCGGCGGCGGCAATGTCGAGCAGGCGCTCATCCATGTCGAGGAACGACATGTGGCAACCCGAGCAGCCATCGAGCCATACGGTAGCGATACGCGCTTTACTCATCTGTTCTCCACATCGGTTGTGTAGGGCGGACGCCTCGTCCGCCCGGCGGAGCGAAGCGACGCATGCCACGGCATGAGCTGCCGGCAGTCGCGGTCCTACAACGTTTTTCATTGCGCGCTTTGCGCGCAACCCCGGACGAGGCGTCCGGGGCAACCCAGTCGGGGGCTACGTAACCCTTCATTCGTTTTCCTTCCGCATCAGCGTCAGATAGGGCAGGAACTGGCGGCGTTTCATCATCTCGGCCACGGAGCGGCCTTTTTCAAACAACGCTCCGGTCGGACAAACGTGCACGCACTTGCCGCAACTGGTGCAGGTTTCCGATGTGCCCCACGGCTCGTTGAGGTCGGTAATGACCTTCGCTTCGATGCCGCGTCCCATCACATCCCAGGTATGCGCACCCTCGATCTCGTCACAGACGCGCACGCAACGCGTGCACAGGATGCAGCGGTTGTGATCGATCACGAAGCGGTCATGGGATGCGTCTACATCTTCTTTGGGATAACGATAGGGGAAATGCACGTGTGTAATGCCCAGCCGCTGCGCCAGGTTCTGCATCTCGCAATGGCCGTTCGAAACGCAGACCGAGCAGACGTGATTGCGCTCGGTGAACAGCAACTCGAGAATCATCCGGCGATAGTTCTGCAGCCGCTCGGAGTCGGTGGTGACCTCCATGCCCTCTTCAACCATCGTGACGCACGCGGGAAGCAGCTTGTTCTGGCCTTTGATCTCGACCAGGCACAGGCGGCAGGCGCCCACGTCGGTAAGGCCGTCCATTTCGCAGAGTCTCGGGATGAAGATGCCGTTCTGGCGGGCGACGTCGAGAATGGTTTCTTCCTGGCGTCCGCTCAAATCGCGGCCGTCGATCTTCAGCGTCTTGACTGCGGCGACCTGTCTCATACGGGTTCTCCCACAGGCTGCCCGCAGACTCCCGCGGGACACTTCCGATCCTGAATATGCGCCCGGTACTCCTCGGCGAATGACCTCAACGTACTGACCACCGGATTCGGAGCGGACTGCCCCAGCCCGCAGAGGCTAGTGTGCTTGAGCAGATCACAGAGTTCTTCCAGAAGTTTCAGATCCTGCTCGGTGGCTGTCATATTGCTGATCGCAGTCAGGATGCGGTGCATCTGGTAAGTTCCCACGCGGCATGGAATGCACTTGCCGCAGGACTCAGTCATGCAGAAGTCCATGAAGTATTTGGCGACGTCGACCATGCAGGAGCTTTCGTCCATGACGATCATGCCGCCGGAACCCATGATCGATCCGGCCTTCGCCAGGGACTCGTAGTCGACCGGCATGTCGAGACACTCGGTGGGCAAGCAACCGCCGGAGGGACCCCCGGTCTGCACGGCCTTGAACTTGCGCCCATCGGGAATGCCGCCGCCAATCTCGTAGACCATCTCGCGAAGTGAGATTCCCATCGGGACTTCGACTAGCCCGGTGTTTTCGACCCTTCCGGCGAGCGCGAAGACTTTTGTGCCTTTGCTTTTCTCCGTGCCGATTTTGGCGTACCATTCGCCGCCATTGCGGATGATGGGCGCGATGTTGGCGAAGGTTTCGACGTTATTGATCAGAGTCGGCTGGCCGAACAGGCCTTCCATGGCGGGATACGGCGGCCTTGGCCGGGGGGTGCCGCGCTTCCCTTCCACCGACGCAATGAGCGCCGTCTCTTCACCGCAGACAAAGGCTCCCGCTCCGAGGCGGACATCGATCTTGAAACTGAAGCGTGTCCCGCAGATTTCGGATCCGAGCAGGCCGACTCTCTCGGCCTGCCGGATCGCGTTGCGCAGCCGCTTGATCGCCAGCGGATACTCGGCGCGCACGTAAATGTAAGCTTCCGCTGCACCCACGGCATACCCGGCGATCAACATGCCTTCGAGTACGCGGTGCGGGTCGCTCTCGAGCACGCTGCGATCCATGAACGCGCCGGGATCGCCTTCGTCGGCATTGCAGATCACATACTTCTGCGTGCCAACCGATTTCGAGACCGTGCTCCACTTCAGTCCCGTGGGATATCCCGCTCCGCCGCGCCCGCGCAGGCCGCTCTTGGTGACTTCGTCGATGACTTCGCGCGAAGTCATCTCGGTCAAAGCCTTGATCAGCGCGGTGTAGCCATTTGCGGCAATGTAGTCTTCAATGCGGTCCGGATCGACGACGCCGGAATTTTCCAGCACGATTTTCTTCTGGCGCTGAAAGAATGGAACATCCGTAGGGCAAATCAACCGGGAGACGGGGGAACCTTCAAGACTGTCGATGATCGCCGCGCCATCGGCGGCTTCGACTTTCTTGTAGAGCACACCGCTGCTGGTCGAAACCAGAGGGCCCTCCGAGCACAGGCCCATGCAGCCTACGCCCTTTACCTGGCAGTGTTCCTTTTGGCCGCGCTTGGCGACTTCCTGGTCGAGCGCGTCTTTGACGGACTGGCTCTGACAGGAGAGGCACCCGGCAGCCACGCACACATTTACCCGCTGGGTAAAGTGGCTCTGCTGCTCGCGTTCGGTTTCTGCGATCTGATCGAGTTCTTCAGGCGTCATGTTGCATCGTCCATTTCTTCAGGCGCTCACGGATGGCCGGCGACCCTACTTTTCCGGCCACCTCCTGGTCATACACCACTGCCGGAGCCAGCCCGCACGAACCCAGGCAACGGGCCGTGAGCAGCGAGACCTTCTTGTCGGCAGTGGTTTCCCCGGGACCGATTCCTAGGTCGCGCTGCACCGCATCCAGCAACTGCGGCGCGCCCTTGATGTAGCACGCCGTGCCCATGCAGATGACACAGGTGTGCTCGCCCGAGGGTTTCAGGGTGAAGAAATGGTAGAAAGTAGCGACGCCGTAGGCCCGGCTCAGGGGCACGCGCAACGACATGGCGACGTAGCGCATGGCCTGTTCATCGATATAGCCGAACGCCTCTTGAACCGTGTGCAGCGTTTCAATCAGGCCGCGGGCATGCTGGCCTTGCCGCCGAATAGTGGCATCGACCAGCTTCCAGCGCTTGTCCTGATTGGGAGGAGTTGGTTTTGCTAGGTATGAGGGCATATCTGGTCAGACCTGCTGATGAATCCAGCATGAAGTTATGAATGCAAATAAATTCGATTACGGATAACCACGAATTATAGTCCTCGGAAGAGATTTGTCACTGTGATGACGATCACGAAGGTTGCAGAGTGAGTTTCACTTTGGGATTAGGCATTTCGTTTCTTCGGTCTTGGGTCTGCTTCTGGGGTCCTTGGATTGTGTTTCATTCCCAGGACCTACGACCTAACACCTAAGCCTGTGCAGGAAGCGGAGTGGCAAACCGTTCCTTGCTCGTCGGGCTGGCCGTTTTGTCGATACTTTGCGCTGCAACTACAATCAGCGTGGCATCGTCGCGGAGTTGCTGGTCGGAGAATTCCCTGGCATCAGTTAGGATGCGCGTCTTGATCTCCGCCGCGGAGCCGGCAATGCACGCCCGCGCGTCGGCGATCATGCGCACCTCTCCGAATTCCTCCTCGCCGGTTCCAGCCTCGGTAATGCCGTCAGTAAACAGCAGCAAGCGGTCTCCCGGCTGGAATTGCAGGAATGAATCCTCATACTTCCATTCGGGAAAGACTCCCAGCACGGCTCCGCCGTTTTCCAACTCCAGAGCTTCGCCCTCAGCGCGCAAGAGAATCGGCAGAAGATGCCCGGCATTGGTGTAGTGCAGAGCGCGTGTCTGCGCATCCAGCACCGCGTAGAAGAATGTCACAAACTTACCGATGCCGATATTTGCACTGAGCACGGAATTGATGCGGCTGCACAAAGCCGAGGGCGTTGTCGATTCATGGGCGAACGCGCGTACGACGGCCTGCACATTGGCCATGAGCAGCGCCGCGGAAACGCTCTTGCCCACCACGTCGGCAATGCAGATGCCCAGCTTCGTTTTGCTCAGGCGAATCACATCAAAGTAATCGCCCCCGACCATCCGCGCCGGCTCCCACGCACCGTCAATTTCGAACCCAGGGACCTGCGGAATTTCTTTCGGCATCAGCGACTGCTGAATCTCGCGTGCCTGCTGTAGCTCCTGCTCCTGACGCTCGCGACGGGCTGTCTCCTGCTCAATGACTTGCTGCAATTGGCGGTTGCGTGATTCCAGACGCTCGCGCGCCCGGCGATAGAGTTCCGTGCTGACCCCCACAATCATGGTCGCCATGAAAGGCAGCTTCCAGCCGGATCTGAGAAACTGCCGCAGCGTCTGCCTGGGCAACTTATGTAGCGGGAACTGGATCACGTTGACGACTGCCACTCCCAGGATCGCAATCGTCAAAACCAATCCCAGATAGATCGCCCACGACTGCAAGGCTCGCCTTTCTCTGTAAAAGCCGCCCAGATAGTCTTGAATAAGGACAATCAGGTTGCACAGGGGGAGGGTGTAGATAATCGTAGAACTAAGATCTGCAGGACGGTCGGCCGCCCACAAACCAGCATAGATAGCGACCGCAATTGCGACAAAGCTCTGCTGGCGGCGGACTAACCGTCGAATGGAAAGTGATCGCGGCATCGTTTTCAGGCGCTAAGCCGCTCACTCGCGGATGGTCAACACCGGGCAGTGCGCATGCGCGATCACATAATGCGTGGCCGACGGCAGGTGGGTGGTGCCGAGTTCCGAGTAAGCCCGGGCTCCCAGAAGGATCATGTCGGCTTCGCGTTCTTCCGCTGCCTTCAGAATGCGCTCCGGTGCATGTCCAAATTCGAGCAGAGTCTCAGGGATATATTGCAACTCGGCCTGTTTGGGGATCAGTTGTCGCAATCTCTGCAGATTCTCTTCGATCGGTTCCGGCTTGCTTCCCAACCGGCTGTAATCTTCCATCACATGCATGAGCGTGAGGCGAGCATGAAACTCTTCGGCCAGCCACGCCGCCTCCTGCGCCATCCGAGGCGCAGAGCTCGCGAAATTTGTGGCGAACAGAATCTGCCGGATCTCCAGGTCAGCTGGCGCGAGATTGCCATGGTTCTGGAACTCAGGCAGCTTGGCACGCCCGGAGACCCTCGGCCCCACGGTAAGTACTGGGCACAGAGCATGCCGCAGGATGTCCTCGGCAACGGATCCGAGTAACAGTTTGCCCAATCCAGTCCGGCCGTGTGTACCGACTACGATCAAGTCGATGTTGTTGGCTTCAATGATGGTGGCGAGGTTCTTCCATACCGCTCCATGCCTCACGTAGTTGCAGTGGGGAATGGTTTCAAACTGCGCCGAAATCTGGTCCAGCTTGTCCTTGGCTTCGTTGTGGGCATCTTCATAGATCGTGCCCATGCTGACGTAGTCCACACCTCCCGTCATCATCAGCAGGCCCGCATCCGAGAGCACATGCACCAGGTGCAGAGTGCTCCGAAACCGCCGGCAAATGGCCGTTGCATACGGCAGTGCGGCTTCCGAGGTGGCCGAAAAATCGGTCGGAAACAAAACGTTTTTCACTGACAGCACGGAGGAAGCCTTCCGGTCAGGGCTAACTTTGGAGAATTCGATGACTGCCATGAGACACCTCCTGCAGCCTATGGGTAGGATCACGCCGATGGAGATTCTAGGGTATGGCTTGTGTCACCGGATTTTGTGATTAGGATCACAAAATCCGCCATATCGGCGCGGGTGGGGTTCTGAGTGTAATCGCCTGATAACGTCAACCAATCTGGAACAGGATCCTCTCTTTCAGATCATTTCTTCCCCAAGGCGGCCTGACAGTCTTTGATTAGTTGTCCAAGAATTGAAATTGTTTGATCCAAGTCCTTCTCGTGAACCAGCAAATGCTCCTTGAGAAAGGCAGCCTCGGGTACTATTGAAATCCTCGCGTCGGCTAAGCGAACATGAGCGGGAGCAATGAAGCCGAACACCTCTAAATCAACGTCTACGTCGAAACTCACCGCCCTGTATGGCCCATCTTGAGCGGTGGCCTTGACCGCATGTGCGCTCCACACATGCTCAGGCAACGTGAGTGATACTTCATCGCGCTCCAAAATCAAGGCAGCAAATGCCCCAGCACTGCGTGCCACAATGTTCGCAGCCTCAGAGAGTGATGAAGTCGGTAAGCTCACCAAAACATATTTCTCTGGCCAAACCCGCATCGACGCACGCGCCCATAGCGAGCAAGTCCGTTCATTCATTTTGATCTCGGCGGTCGGGAATTCATGTGGTTGGGCGACCTGAGCAAAAGCGAACCTTGTCAACCCACTGTTCAAACAGTGCGCGAGGAATCCGATCCCAGCCACCCCCATAATAGTTCTGCGATTCATATTCACGTTGAGCACCCCCTGACAGCGGCGAATCCTACACTCGGAAAAGAAACAGATCAATGAAAAGCTGGGACTTCGAGTCCGCGGGTAGGAGTAATTGGCGAAAAATCCCGATTTCACTCAAAATCTCCGGCAGGGGTTTTGAGCGCTATCGCCTGTTTGCGACAGTTGTAGTTCCCCCGACGCCCGGCTTCCGAACGATTGATAAAATCTCTTTGATATTCGGGGCAAACTATGAGCACTCTAGTCAGAAGAGAATCGGCGTACGCAGAAGACTGCTGCTCTGCAGATTAGTCGCGGACGCCCCCAGCGCCATTCGAACCCCCGTCAGAATCTATCGGCGTATCTGCGAACGCGGTGTTCGAGCCTCGCTCACGCCAGGAATTCAGGTCGGCATTGCGCGCCTTCACCGTGCGGTCCCAGTACTCATAAGCATCGGCACCCAGCAGCAATCGAAGCGGCGGAGAATCACTGTCAGCCACAGCCAGCATCAGCTCGGCCGCCTTGGCTGGATCCCCGGGCTGACTCCCGGATCGACCGTATAGGCCATCCTGGATAGGCTCGATGACGGAACGATATGGCTCCAGTTGCTGCGCGGGACGCATGTTCACATCACCGGCGAACTCCGTCCGGAAGTTTCCTGGTTCGACGAGGGTCACCCGAATGCCCAAGGAAGCGACTTCATATGACAGTGCCTCGCTCCAGGCCTCAAGCGCGAACTTGCTAGCGCAGTAGGCGCCGAACCCGGCGACCGCCATGAGCCCGCCGATGCTCGTCAGGTTAATCACGTGGCCATGCCCTTGCGCGCGCATGTGCGGCAAGACAGTCCGGGTGAGCTCGGCCGGTGCGAAGAAATTGAGATCCATCTGCTCGCGGAGCTGCTCAGGCGTGAACTCCTCAACCGCGCCGACTGAGCCTCGGCCTGCGATGTTCGCAAGCACGTCTATCCGACCGAAGCGATCGATCGCTTCGTCAATCGCACGCGCTCGTCCAGCAGGATCGGTGACGTCCAACTGGAGGGGAAATGCTCGCTCTCCATGCTCGGCCGCCAGCGCCTTGAGGTGCTCGACACGTCGCGCGGCAAGTACGGCCCGATCCCCCCGCGCCAACGCTGCTTCCGCCAGCGCCTTGCCAAACCCCGAGGATGCCCCCGTGATAAACCAGACCTTGCCTTGATCTTCCATAATTAGTCTCCGCTTTTACGAGTGAGAGTACGCGCCGGGCGCGAAAGCACCGTGATCGATGCGATTTTCCGTTGCTGGTGGAATGTCCGTGACCCGCGAATTTGCAGGGCCGGGCTCGTTGATCTACGAGCGAACAAACCGGTGCACGATGGCATTGGGGCTATGATTGGGGCTATGAATGTCGGATCCGTGCAGTATTCTACGCCCCCATAGTGAGAGAAAATGTAAATAGTCTTGTTTCCCTCCTTATTGGACGGCCGCCAATCAAAAAAGATTCCGACAGATGCCCCTGCAATCCGCATCTGACGCCCAAGCGACCGATAAGCTTGATGGCAAAGCCCCGATCACGCTCACTCAGCGCAAGCGAGCGGCGATCCTGGCCGCAAGTATCCGGGAGTTCAGCGAGCACGGTTTCGCCGGTGCTCGCATCGACAGGATCGCAGACCGGGCCAACGTTATGATTGCTCGCCCGGCAGCAGATCTTTTTCTGCCATCAGCCGGCCGCTCTTCTGGGGATTCTTCGTTTTTCTGGTGTACTCCATGCGGCGCGTCGATTTGCCGCAATTGCGAGGCGGTCGTCGTCGAGGAAGTGCCGTGGGGCGATGGAAAGCGTACGCTGACGCGAGCACAACCCGTTGCTACACTACGCAGAGGAACTGAAGGCATTGCCATATCAGGCATGGACAGGCGAAGTTGAATCAAACTCGATATGGATCAACGTCACAGATAAGCCCTAGTGTGCGGCCAACTGTTGAAAAATCGCCATTTCACTCAGAACCCCCGGTCGGGGGGGGGTTGAGCGCAACGGCCTGGTTAAGTAAGTTGACCACAGGAACGTCAAGTGATTCTGGTCACTGCGCCCATTGTTGAACTCGATAGGCTCGACTCATCCATTTTCGGTGATGACCGTCGCCTGGAGGAACAGTGAGCTTGGCAACTGAAAATGAGCAAGGCGCAGTCACCGGTGGCAACTCCGAAGCCTCTGATAGAAGCTCTTTCTGCTGGACAGGCGGAATTGCGGCGTTGGTTCTGATCGTCTACTCGCTCGCAACGATAGTTCAACTCCTTGTCCTGGGCGGCCCGCCCGCGACGGCCGCCGAAGCATTCCGACTGTTGCAGAGCAACAGACTTGTGGGACTGTTACGCCTCGACTTGCCCACCATAGTCGCAATGCCGCTGTACTACTTTGTGTTTCTCGGCCTATTTGCCGCTCTGAAACGAACTGACCGGGCGAATGCAATCCTTTCCACGTCTCTCGCCTTCGTTGGGGTCACGCTGCTGCTGGCGACGCCCACAGCTCTATCGATGATCTCGCTCAGTCAGAAGTATGCAGCCGCCACGACAGAGGCGACGCGAACTCAGTTCCTGGCTGCGGGGGAAGCGATCCTGGCCACCGACATCTGGCACGGGACTGGCGCCATCATGGGTGGAATCCTCGTGCAGAGCGGCGCTGTGCTGATCTCCGTCGTGATGCTTCGTAGCAGCGTTTTCAGCAGGCCAACCGCTTACCTGGGCATCCTGATGCACGGACTCGATCTGGCCCACATCGTATTCGGGCTTTTCCTGCCGGGCGCTGGCATCGTCCTCTTGGCTATTTCTGGACCCTTTTACCCGATTTGGCTCTTCCTGGTCGGCCGAAGGCTCCTTCAGCTAAGGTCCTCAAGTTCGACTCAAATGGCGTAACATCCCGATTTCACTCATTTGCCTGGCCGCCTTACGGTTGTGTGATGCCACTTGGCTACACCAAAGGCGACTCCGCCGTAGAACAGAGCATTCAATACGGGAACGAGCCACAGTGTCCAGCGGATCGCATAGATCACCGGGCAGAGGATCACAAGGGCTACTGTGCCTGTCGTCGTCAATGACGTCCCCAATCCGGACGTCATGCCTGCGTAGACCGGGCCGAAAACGCCTATTGCCGCTCCTACTGCTCCTGCGGTGATGATCGGCCAGAGCCTCATTCGATGGATCGGCACCTTGCAGCATCATAGCTGCTACTGCCTCATTGGCGTAATATCCCGATTTCACTCAAATGCCCCGGCAGGGGTTTGAGTGCAATCGCCTGGCTCGTCAGTTGACATGTGATGACCGCCGCCGACCGGTGAACGGTGGGACTACTGGGCAAAGCCGTCGGCCTGGGTGACAGCGCCGATGGCGACGGTGTGGTCAATGAAGAGCCTACCCGCCTCCAGTGCTTTGCGGTCGAGTTCGAGCAGCGTGGGATTCTTGACCTTCGCTTCCAGCACCTTCATCGCGGTTTCTTGAGAGAGGCATTCCGTCTCTTCCAGCAGAGCGCCCATGATGACCACATTGGCCACCTTGGCCAATCCGAGTTTGTCGGCGATCTCCGAGGCGGGGATGCAGACAACCTGGGCGTTGGGAACGCAGACGTCGTCGGGCAAGCGATCGCGGCCATAGATGATCGTTCCGCCGGGGGCGACCTCGGAGGCAAACTTGCGCAGCGAGATCTCATTCATCGCAATCAGCACATCGGGCCGAGAGAGCAGCGGCGAACCAATGCGATCCTTTGAAAGGCAGACGTGGCAGTGTGCGCTGCCCGAGCGCATCTCGGGACCATAAGACGGCAGCCAGCTCACTTCTAACCCTTCCCGCATGCCCATTTCCGCGAGAAGTTGGCCGAGCAGCAGCACACCCTGGCCGCCGAAACCCGCGATCTTGATGCCGAGATGCTGGAAGAGATGTGCGCGCCCGTGGACCATCCCTTCCCGCGCAGCCTTGCGTTCGCCCTCGACGATCTCTTCCACGGTCTTATGCGGCGGGATATTTGTGTTCGGGATTTCAACCGGCTTGTCGCGGAAGATATTCAGGGGGAAGTTGGGAATCATCTTCTCGGAGATCCACTTCCGGGCGTCGATAGGATCTTTACCCCAGATTGTCGGGCATGGGGAAAGAATTTCGACGAAGGTAAAACCGGCGCCGTCGCGCTGCAGCTCCAGTGCTTTCCGCACTGCACGGCGTGCTTTCATGATGTTCTTGTTGTCCGACAGTGCCACGCGCTCGATGTACACGGGCGCTTCCAGAGACGAAAGCATCTCGGCCATGTGCAGCGGGAAGCCTTCGTTGACCGGGCGGCGTCCCCACGGCGAAGTGGTGGAGCGCTGGCCCACGAGAGTGGTCGGGGCCATCTGCCCGCCGGTCATTCCATAGATTGCATTGTTGACGAAGAAGACGCTGATCTTCTCCCCGCGATTGGCAGCGTGCACGATCTCGGCGGTGCCGATTGCAGCCAGGTCGCCGTCTCCCTGGTAAGCAATCACAGTCTTGTCCGGGCAGGCGCGTTTCAGGCCCGTGGCAGCCGCGGGAGCGCGGCCGTGCGCCACTTGCACGTTACCCACGTCAAAGTAGTAGTACGCGAAGACAGAACAGCCGACAGGACTTACGAGTATGGTTTGGTCCTGCAGACCGAGATCCTGCAAGGCCTCGGCGATCAGCTTGTGCACAACGCCGTGTCCGCATCCGGGGCAGTAGTGCGTCTGATGCTTCAGGTCAGCCTTGCGTTCGTATTCGTGATAGAACGTCTCGGGCTTCTGATGGACGACCTCGTATTTTTCGATCTTCGGTTCTTGCAGAGTTACATTCTGCTCGGCCATGTTGACCTCGTTTGGACTCCTCTGACCGTAGCGCCTCCTCACGGGTGTAGTGGCGCTACGCCGTCACCCCGGCATGCTCTTCGATCTTTGCCAACAACTCCTCGACTCCGGGCACGTTGCCGCCGACCCGGCCATAAAACCCGACCGGACGGCGACCTTCGACCGCCAGCTTCACATCCTCGAGCATCTGCCCGTTGCTGAGTTCCACGACCAGAAGTTTCTCGACGTGCAGTGACGCCCTGGCCAGTTCTGCCGACGGGAACGGCCACAGCGTGATCGGCCGGAACAAACCAACTTTGATGCCCTGCTTCCGTGCCAGGTCGACAGCGGAGCGCAGCACGCGCGAAACAATCCCATATCCCACGACAAGCAGATCGGCATCGTCGGTGCGGTATTGCTCGCAGCGTGTTTCTTTCTGTTGTGCGCGGATGTACTTCGCCTCCACCATGCGCTGATGCTCTTCCAGATCGTCGGGCTCGAGGAAGATCGAGCTGATCATATTCTGTCGCGTGCCGGCGGTTCCCTGCACCGCCCAAGGTTTTGGCGAAGCGACGATCTCGCGGTATTGGAGATCCAGCGGTTCCATCATCTGCCCGACGAATCCATCGGTCAGAACGACCGCCGGGTTCCGGTAGTTGTCTGCCAATTCGAAAGCGAGGATGGTGAGATCCGCCATCTCCTGCACCGAGGCGGGAGCCACCACGAAATTGCGATAGTTGCCGTGGCCGCCACCTTTCACCATGGCGAAGTAATCGCTCTGCTCGGGAGCGATGTTGCCGAGCCCTGGTCCTCCACGCATTACGTCGACGATCACGCAGGGCAGTTCGGCTCCGGCGAGATAGGAGATCCCCTCCTGCATCAGGCTGAGTCCTGGACCGGATGATGCCGTCATCGCGCGCTGTCCTGCTGAGGCAGCGCCGAAGACCATATTGATTGACGCAGTCTCGCTTTCGGCCTGGACGAACGTTCCACCAACCTCGGGAAGATAGAGGGCCGCCGCTTCGGCGATCTCGCTGGCCGGCGTGATCGGATACCCGTAGTAGGCGCGGCATCCGGCGAGTACTGCGCCCTTGATGACCGCGACGTTGCCTTTACAGAGCTGGCGCATGTTCGCCTCCGGCCTGCACGGGAGTCGCGACTACCTTGGGGGGAGGAACCAGGCGGTAGACGGTGATGGCACCAGGTTCCGGACAGCAATAGAAGCAGATGCCGCATCCGGTGCAATCGTGGCCCGAATAGCGCGCCGGATGCACGCCGTAATGGCTCAGTTCAGGAGAGAGTTCGAGACACTTGGGCGGGCACGACTCGACACACAACCCGCATCCTTTACACTCCTCGACATCGATTGTGACCTTGCCGCGCGCTGGGCCCGCCATGGTGGCCACCTCATTTCTTCTTCATGCGGTCACTTCATCCGCCGACTTCATCTTGTCACCGCGGTCAGCGCCGCATGAGGGTACCACTTTGTTTTTTCACAATACTCGTACAGCTCGGCACGGAAGTCGGGATGGGCAATTTCGATCAGCGCCTTGGCGCGTTCCCGAATCGACTTGCCATGCAGATATGCCACACCAAACTCGGTAACGACGTAGCGAACCAGTCCGCGCGAGGTGACGACTCCCGCCCCCGGATCGAGCACGGGCACGATACGCGAGATTTTTCCGCCTTTTGCGGTCGACGAAATTGCGATGATCGGTTTTCCGCCCTTGGACCGGGACGCTCCGCGGATGAAATCCACCTGCCCGCCGATTCCGCTGTAAAACTGATTGCCGATCGAGTCGGAGCAGACCTGCCCCGTGAGATCCACCTGGATCGCCGAGTTGATCGCGACCATCTTGTCATTGCGCGCGATCAATCCCGGATCGTTGGTGTAGGCCGTGGGATGAAACTCGAAGATGGGATTGTTGTCCATGAAATCAAACAGGCGCTTCGTACCCAGCGCGAAGCCCAGGATGATTTTGCGCGGCTTGAAGTTCTTGCGCGCGCCCGTCAGCACCCCAGCCTCGATCAGCGGAATCACGCCATCGGATACCAGTTCGCTGTGGACACCGAGGTCCTTGCGGTCCATCAGCATGGGAAGGACGGCATCCGGAATACCACCGATCCCGGTCTGCAGAACGGCACCGTCTTCAATGAGGCCGGAGACGTTCTTGGCAATGGCGACCTGCAGATCGGTGACAATGGGCTTCTTCAGCGCGCACAGCGGACGTGACGACTCGACGAACGCATCAATGTCGTCGACATGAATGAAGCTGTCGCCGTAGGTGCGGGGCATGTAGTCGTTTACCTGTGCCACGACGTGCTTTGCGACCCTGGCTGCGGTAAGCGTGGTGTCGACGCCCACGCCGAAACTGCAGAATCCGTGAGAGTCTGGCGGTGAGACCTCAATCAACGCCACGTCGATCGGCATCTGCCCGCTCTCGAACAGACCTTCGATTTCGCTCAGGTAGATAGGGGTGTAATCAGCGCGTCCATCGTTGATGGCTTCGCGCACGTTGGCCCCGATGAAGACGGCATTGTGCCGGAAGTGGCCCGCCATCTCCGGCGCCACGTAGGGCGCGCAGCCCATGGTCATCATGTGAACGATTTCTACATCGAAGACGTCGGGCGCTCGGCGCATGAGCGCCTCGACCAAGGTTTCAGGCTCGGCGCATCCCGGCTGAATGTAGACGCGCATGCCTGACTTCACGCATTCCAGCGCTTCGTCTGCCGTTCTCAGCCGCTTCTTGTATTCCATCTCCCATGACATCGACATCCTTATTCGCTCCCCTTTTAGACGACCCTCAGCATTCCCGCCTCATGCGGTGCTCGGGCCACCTCTTCCTCATACCCCACAGTGGCATAATAAATCGCCCGGTCGAAGAACATTTCCAGCATTTGCAGCAGTTCGAGTTCCCCCATGATTTCCACGGCGCGGTCCATCACGGCCTCACTCTTGAGGAACTCCCAAAGATTCTCCTTGGTGAGAACAATGGCCTGTATGACTTCACTAAGAGGCACGCGCTGGCGGGCGCGGCGTCCGCCGATTTCGCGATAACGATGTTCAATGTCGAGTTCGTTTTTCCCGAGAAGCCACTCGCCCAGGTGCCGGTAAATCTCGTACACCCGTTCTCTCAGTTCGTGCGGAGGAACATTGCGGAAATGGGAGATCTGGGAGCTGGACTGAACTTTCTCTTCCAGTCCCCCGGCAAGCGCATCAGCGTGGGATTCAATCAGACGAACGAGTCTGTAGGAAAACATCATAATCACCCCCCTCGTCGTCCCCATTTGGCACACGAGGCCCAGCTTCACACCCCAAGCTTGACGACCGCATCCTGATTGGTCCAGCCCTCAACCGGCATCTTTACGCTTTCCACGGATGGCTCCAGAGTTTGTGGAACCGTAATGGCGCGCGAAATCATGCACACGGATTTCGTCCGGCGCAACAGCGTGAGGCCAGCCTCGACCTGATCTTCCGAGTGCACCTTCAACCGGGGACGGATGAGAATCTCATTGAAGTTGCACCCGGTAGCCCTGGTGCGGCGGACACAGCCTTCGATCTCCACCTCCAGGTCGGTATATTCAAATTTCGCGCTCCGCGCCACGTCATGAAACGTCGTGGTAAAGCAGCCTGCCAAGGCGCACAGCAGCAGTTGCTCGGGCGTCCAACGGCCCTGAAGGCCGCCCAACTCCGCTGCCTCCGAGAAGTGAATCGTGTTGGGCGAGGATTCGCACTTGGCGAGTCCAGTGCGGCCTGAGGTCCACCAGGCCGAAACGCGATAGGTATATTCCGAAGCCATGTTCAAACTCCTGCCACTCCCAGAAAGAACC